>WNGK01001586.1_pt1 | contig 24630 bp, 13 predicted proteins | sample 5400601 | NCBI WGS metagenome assembly WNGK01 (sample SAMN13153376, study PRJNA577476) | soil metagenome | isolation source: 60 cm soil or saprolite under Garry oak tree replicate 1 | place: USA:California | collected 2016-06-15
GCAATTAGAAGTGGAAGCCTCGGCCTTGCGGTTGACCCTTGATGAGTGGATGATTCCGTTATTTGGAAGAAACGATCAGGCAGAACGAGATGCCCTGGAAGGTCGTCTGATCTGGATAGCTTTGCGCGCTCTTCAGCTTCATACCAATGTCATCCTGGATTTCGGATTTTGGAGCAAAGACGAACGGTCCTCTCTGAGATGGTTCGCCAGGCAGATAGGAGCGAAAAGCCAGGTCATCTACTTGCCCATTTACCCAGAAACGCAGCGAAAGCGCGTCCAAAACCGCTTTGCAGAGACACCGGACCAGACATGGCCAATGAGCGAAGAGGAACTGACGAAATGGTGTGCGTTCTTTCATGAGCCGGATGAAGCTGAGCTACATGGCACCGTCCTGGAAGACGCCCCTCAAGGATATGCGTCCTGGTCTGCTTGGGCGGCCTCGCGCTGGCCGTCGTTGCCCGATGAATATGCCTGAGCATTTGGAGTGCTCAGATGAGAGCCTGAGTAGAATGTATCGTAGTCCACACACTTTTTGAATCTTATCTTGTCCAATGAGGACAGGGACAATGGCAAATCACACAAATACAGCCGTCTTGTATTAGTTTTTGACCAGAATCCACTCGGACCCCTGGAAGATCCAGCGGAGTTCCCCCTTTGGCGGAGGCGTTTTTCGTGAAGGATGTGAGGGAAACTTTCGCCGATCCTTGACTTCTTTCATGCTGCGTCGCGCTCCACAAGTTTGGCATTCGACATGCCAGATACCGCTTTCCTGAAATTGCTGATTGGTGACGCCGATAGGACCGAGAAAAGAGCACTTGCCTGAAGCGGCTGGAATTGCCGTTGTGGCTCCATCTCCTACAGGGTCACGATGGGCAGCTCGTTCGACGCGCTGTCCTGAGCGCGAGAGTGGCGCGGCTGGCTGTGGTTGCGGGGTACTTGTCTCTCGCAGATGGTTAGATAAACCGTTCGGTAAAGCCTGGGGTTTCTCAACTAACTCTTGCCACTCCTGCTCACTTTTTGCTTTCGCTTGCTCAATTTTGAATTCTCCGGTGCGAGCCTCCGTCTCAAGGCGAAAACGCTGATCAGGTTTGAGCGCATGCTTTTTGAGATCATCGATGGTCAAAGTAGTTTTTCCTGCACGCATGACGCTGCTCACCGTCTCAACGACCCAGTCGCTCAAAATACCAACACAGCCAATACTCCATTCCCCAAACCATCGCCAATGCGTGAGCATCTCAGGAATATCCACCTGGAGAGGAACCTGCAAGAGAAGCGCCTTTAATGCACCAATAAAGTTTTCGCACTCTTCCTTCTGGGTAAAATGATAGCGGGTAAAATGCTCATCACGCATACGTCTGGCGGCTTGCCCATTCAGGTGGCAAAAATCGTACAGGGAAAAATTCCCAACCAGGATGTAGAGTATGTTCGTGCGGTTGGTCAATGATTTGAGCCAGTCAAGCTGCACGCCAGGCCGCTGCGCTGCATCAGAGTGCATCAGATGCTGTGCTTCATCCACACAAAGAGCCTGGACTCCAGCGATTTCAAGCGCATAGATGACGGCTTCTCGTACCTCTAGCCATTCCGCTGGGTCTGTGCTCCTTTTTCCCATCTTTCGAGCGAGGGGCAAATTCTCAATGCGGTCTCGGATGGCAACATGTCCTCGAAGTGCGTGGAGCACCTGGCGGTAAAAATCTAGTCTGGCTTGTGACCCAACATCTTCTGGTGATGCCTGGACAATAACGACTGGCGTGAGCGAGGGATTCGGCTCTTCAGCTCGTGCGCGATCGGCGATCCGGCGGATCACCGTTGATTTTCCCACACCAGAAGGCCCATAGAGTGCGAGGAGATTGTAACTGGTATGCTCAGCAATCGCCTCAGATAAAAGACGATCCATTTCCTCCAGATGGGGATGTTTGATTTTGAAGCGTTGAAAGGCTTCTAAATGGGCTTGAGATGCTGCATCGAGTCGTGGCATTAACGATACTCCTCAAATTGGGGAATGTGGGCAAAATCAATCACGATCTCCTCCTGCTGTGAAGCCGCCCTGGCTACCGTAAGCTGAGGTTGAAGTATGGCATGACGGAGAGCCTGTTCCTCGTAATCGCGCTGGTGCTGGAGGGCAATTTTTTCTTCCTGCTCCACTTGCTGCAAAAACTGTGCAAGCAATGGTCCATTCAACGTCTGGCGTTTCTGTGAGTGCTGACGCTGGTGCTCACGCCACTCTTCGAGAATGAGATCCCACTCTTTCTCCGAACGTCCATGGACCTGGGCGTAATTGTCAGCGGTACATTCGAGCCATTGTCCATCGATAAAGGCATAGATCACCCCCATATCATAAGGCTCGAAGCGCACAGGCGCGGAATGACCAGCGATATCTGCTGCGTGCATGCGTTCATTCCAGTACTGTAGCCCGTTGACGGTAATCCCACGGCTGGCGTGGATCTTCGCGACCCCTGTACGGGTCGTGGGTCGTGTTTGCATCAGAAAGGCATCCGAGTAGGCAATGATGCGATGCGACCGCGCTCCGGCCAGTTGCATCCCCTGAAGATAGGCTTCGCGTGGACTCATGAAAAGCGCGGAGTGCTCCATCTGGTCATAGTACTCGTGGACATAGTCGCGCAACTGCGCCGTAAATCGCTCTACGGTCCAGACCGCCAGGCGCTTTGGGTCGACGTCGCGGGTCATGAGCCTCGGAATTTTACTGGCCTGTATATTGCCACGAAGCTGCTGCACAAAATCGGCCTGCGTTTTTCCGAAGAGACGCTCAATCACCGCCCCTGCATGTGGTTCATGAGCGGGACGCTCCACTTTGGTGATGAAGCATTGGGCAAGTAAGGCTTCAAAATAGACACTCTCAAAGTCAGAGCCGTGGTCGACCACCAGTTCCTGTGGTAAACGTCCATAACGCTGAACACACAGCCGAAACGTCATCATCGCAGCACGGTAACTGGGTTCCTCATAGCTCACATGAGCGGCAAGAATACGACGGCTGTAGGCATCTGTCAGGAAGGTGAGCCAGGGTCGTGCCAATGGTTTTCCTGTAATTGAGGAAACCAGTTCAATATCAAGCTGTGTGTGATCGAGATGGGCGATGGCAAAGGGACGCTCTCCGTGCCTGGGTGTGGTCTGGTCTAAATAGAAGAACCAGGGGCGCTCTTGATAGGCCGCTCGTTTTCCCCGACGGGCTGCCGTCACCTCTGGCGTCGTGAACACTTTTCGTTCACGGTAAAAGGTTGCGAGACTGACAGGGGAGATCTTCTGTTTTGTGCATTCATCACGATAAAGCGCATATACCGCAGAGGCTCGTTTGGCCTGGGGAACAGCATAATGGGACTTGAGAAAGGCCACAAGCAGTTCTTTGGAGGCCGGGTCGACGCGGGCCTCGCGGTTTCCTCGCTGGGCAGATTTGTCCAGGAGGCCAAGATATCCACATCCATAGGTCGATTCTGCCTGTCGAAATGCCTTGAGCCATTTTTGGACACTTCGGGCGGTGACCGGGATCGGCTCTCCGTTGACATAGGCCAGCATGGTAGAGAGACGCCGATTCGCAGTTTGAAGCTGAGTGGGGCCTGCGCGCAACAAGATCTCTCGCGCTTCTTGTGTCAGCGCCGAAGGGGTAGCATCCGTGGCTTCCACTGCCTGGCCTGTGGCAAGAAGGTGTTGCAAGATATGGACAGGCAACGTCAGAGGGGCCCCGACTTCCGGGCGCAACAGAACCGTTTCTCCTTGCTTTTCACCCTCCCAGAGCCTGCCATCAAAACAGATGCAGAGAAACAACGGAAGTGATGGAGCAAGACGTGCAATCTGGCGTGCGTCTTGCTCCGCCGCCTCTACTGAAAGATAGAGCATGACCTGATCCCACTGCATCAGCGAGGCTGCCGAGAGGTTCGTGAACATGCGATTGTGGGTCAGGAGTGCCCAAATCACATCCACTGGAACGTCTGAAAGGGCATCGAGCAGTTGTGCTACAGAAATCCCTGGAGAGGTTGAAAGGCAGGCCAGGATCTGTTCTTCTTGAGCGGAAGCGACCGGATACTCATGTATCCAAAAATCCTGAAGAAACTTGAGATTCTGAATGTAGAGGGGATGGAGTTCCGCATCAGTACGGACGCGATAAGACAGGCCGTAGACCGAGGCAGCCGTTTCTCCAGGGGGACACTGCCAACCGCCTGTAGGGCGGAGCACATAGCGTTCTGGCATGGTGACGATGAGTTTTTCAGCGGCTGATGCCTTTTTCCACTCTTCAAACCCTGCTCCTGACTTGCGAATCACAAAAAAATCGGGAGTATGCCATTGGGTCGTGTGGCGGCCAGAACGAGCGCGATAGCGCAATTGGAGGCGTGTTGGTTGGTCGTAATACTCCAACACATCCTCATCGCGCTCCATCTCGTAGATGCCCCATAACTCGACGTGCTGGCTCTCAAACTGGATGGTGCGGCCCATTTTCATCGAGGGGTAACGCCCGCAGATATTGGAAATGCCACTATGCACTTTCCGCACTGGTTGCGAGGAGCGAATACGCTGAATGAAAACCTCAGTTTCTGGTGAAATCTGATTGCTACGGCACCACTCTCTAAACATTTCATCCGTCAACACCAGGGATACTCACCTTTCCCTTTTTACTTTTCAACCATTCGCCTTTATTTTTTGAGTATACCCAACGGCAAGGTAATTAGCAAGGTTTTCTCACATAAAAATTCGTTTTTCTCAGGTAACTTTTCTCTCTACGACGCACGCTCTCTGAGAAAATGAGGGAAGAATGATGAGGTAGAGCCACACTCTCCGGTGGATAAGCACAAAACAGAAACCAAATTTGTGCTCAAACTCAGATACCTCCACCACTTAATGTAGCTCTACCAATGATGAAAACATGGAGGGGAAATGTTATGTGAGAAAACTTGCTTGTTTTACGCCTCTTGCACTAGTCACAATGAAGTTATTTGTGAGAAAGGCGAATTTTTACCTGAGAATCGTCACTGGTTATGCTCAATGCCCGGTCTAAATCCCACAGGATATCCTCTATATCCTCCAATCCCACCGAAAGGCGAATCAGATCCGGCGTCACGCCTCCGGCTAACTGGTCTTCCTCCGAAAGCTGCTGGTGGGTGGTGCTGGCAGGATGGATAATCAGGCTGCGCGCGTCCCCGACATTGGCGAGGTGTGAGAAGAGGCGTACATTGTTGATGACCGCTTTACCGGCTTCGTAGCCGCCCTTCACGCCAAAGGTGAAGATGGAGCCCGTGCCGCGCGGCAGGTAGCGCTGAGCGAGTTCATATGAAGGGTCGCCAGGCAGGCCGGGGTAATGCACCCAACTGACGGCGGGATGCTCCTGCAAGAACTGCGCAACCTGCAGCGCGTTCTGGCAGTGCCGCTCCATGCGCAGCGAAAGCGTCTCCAGACCCTGAAGCAGCAGGAACGAATTGAAGGGGCTGATGCAGCCGCCCGTGTCGCGTACTGTCTCCACACGCGCTTTCATGGCAAAGGCGAAATCGCCGAACGTCTCATAGAAGCGCACACCGTGGTATCCCGGCGAAGGATCGACGATGTGTGGGAACTTGCCATTGTCCCAGGGGAACTTGCCAGACTCGACCAGCACGCCCGCGATAGAGGTGCCATGGCCGCCGATGAATTTGGTCGCGGAATGCACAATAATGTCGGCTCCATACTCAAAAGGGCGGCACAGGTAAGGAGTAGCGAAGGTATTATCGATCACCAGCGGGACGCCAGCTTCGTGGGCAATATCTGCCACTGCTCGTATATCGAGCACATCGCCGCGCGGGTTGCCAATGGTCTCGCCGTAGAAGGCGCGCGTGCGGGGAGTTAAAGCGCGCCGGTAGTTTTCAGGGTCGGTGCTATCGATAAAGATGGTGTTGACGCCCCAGGTGCGCAGCGTCAGGTCGAACTGGGTATGTGTGCCGCCGTAGAGACTGCTCGAGGAAATAATCTCATCGCCGGGGCGCAACAGGGTCATCATCGTCGCCATCTGCGCGGCCATACCCGATGCCGTTGCTACCGCGCCCGTTCCGCCCTCCAGTGCCGCGACGCGCTCTTCAAAGGCAGCAGTTGTGGGGTTCATGATGCGTGTATAGATATTGCCGAAGCGCTGCAGGGCAAAAAGGTGAGCGGCATGGTCTGTATCATCGAAGACGTAGGAGGTTGTCTGGTAGATGGGCACGGCGCGCGCTCCTGTGGCAGGATCGGGTCGCTGTCCAGCATGGATAGACAGGGTATCGAAGCCAAAGGCGTGATCGCTGTCGATTTCTGGCATGGTGTGCTGCTCCTTTGTTAGAGACTGTCCTTTCAATATCCTAGCATAAGCACTGTGGATATGAAAGGACGTATCTCTTGTATCATATGGTGTATTCAAAATCCTTTTAAGAAACGCAAAATTGATCTGCTAATTTCCTTACGTCTGTGCGTCTATCTATCGTAGATGTTCGCTAATCCAATATCTGCGTGTAGTGCTTTGAGAAGCCGTACAGAGTCGGAAAGGAGACAATTATGCCAGGAGGAGGACAACCCTCACCTACCATCAGGTTACATATGTGTGGAACTACGAACGACGGACGACTGTGGCACGCGAGCCGTCCCAGGGATGACTCAGGCCCTGTAGCTTCATGGGGCCCCTGGAGCTCCTGGGAAGAGGTCAAGGCAATGGGAGCAGACGATGCAGGGCCCTTCGTCAATGTGGCCTGCGCCGTTGACTGGCGCGATATTAACTCTCAAATGACAGAAGAGTTTCATGTCTGTGCTCTCACTGTAGATGGGCGGCTGTTGCACACGAGCCGCATCTCGCCGGATGATTGGCAGCCATTCGAGGATCTCAAAACACGCATACAGGGGAATTGGGATACATTTCAGGTCGAGAAGGTTGCATTAAGTCGTTCCTTTGACGATGTCTTTATCATCGTCTTGACAACACAGGGGCAACACCGCATCTTGCACGTCACGCATAACCCAGATGGCACGCAGGGTCTCGAGGATGTGACCGGTGCAAACGAGGCGGGCTTTCCAGGGTCTTTCACCAATAGCGCTTGCGCGAAGGTTTCGCCGGAACCCCTGATTGTAGAACTGCATCTGTGTGGAGTCACCCAGGATGGGAAACTATGGCACACCATGCTCGAGTGGCTGGAGGACTCCTGGCAGCCGTTTGCAGATGTACAGACTCTCGCCAAGAGCCCGCCACATGGCATCGCGGATATCAGCATCGCCCAGGGAGATCACGATCTCCACGTTTTTGCTCAGGCTGCTGGCGACCTATGGCACACGGTCCGCTTGGCAAATCCTCCCAACTGGCAGTCTCATTTTGATCGTGTCAAGGAGCAGGCGGGCGATCCTGGCTCGTTCGGGTCGATCAGTGCTGCCGATGTGGATGGCTCACTGCATCTGTGTGGCGCCACCCAGGATGGCAAACTGTGGCACACGATTCGTACCTCCGCGAACCCTCTTCAATGGCAGCGCTTCGAGGATGTAACGACAGCTGGAGGGGGCAATCCGGGTTTCTTTACTTGCGTCAATATAGCAGTTAATTTCTTTCCTCCAAGCTTCAGTGGTGCGGATACAACTTGCGAGCAGATCAAGCGCAACATCGCAAATGATAGGCTCCAGATCCGCATGCTGCAGCAGCGGAATCGCAACGATCCAGGCATAGCAGCAAGAAATCAAGACATCGCCAGGCTGCAAGATAGGGGGCGGCGACATCACCCACCTTGTTCACCCCAGGATATCGCGTGAGAAGTCTTCTCTTTATTAAGAACGTATGTAGCGGCTTAGCGTTTGGTGTCGGCATACCTTGCTCTCGACTCATGTACTGAATGAAAGGAGATAGGACACGTGGAGAAACCGACGGTTTGTGGAGTTACGAATGATGGGAAGCTGTGGTTCTTAGGTGAATCAGAATGGCTAGATGTAAAGGCTCTGGGAGCAGGTGATCCAGGGCTCTTCGTCAGTATTGGCAGTGCGGATGCTTTTAATGAGGCAGATCCTTTTAATGAGACGTCAGGAGATTTGCACATCTGTGGCGTCACTCAGGATGGACGGCTATGGCACACAGTCGGCTATATGGACAAGTGGGAACCATTTGAGGGTGTCAACAGCCGCGTAGAGGATGATTGGGGCACATTTAAGGACATTGGAGTTGCTAATGTAGATGGTGAACTCCATGTCTGCGTCACTGCTCCAACACAGCTTGCAGGATGGCGGATTTTGCACACCATTCGTCATGGGGATGGCACCCAGGATAGTTTCCAGGACGTGACCGATCCAGGATTGGCAGGCTTCCCCGGATCGTTCATCAGTGTCGCTTGCGCAGAGCTTAACAAGGAATTGCATGTCTGTGGCGTTACCGACGATGGGAAATTGTGGCACACGGTCCGCTCCTCACAGAATGATTGGCTCCCATTCGAAGAGGTGCAGACTACATTTGCGAACGACCCGGTCCCCTTCACAGGTGTGAGTATCGCTGCAGAAGATGACACTCTCGAGATCTTCGCAAAAGCTGGTGGAGATCTATGGCACACGGCCCGCTTCTTGCAGCCCCCTGCTTGGCAGCCAGTTTTCGATAGCCTCAAGGCGCAGGCAGGAGATGATCCTGGCTCGTTTGTTTCTGTCAGTTGTGCAGCTGCTGGTGACAATGATGCACAACTGCATGTCTATGGTGCCACCGGCGATGGGAAGCTGTGGAATACGTTCCGCTTCTTGGATCTTCCCCTTTGGTTTTCGTTCGAGGATGTGACGGCTGAGATAGCCTCGCCTGGCTTCTTTATCTCTGTCAGTGCAGCGAACATCCCTATCTCTTTCGTTGAGGCTAAAAGTACACGCTGTCAAACATTCCGGGATCAATTAAATCAAGCTTGTAGCGAGTTAAAGCGACCGGCAATTACATCTCTCAGAAGAGATTCTTTGAAGGGCAAAATCCAGCAGCTTTTGCAGCATTGGCCAGAGAACTGTAATCAGCCGGACGTTTCGCCCGACTGCCTTTCTTAACTGAGCCTGCACTGCCGGTGAATCGGCGTAGCTTTGCCCGGGTGTCAAAAGCGTCTCAATCTACCACAATGCGGCCAGAGGGCCCCTAGCTTCAGCTATGGGGAGTTGTCACTGGTCTATACCCGATTCTACGCGTAGTGCCTGCAACGTCTGGCTACTAAAGGGATTCTGTCCTGCTTCCAGTTTCTGAATCCAAGCGTTTCGTTCAGCGATACGCTGTTTAAACCGGGCCTGTGTGTTTGCATCCGTCCCTGGAGCGTTCACATACTCGTTTGTCGCCCATTGCACAAAGGATGAGAAATCGGCAATTGCCCCCTGCCTGTTTCCTGTTAACGCCCGTGCCACCCCACGATTGTCGAAGTATTCACCGTTATAGCGGTTAAGAGACACAGCCCGGTCGCATGCTGACAAGACCAGCTGTGCAAACTGATCGGTGCTTGCGTACCAGCACACGTTGCCATTGAGAACATCATCATCGGCGAGTTGCGCTGCCTCGCGCGCGGCTTGCCCATACAGCGCTTGAGCACCTTGCGGATTACCTGCCAGAACATCAGCGTGCGCTTGCTTCATTTCATCATAAATCACAGTTCTATCAACGGGGAAATTGGAGCACACTTTCTGATACGGTTGATTGCCTGCAAACTGCTGCCATTCGTCAAGGGTGAAGTTGCGGTTCGCAATACTACATGCAGCAGCTTGCCACGATGCCCGGTTGATGTTCCACATAGTGAGGGAGTAGTTTGCTGAGTAGGTATCCGAGATGATGAGGAGATGTTGCCCATCAGGGCTGAACGCTACCTCTCTCACGTATGCATACGGATTCAGGGGATCATTCACGGGTATATGCAAGGCATTGGTGATGCGTTCACGTCCCGCCACATCCCATATGCTCGCTGATTGGTCGCCACCAGCAGCCAACAGTGTACCATCAGGGCTAAACGCCAGCCCCGTTTGAAACTCTATCCCTGTACTCGTGACCGGGTCAACGTTCACAAGAGGCTTGCTCAGGCGCGGTTTCATCGTGCCCACGTCCCATAACATGATATTGCTGTTCTCATCAATCGAAGCTAAGGTGTGTCCATCGGGACTGAAGACCACACTTTTGATGATGGCTTGATGTCCTGTGAGCCGCTGACCGGTCGGTCTGCCCGTGGCGACGTTCCAGAAGGTCACCACATCGTTGTTGCCAGATGCCAGCATCTGGCCGCCTGGACTAAAGGCCACGGTGGAGACCGCATCACTGTTTACTGAAGGATGCGTGAGTCGATGAAGCGCGTGGTGCGTGACGGTATTCAACAGGAGAATTGCACCTGTATCATAGCTTGCTGCCAGGGTACGACTATCTGTATTAAAGACAATGTTTTTCAGATGCTTTTCGTCGCGAAAATGCGTAATGGGCTGCTTTGTCACAGCATTCCACAAGAAAATCGTGCCATCAAACCTCCCGGCTGCCAGGAGGCGTTTATCCGGGCTGAAAGCCAGGCTCTCGATCGTGAGAGGATTATCAGCATTAGGATTGTTTTCCTGGATGATTGGGCCCGCTGTCGCATCCAGTATAGCGAGCGGGTTTCCCGTTGCTGCATCCTGCAGGATAATCTTACCCTGGTCATTCCCTGCCGCGACCAGCTTGCCATCAGGGCTGAAAATGGCGCTGAACACGCGATTTGTATAGCTGAACTGCTGCCCGAAAGATCTCCCTGTCGTCATTTTCCACAAGAGAATTGCACCACTACTATCACTGGATGTGAGAGTCTTACCATCTGGACTGAAGGCAAGACTGGTGACACCCTGGCTATGACCCTTGAGAGGTGCGTCTGCAGGAAGTCCAGAGGTGACATCCCACAACTGTATGGCGTTGTCTATACTTCCTGAAGCGAGCGTGTTGCCATCGGGGCTGAAGGCAAGACTCTGAACATTCTTTGCGCTGAGCGGACGCACAAGTGCTTTTTGCGATGCCAGGTCCCACAGGAAGATGGAATTATTCCCATCGCTTGCCGCCAATGTCTTGCCATCCTGGCTGAGGACAAAAGTCGCTATGACTCCTGTGAAGTCGGCGAAGGCGGGAGTGAGCACTTTGCCAGATGCAACATCCCAGAGTTGAAGGCTGCCATGCCCGCTGCCTGCTGGCAATGCCTGTGAGCTTGACAGCAAGGTTTTGCCATCGGGACTGAAGGCAAGATGGGTGACGAGGGAGGGACCACTGAAGAGCAGTTGACTAACCGGTGGTTGAGATGTCAGGTGCCACAGGAGGATGCGACCTTGCGTGCAGTGACTGGCAGCGTCATACTGCGCACAGCGGCTTGAGGCAAGTAAGTTTCCACCTGGACTGAAGGCGATAGGCGTAATGTCGGGGAGGGAGGAATCGGAAGCCTGGTTGGCTGGTTCCAACTGGGCAATTTTTGCTCCTGTCGTGGCATCCCAGAGCCACAAGCCCCGATCACTCGCACCGGCCACCGTCTGGCCACCTGGACTGAGTGTCCAGTTCGGGATGGTATTGATGTCGCCACGAAAATCAAGATGGATGGTATGACCCTGCCTGGTCTTCATGTTCCAGAAGGTGACTTCTCCGCCGCTGCCGAAAGAGACCAGTGTCTGGCCACCGGGGCGAAATGCCACTTGATTCACTGCTGCTTGTGCTTGTAGTATGGTCAGAAGGCGTGGACTATATTCTAAGGCGTTGAGGAGGCTGTCGCGTGCATCAAAAGTATTGCGCGTCAAATTGGCCTTAACGCCCAACAGGAGGGCTTTGTCAATCTCGTTTTTGAGCAGAGCATTGTTTGCCAGTGCTGCGAATGCACGAGAAGCGTCAATTTGCGCTTGTAACTCGGCCTGTCTCTGAAGGGCTTGAGCATTCAGAAAATTGAATTCTGCCAGTGATGCTAACAAGATCACCACCACCGAGAAGATGGAGAGCGCACCAATAAGCAAACGCTGGCGGCTCACTACCCGGCGCTGCAAGTAGAGTTCTCGTGCCTTCTGGTTCAGCGCCACATCCTCCAGGTACTCGCGCTCTACGACACTGGTGTGGAGAAAGTCCACTTCGTCCGCGTTGGGCACATTGCGCTCGGCCCATACTTGAGCTTCGGTGAGCTGGGTGCCCCGGTAGAGGCGGTCTATGGGCCTGCCGCGACGCACCCATTCGGCTGCGTGGGTGCTGATGGCCTGCTGGAGGGTGATATCTTCTCGCGCCTCGCGCAGCCACTCTGCAAGATGTGTCCACTCGCGGATGAGGGCTTCGTGGCTCACCTCGATGGTGGTTGTTCTGGCGATTTCATTGGTCATAAGCAGGCGCGCGGCAACGAAGGTATCGGCGACCTCGCGCATAATCTTCGTCTGCTCAGGATTGGGGAGCGAGAGTTCCGCCAGGGGAGCGCGACGACGCGTGGTGTCCTGCTCGGTAACTCCAGGGTCGATGAGACGCAGGAATAGGGCTCGCGCCAGGCGGCGATGCTCCCCGGAAGGCAAGGCTGCATAGGTGGACTCGGCATGCTTTGCCAGGGCGCCCTTTACCCCGCCGATCTGCTGGTAAGCCTCGCGGGTGAGCCAGTGACCGTCGCGCTGCCGGAAGAGTTGGTCCAGCGTGAACTCTAAGAGCGGCAAGGCACCAGCCTGCCCCTGCGCCTCGAAGAGCAGGTCGCCAACCAGGTCGCCCTCAAAGAGCAGTTGTACGTCTGGCAGGGCAGCAGGCTGTTCGATGACAGCTCGCAGGTCGCGCAGGTTCATAGGAAGCACCGATTTATGTTGCGCCTCGATCAGTTGGCTCAACTGTGGGTAATGCATCGGCCGGTCGTAGAAGTCGGCGCGCAGCGTCAACAGAACAATCAGCGGACCGACAGGCTCTGTCACGGCGGCCACGAGCAGGTCAATGAAGCGCTGGCGTTCCCGTTCGGACAGGGTCTGGGTGAACAGTTCTTCGAACTGGTCGATCATGAGCACAACTCTTGAGCCCTGTCCAGAGGACAGGGAACCTCGTCGTTTGACCAGTTGGGTGGCGAGCAGTTGGAGCCCACGGGTCGAGTCGTCTTCCAGGTCATGACGAATGGCGCGCAAACTTCTTTCTGGCAGGTGGGGTGCGAACGCCAGGGTGAGGGATTCAAGAGGTCGCTTGCCTGGTACGATGGGGTCGAGATAGACCCATGCCTCACTGCCGGGCAGGGCGCCTCTCTGCAGTCCCGGCAGCAGGCCGGCCATGACCACGCTCGACTTGCCCGAGCCACTCGGTCCAATGACCGTGAGTAGTCGCGAAGCGGGTACGTTGTGCTTTTCTGCCGTGAGGAAGCCCTCAATAGTTTCTGCCAGTTCCTCTATGAGCATGTCGCGTCCGAAGAAATCAGCGGCATCCTCCCCGGTGAACGCTCGCAGGCCCTTATAGGGATTACGTGGTTCACCCGGTGGTGTTGGGAGAGTTGGCTCCTCGGGGGTGCCGGTGGATGTTTCTGCCTCGAGGAAGGCGAGGATCTCGTCGAGTGCGACCTTGTAGCGCGCCTCCCGCGCATCGACCAGGTCGATCATAGCAGTTCTACCCCAGGCTTCGGGAAGCGCGCCAGCAATTTCATTTCCCGCAGCCCAGACGAACACCAGGTGCCGCTGGTACATGCTGATGATGCGGACCTGCTCTTTGACCGTGCGTGAGGAGCGCGTCTGCGGGGAGACGACAACCAGAGCTATATGAGCATCACGAATATCCTGTCTCAGCATGCCCTGCTGATCCGCGCTGGATATATCGCTCGGATGGTCGTGGGAGATGAGGATGCCGCGTGCATGCAGGTCGGCTTGCAGGCGCGCCGCAAATGCCTCATCAGCAGGGGCCGCGGTGAGGAAGACGCGGCGCTGGGCTGGTGAGCCATAACGGGAGTGTTTAATGGCGGTGGGCGTGACCTCTGCTGAGGGCGAGAGGTTCTGTAGTGGGGCCGTGATCTGGGAGGCATCGCCTGGGGCAGCGGCGTTCACTTGACTTACCCGTTCTAACGCGATTGTGAATGCCTGTATGCTGGTGAAGCGCTGCTGCGGGTCTTTTGCCAGCGCTCGAAGTATCACCTCATCCACCGCGGCAGGCAGATCAGGGCAGCTCTGTCGCAGGGGTGGGGGGGCAACATACATGTGTTGATGGAAAAGGGCCCACACGTCCCCTTCGAAAAGGTGCTTACCGCAGAGCCATTCGTAGGTGACAACGGCCAGGGCATACTGATCGCTAGCAAACGTGGGCTTTCCTTGCAATTGCTCAGGAGGCATATACAGCGCGGTACCAGCCCCCTTTTGCGTGCTTAGCAGTTCAGGCGAAGGAGCAAACAAGGCGAGGCCGAAATCGCTGAGCAGTATGTGCTGGTCGAAGTCCAGCAGGATGTTCTCAGGCTTGACATCGCGGTGGATGATGCCACGGTTATGGGCGTATTGGAGGGCGCCTGCCACCTGCTTGATGTAGGCCACCGCCGTCGTGAGTGGCAGGCGTGTGCCTGTGGGGAAGCGATGCCGCGTCGTTCCGCCGGGCGCGTAGTCCATGACCAGAAAAGGAATATCGCCTTCCACGCCGAATTCCAGGACGCGCACGATGTTTGGGTGTCTCAAGCCAACCAGAGTCTGCGCCTCCTGGAGAAATTGTTCTATATCTTCGCCTTTGGGAGAAGTGAGCAGTACTTTGAGAGCGGCCTCGCTTTTAAGATACAGGTGTTCGCCGAGATAAACCTCCGCGAAGCCACCATGTCCCAAATGGCGCACAAGGCGATAGTTCCCCAGTCGTCGTCCTATAATATCAGCCATACTTCCCCTCTTGAGATGCCAGCAGGCTCTCCCGGCGAAAAGTAAAAGAAACTCTGATAACTGATATACGCACAACGAAGGATTTTTTAGTGGATGACCTATTTTTCTTTCATGTTGTGTCGCCGCAGGCGACACAACATGAAAAAACTAACGAAGTAGCACTAGGATTGTTGCACCTGCGGCGGCTCGGGATAGGGTATCTCGGGCTGTTCGTATTGAGGCTGCAAAGATGATGGGGTATAGTACGGCTGCTCATTCTCCTGGGAAGCAAGCGCCGGCTGTGCCTGGTATCCCTGCTCGTAAGCGGTATATGTTTCTTGCCTCATCTGTGGCGCAGGAGGAGCCCGGTAGATGGGTGGAGCTTGGTAGGTAGGTGAAGATGCCTGGGTCCATAGATACTTTTTTACTTTAAGCCAGGGCCCTCGTACAAAAAAGTAGACGATCCCGCCAAAGGGCTGTAGGAAGATGATGAACAGAATCCACCAGATTTTGTTTCTTAAAGTATTATTTCTTGCACAATGAATCAGCATCCAGACCCAGAAAATAGTCATTAGCATCGAAAGAATTGGCGGGAAACCGTCCATAAATTCTGGTATGAACATTGTTTGCTCCTGAGTACTTGCCCTCTTATCACCTTTATCCAGGGTAAACGTTTCTTCACTCAAAATATAAAATCGGTCACAATTATCCTACCATACTCTTGCCTGACATGGAACCCGGTTTTGTGCTACACTTTCTACATGATATACGGGTAGATATGCGCCAGAATGGGCCAGTGTAGGCAACATGAAACAGATTGTTAGTAGGAGCTGTTTTTCCACATGACACAAACATTTGATAAGACAACGCAACATAACTCGGTCGGCAAAGCGACGCGCCGGCAGGATGCCCCCGATAAATTGACCGGGCGTGCTCGCTATGCTGGAGACGTTTCGGTAGCAGGCATGCTGCACGCGCGGTTGGTACTGAGCCCGTACGCGCATGCGCGCATCGTGAGCATTGATACCTCCGCGGCAGAGGCCGTTCCTGGTGTACAGGCCGTATACACCGGCGAGACGCTCGCCATGGCGAAGCGGGACAGTAGTTCGCGTACCCAGTCGCCACTTGCGCAGAAAGAGGCGTTGTGGTGCGGTCATCCCGTTGCCATCGTGCTGGCGGAGACGGAGGCGGCCGCCGAGGATGGTGCTGCCGCCGTTGATGTCGAGTACGAAGTACTGCCTGCCGTCATGGATCCCGTGACTGCTATGCAGCCAGCAGCGCTGCTGGTACGGGTACAGGAAAAAGACACAACTTCAGAAATCGCGGGCGGTGGTGCCCATGCCGCCGTTGCCGAAGAGGAAGTTGAAGATACCCAGAAAGAAGACCTCTCGCAGAACGTCAGCGATAAAGCACATTACCATGGCGGCGATATGGATGCAGCCTGGCGGGAGGCAGAGGTAGTCGTCGAGCGCACCTATGCGACGAGTTTTGTGCACCAGTCATACATCGAGCCGCAGTCGATCATGGTTGTACCCAGCCGGTCGGGGCACCAACTGACGATCTGGCCGAGCTCGCAGGGTATGTTCGGCGTACGCTCGGACGTGTCAGAGGCGCTCAAAGTTCCCGACCGGCAAGTGCGCGTGGAGTCGGTGCCAGTAGGTGGAGCGTTCGGCGGCAAATTCGGCCTCTTGGAGCCTCTCGCGTCTGCAGCGGCTTTTGCGGCGCGCAGGCCGGTACGCCTGGTGCTCACGCGCTCGGAGGATCTCTTCGCGGGCAACCCGGCGCCGCAATCAATGATAACCGTCAAGCTCGGCGCGCAGCGCGATGGTACATTGGTAGCGCTGCAGGCAAAGGTCATTTTTGACACAGGCGCCTTTGCAGGTTCGGCAGTCGGCCTGGCAGGATTTCTTCTCGGCAGCATCTATCGCTGCCCGAATTTTGATTTCCGCTGCTACGAGGTGCTGACCAACAAGGTTGGTGTGGGGGCTTATCGCGCTCCCGGTGCGCCGCAGGCGTACTTCGCGCTTGAGTCGGCGGCGGATGAGCTGTGCCGCAAGCTGGAGATGGATCCAATCGAGTTCCGCCTGAAGAATGGCCTCAGGGAAGGCGACCCGACACTTGATCGCCGCTCGCCGCAGTGGCCGCGCATCGGCCTGCTGGAGTGCCTGGAAAAGGCGCAGGAGCAGCCTCTATGGGCGAAACGAGACGAACAGAAAACACCGCTTTCGGGTGAGCTGGAGGGCTGGAGGATCGGCGTGGGAGTGGCGGCGGGCGGCTGGCCCGGCGGCACCGAACCCGCCGTGGCTACCTGCCGCCTGGAATCTGATGGCACGATGACGGTAGTTGTTGGCACGGTCGATCTCACCGGTTCCGATACCTCGCTGGCGCTGATCGCTGCCGAAGGGCTGGGTATGCCGGTTACGTCAGTAAGTGTGGCGCACGATGATACCGATACCATGCCATATAGCGGCGGCACGGGGGGCAGCAAGACGACCTATTCGATGGGACCGGCGGTGCTCGCGGCGGCCCAGGATGCGCGCAGCCAGGTCCTGTCGATCGCCGCCGATATTCTAGAAGCCTCCGCCGCCGACCTGGAGATCGAGGGCGACAAGGTGGTTGTGCGCGGTTCGCCCGGCAGCAGCGTGGCGTTGACAGATATTGCCGCACGCTCGATGACCTTTGCCGGAAAGTATGAGCCGGTCTATGGGCGCGGCCGCGCCGCTGTACGCACCAGTTCACCGATGTTTGCCGTGCACATGGCGAAGGTAGCCGTTGATCCCGGCACGGGTGAGGTGCGCGTGCTGGATTACGTTGCTGTACAGGACGTGGGTTTTGCTATCAATCCAGCGGAGGTCGAGGGACAGATTCAAGGCGGCGTCACGCAGGGCCTTGGCTGGGCGCTCTTCGAGGGCTTTGTCTACGACGAAAACGGCCAGTTGCTCACAGCTACGCTGATGGATTACGCGCTGCCGCACAGTGTGGACGTGCCGCATATCACGCCGGTCCTCGTCGAAATCCCATCTGCGCTTGGCCCCTTTGGGGCCAAAGGCGTAGGCGAGCCGCCGGTGGTGCCTGTGGGCGCGGCGATTGCGAATGCAATCTACGATGCCGTGGGTGCCAGGGTAGCCCAACTGCCCATCACCTCCGAGCGCCTGTTCAAGGCGATGCACGAAGCATAGCCAGTTTTGCAGGGCACCCTCGAGGGTGCCCAATAGGCATCAGTCGAAGAAAAAGCCCATCAATCCTCAGCTTCTAAGCGGCGTTCTGCTATCAACTCATCGCTCAAAGAACGTCCTTGCGGAAGATAGGGGCGAAGCAATTCCTGCGCGTGCTCAATTGCCTGCCTCGGGGTAAAGAGGCGCAATGTTCCGTCCTCCAGGCGTAAAATTACCTCGTCTCCGATGCGCAGTCCCAGCGCTTGACGATACTCTGGCGGAATTACTATCCTTCCACCTTCGGCTAGTTTTGTCTTGATTTGGATCATTATGAACACTTCCTATCTTTTTGTCATGAATCTTTGTATATGACATCTCCAATAGAATATGCCATGATTTGTATTTAGTGGCTAGCCTCAAGGTAGAGTCAGGTCAAACCAATCCCTTACTAACACAGAGCTCGGCATTAAGAATCGACCCCCCGGCCGCCCCGCGAATCGTATTATGTCCGAGCAGCACAAACTTATAACTCAGGATGGGGCAGCGGCGCAGCCTGCCGATAGTCACCGCCATGCCACGGCCGGTATCGCGGTCATGCAGCGTCTGCGGCCGGTCAGGCTCACGACGGTACGCTAAAGCAGGCCCCGGCGCGCTGGGCAATTGAAGCTGCTGCGGCTCGGGCCTGTAACCTTGCCATGCCGCAATTATTTCCTCGGGGCTCACATCCTGATCCAGTTCTACACTCGCGCACTCCAGGTGCCCCTCGCGCGTGGCAACGCGGTTGCATTGCGCGCTCACCACAATTTGAGCATCGGTAAAGCCCATGCCCTCCTCCCACTTTCCCAGCATCTTGCGCGTTTCGATCTCCACCTTCTCCTCTTCACCACCGATATAGGGGATGGCGTTGTCGAGGATGTCGTAGGAAGGCAGGCCTGGATAGCCTGCGCCCGAAATGGCCTGCAGCGTCGTCACCATCACCCTGCGCAAGCCAAACGCCTGCTGAAGGGGCTTGAGCGCCATCACCAGCGGCGTTGCCGAACAATTCGCGTTGGTCACGATGCAGCCCGGCCAGCCTCGCAGTTTACGCTGCTGCACAATGGCAGCCGCGTGACCGGCATTGACTTCGGGCACTATCAGCGGTACATCGCCCGCCATGCGGTAGGTTTTCGCGTTGCTGAAGACCGCCACGCCAGCGCGGGCAAAATTGGCCTCGACCTCACCGGCGACCTCCGCGGGCAGGGCAGAAAAGGCGATCTTTACACCAGGCAGGGCCTCTGGCCGGCAGGCCACGACCGGTAATGTGGCGGCAACGGCAGGCATCTCGCTGCCGGGAAGTCGCCAGCGTGTCGCCTCGGCATAGGAGCGTCCATCATGCCGTTCCGATGCAGCCAGGGCAACCAGTTCAAACCAGGGATGCCCCTGGAGCAACTCGATGAAGCGCTGGCCGACCATACCGGTCGCTCCCAGTACTGCCACAGGGATTCGTGTTTGTGCCACTGTTTATGCCTCCTTGAAATCCAGCCCTACAACGCCGCTGTTCGCGGCTAGACTGCGTCTCAGCAGGGCTGATCAGAAGCTCCTTGAAATCCAGCCCTACAACGCCGCTGTTCGCGGCTAGACTGCGTCTCAGCAGGGCTGATCAGAAGCTCCTTGAAATCCAGCCCTGACGCTGCGCTAACGCCGCTGTTCGGGCCTGTAGGCCACCGATTATGAGTTTTCACAACCAAAACTGCTAATACTGCCCAGTCTTCGCTGCCCTCGCTTATCACCCTGAGCGCAGCGAAGGGTCTCCGCCCCCGCCAGACCCTTCCCCTTCGCAAGCTCAGGGCTTCGGCTCACTGCGCTCAGGGTGACAACAGGGCTTCGCGCCGCTTCTCGTGTGGAGTATGCCTGACCAGCGGGATTACGGGTGCGATCAGGTCGCGATGCAGGCAGCGCACGGCGCGGTCGCTGTCCCGGTCTTCTACTATCAGGATATTGGCAAGCTCCGAGGACCCCTGTGTGATTACCGGGATACGCTCGCGTGCCAGGGCCGTTACCGCCCTGGCAGGACTCATGGGATCGACGCTAAAGCCGGAGCCGATACAGGCACAGGCGGCCAGGTTGCGTCTACACAAGACGCGCCAGGCGCCCATATCGTGCTGCAGTAGCGCCACAACAGAGTCCGCAGCCTGCTCCTCAACTACGAACGAGAGATGCTGGCCGGATGATGAACAAATTGCCACTGGTGCTGCTCCCGCGCGAGCCGCCAGGGCGAATACCTGCCCCGCATTTTCGGGTGCTCCAAACATATCGCTGCTTTCGACCGTGATCAATGCCAGGTGGCGGCGCACAGTTATCGCCGCCGCGGCGCTGTGCTGTTTCCCTTCTGGCCCAACCACGGTGCCGCGCGTGTGGGGACGGAAGGTATTGCGCACACGTACCGGAATATTGCGATGCGCCAGTGGAATGAGCGTGCGGGGATGAAGCACCTTGGCTCCGAACCATGACAGGCGCGCGGCCTCGGCGTAGGAGAGCCGGGGCAGGAGCAGTGTGTTCGCGACTACACGTGGATCGGCTGTCAAGACACCATCTACGTCTGAATAGATGCAGACCTCGATACAATTCAGTGCAGCGCCGATCACAGCTGCCGAGTAATCCGAACCATTGCGCCCGAGTGTCGTCACGAAACCTGGAGCAGAGGAGCCTGGAGAGCCCACAGTGCGGCCGATGAAGCCCGCCACAATAGGTACAATGCCGCGCTCGATCAAAGAAGGGATCAACGCCTGGGCTTGAACTCGCGTCTCCTCGGGCAGGGGATCGGCGTGAGCGACGGTGAGCTTTACCTCGCTTCCAGGTGATACCGGTGCCTCATCCTGGGGATGGCCCGTGATGATCACTTCTTCGCGTACAGCCGCCGCCTCCAGGCCGGCATCGCGAGCCGCGGCTGCCACAAGCAATACAGAAAGACGCTCGCCCCAGGCAGCAACGGCGCTGGTAAGCAGGGAGCCATCCTGCGTACCTTTTGCTGCCGGCTGTAACGCGCCCACATCCTGCTCCAGGGTGGTGAAGGCCGTCTCTAGATCATGTTGTAGAGCGCGTTCTCCTTCACGGTGATGGACGGCCTTTCCGGCTGCTTCCAGGTGCCGCTGCTTTAACACGCCCAGTTCTTGTTCGCACGCGGCATATTGACCGGTGGAAGAGTAGTGTGCAATGCGCAGCAACTGGTCGGTTATCCCCGACATTGCCGAGACGACCACAATGGGGAAGGTCTCTCCCGGCTCATTGGTGTGATGCGCAATAATATGGGCTACGCGGCGAATCCTCTCCCCACTGCCAACGGAAGTTCCTCCAAATTTAAGGACACTTACACTACTCTTCATAAGGTTACTCCTGAATGACTACTAAACTGTCAAGGCTCAATTGATGGGGGCCGGGCGACCATAAAGGCCTGCACACCATCCCCCGGATGGCGTTCCCTACCCTTCCCCACCACCCTCGCCCCTACATTTGTGAATGCGCGATTTACGCATCACTGAACTCCGTTTATTCTCCTATACGTTTACCGCCTCGCTTGCCGCGCGGCTGGCAGCCTTCAATGCCTGGTCCAGGTCATCAATCAAATCCTCTACCGTCTCCAGGCCTACCGACAGGCGAATATAGTCAGGCGTGACCCCGGTCTCGAACTGCTCATCGGGCGTCAACTGCGAATGCGTCGTGCTGGCCGGGTGAATGATCAATGACTTGGCGTCGCCGACATTCGCCAGGTGCGAGAACAGTTCTACGTGGCGGATCAACTGCTTGCCCGCCTCCAGGCCGCCCTTGATACCGAAGCCGAGGATGGCGCCGAAGCCATGAGTATGATACTTGGCCGCCAGCTCGTACTGGGGATGGCTCTTCAAACCAGGATAACTCACCCAGTTGACCGAGGGATGGCCCTCCAGGAACTCGGCAATGCGCTGAGCGTTCTGACTGTGCCGATCCATGCGCAGTGGCAGCGTCTCCAGCCCTTGCAGGAAGAGCCAGCCGTTGAAGGGGGCGATCGCAGGACCCAGGTCACGCAAAAGCTGCACGCGCGCCTTGATGATGTAGGCCAGCGGGCCGAGGGCTTCGACAAAGCGCAGGCCGTGGTACGAAGGATCTGGCTCGACCAGCCCGGGGAAACGTCCATTCGTCCAGTCGAAATTACCGCTATCCACGATCACGCCGCCGATGGCCGTGCCGTGACCACCGATGAACTTGGTGGCCGAGTGGATGACGATATCAGTCCCGTGCTTGAAGGGCTGCACCAGGTAGGGTGTGGGCAGCGTGTTGTCCAGAATCAGTGGCACGCCATGCTCGTGCGCGATATCGGCAACGGCGCGAATGTCGAGCGTATCCAGGCGCGGATTGCCCACAGTTTCCGCGAATACAAGCTTTGTGCGCTCGCTAAAAGCGGCGTGGAAGTTCTCTGGATTGCGGCTGTCCACGAAACGTACGTTGATTCCCAGCTTCGGCAGCGTGTAGTGAAAGAGGTTATAGGTTCCACCATACAGGCTGGCTGATGAAATGATCTCGTCGCCCGCCTGGGCAATATTAAGAATAGCCAGCGTTTCTGCCGCCTGGCCGGACCCGGTAGCCAGCGCTCCGACTCCTCCTTCAAGGGCGGCAATGCGGCGCTCAAAGGCATCCTGGGTAGGATTCATGATGCGAGTATAGATATTGCCGAACTGCTTGAGTCCAAAGAGGTCGGCAGCGTGCTCCGGGCTATTGAAGACATATGAGGAGGTCTGGTAGATGGGCACGGCGCGAGCATTGGTCGCGCTGTCCGCCGTCTCCTGACCTGCATGTAACGATAATGTTTCAAAACCATAGCTGCGATTGCTGTTCAATGCCATGAATAGGTTACTCCTTTAGAAGGTTGAGTGCACCGGTCATTTGCTCCCATTCCTTCAGAAAGGCATCATGACCGTGCGGTGAGTCAAGTTCTACATATGCTGCATCTCCGCCAAGTGATCGCACCTGGCCGGCCAGCCAGCGCACACGCGCCGCCGGGAAGAGAAAATCCGAACGAATGCCAATAAACAGGGCTTTGCTGCGCACGCGGCGCAGCGCGGCCTCCAGCGAAGGATAGCCATCGCTTACGTCATACAAATCCATTGCTCGACTGATGTAAAGGTAACTGTTGGCGTCGAAACGCCGTACCAGGGACGCTCCCTGGTAGTACAGGTAATCCTCCACGTCAAAACGGCCGCCAAAATCGGCCCACCCGCTTGGAGCGGAAGCGATACCGCGCGAGGCGGATTGCCGGCTAAAGCGCAGTTCCATCGACTCCTCGCTCTGGTAGGTAATCATCGCCAGCATACGCGCGATGGCAAGGCCGGCATCGGGTCCCTGTCCGGGCTGATAGTTTCCACCCTGCCAGCGCGGGTCGGCCATAATGGCCTGCCGCTGAACTTCGCTAAAGGCTACCGCCTGTGCCGTCAGGGATGCAGTTGATGCGACTACCGCCACCTTTCGCACCAGTTCGGGATAGGCCACGGCCCACTCCAGCGCCTGCTGTCCGCCAATCGAGCCGCCTGCGACCATGGTTAGCTGGCGTACTCCTAGATGCTCGATCAGCCGCTGCTGCGCGTGTACCATGTCACGGATGGTGACAACCGGGAAACGCATGCCGTAGGGCTGACCTGTGCGCGCGTCGATCGACGATGGTCCCGTGCTCCCATAGCATCCTCCCAGGATGTTCGAACAGATCACAAAGTAGCGCGACGTGTCGAAGGGTCGACTGGGGCCGATCAAGGGATTCCACCAGGCCGCCTTCGGATCATCGGGCTGCTCCTCGTCATAGGCGTGCGAACTGCCGGTGAGGGCATGCAAGATCAGGATAGCGTTATCCCGCGTCGCGTTTAGTGTCCCCCACGTCTCGTACGCCAATGTAATCGGGCCAAGTATGCCACCATGCTGCAATGGTAACGAGTCGAAGGTGTAGCTATGCGCTCCTGAGGGAGTATGCGGCGTACTTGTCACAACGGCGTGCTCAATCTGTGTCACCATTGCCACTCCTTTTCTGTTGACTGTCTCTAAAAATGGGAACAAAAAACCCCACACCCGGCAGGGGCGAGGGGTCAATTATCTTCGCGGTACCACCCTGGTTTGTCGACGCCTCACGACGTCAACCTCCACAAGTATTACAAGGCGTGCTAGCATGCGCCTCGCAACACTCCAGCCTGTAACGGGGCTCACCGGCTCGGCCTAACATCCAACCGGACGTTCAACCTGCAACTCCGAGGCCATATTCGACGCTGGTACGGCGCTGGCATCTCATCATAGCCAGCTCTCTGTAGCCGCCCGGGACGTTTACTCGTCCTCTTCAACGTTATTGCTCACTTGATTGCTAAAGTACTGTGATGTGCAGGCAACAAAAAACCCCCAGAATTTCAGGGGGTCAGCTTCATTGCCTTGTTACCCCTCATCTTGCGGAATGCTCCGCCGGAATTGGCACCTTATCTGCAACTTCGCAGACGGGTTGCCGGGCTTCATCGGGCCGTTACCCTCCACCTCTCTTGATGAGAGTCGATCTCATTGCACATATTCAGTTGTAGAGTACTGCTTATTTCTTAGTAAGTATACCGAAGAAATTGTTGGGATGTCAAGGGTCGTATTCACTCAGGTAAAATGTTACTGAGGCGGGTACACTTCACTCACATGAAAATGTTACCGAGTGAGGGGTGCCATGCCAACCGAAGAGCAGATGACAGTGAATGAACGTCGTAAGTATCTCAAACTGATGAAAGTG
>WNGK01001587.1_pt1 | contig 24627 bp, 27 predicted proteins | sample 5400601 | NCBI WGS metagenome assembly WNGK01 (sample SAMN13153376, study PRJNA577476) | soil metagenome | isolation source: 60 cm soil or saprolite under Garry oak tree replicate 1 | place: USA:California | collected 2016-06-15
TCTGCCGACCGAGAGGAAACGACTTCTCAGCGTAGATGAGTGCTGTCAGGAGTGCCATCACTGCGATATTCATGATGCCAAGTGGAAAGAGGAGCACAAACAGGAACCAGCAGCATCCGAGACAGTAGGCTCCGTGAACGAACCCCATACGGAAAGCGCCACCATATCCATCACGCCAGGAACTCAGGATGAATTGCAAAGGCGTCCTGCATTTCGCCAGGCACCTGTGCTTGAGCGGCGACAGTTGGTAGAGGCCAGCCACTACCAGCAAGGCACCGCCAATACGGGGGGCATTCGTCATGAGCCACATTGACTGTCCGGCCAATCTCTCAGCAAAGAGGGTGAGAGGATAGGCCACGAGTCCGAACAGCGTCCAGATGAGCAGATACGCACTGACGAAGACCCAGGTCGGGACGAAGGCCTGAGACGTTTGCTTCTTGCCAGCGTACACCGTCGTAAACATGAGGATCATCGGAGCTGCCGTGGGGAACATCATCGCGATCATCATCACCACCCAGATCACAATGAAAAGTCCTGTGCTCATTCCCATCGTCAGGCCCATTCCCATAGCTTGACTGTTCATGGCGGCTGATTGCCAGATGAGCACCGCCCACGAAGCGGCAGCCAGGATGAGGAGCAAGCCCAAAATCAGCTTGCGTTCCCGCGGGAATGGAGAAGCGTTAGCGGTAGTCATGTAGGGTCTCCCTCCTTACGACCTTGCTGACCGACAGGGACTTCCTTGCAGCCCTGCTGACCGATAGGTAGAAGCGCTAGCTTCGTTGCAGGGCTGGCTTTCAAACAGAAGCACTAGCTTCGTTGCAAGGTCGCATTTACATATAGAACCAGGCGATATCGCCCTCGATACCTGCGTCGAAGGCGATATCATCTGTGTTGAAAGTGCGAAAACGCTACGCGTTGGACCAGTTGATTGGTGCGTAGTGAGCATTCTTGCCAGCATTATCCCAGCGCATGCCGTAGTCCGTCCACGTGCTCTTTTCGTCACCAACTGCCATGGCGACGCTGGAGGCAAAGGGATGCGCATTTTTCGCCCAGATTTCTTCGTCAGGATTCATGCTTGGAACAGCGTGGACCGCCATCTGCATGAGGCTGGGAATCTCAACCGAGCGATGCTTGCCCTCTTTCTGGAAGGTGATGGGCACGGTTTTGGCACCAAGCACCGTAGAGATGAGAGGCGTCAGGGCTGCGACTGGACCGCCAACGGCCCCCGTGAAGATGGCTTGCAGGGCTTGACGCTGCTGCTCATTTGCTCGCTCATCGAGGTAGAGGGCCACGGACCAGTTGCCATCAGCCATCGCTCCCGGTGTGCGAGCGATCAAAGCAACATTCAGGCCATCAATGGTTATGCCGCCATAGTCCCCCCGATCAATGTGGAAACCAAAGGCAACCTCACACGCGCCCGCTGTCGGTTTCGAAGTTAAGGGCGCGTTTGGCGAAAAGAGACAAGGACACACTACGTCACAGTTACAGTTCTCGAAGTAATCTCCCGCGATCTGCCAGCGGGCTTGTGTTGAAGCCATGCGTCACCTCCATGTACGCTTTTACTTTACTACTACTTGTTCAGTATGGTCTATGAGGTCATTACATAAGAATGACCGTTATCATTTTACTCAATCGACTGAAAACGCTTGCGAGGAATGACCTCCTTTCTGCTCACGATCCTCATGCCAACTCTCGCCTCTCAACGCGGTTCTGTCCGTCGCTGGCGTTCAGACCTTCCAGATACCGCATCGACCGCTCCGCAGCGGCGATGAGTAGTTCACGCATGGGAACCTCCTGTACTGATACAGTTCCTGGCCTTTTTGCCTGTACATCGCTACAATCTCTGCGCAGAGGGTTCCACCTGCTTGACCTCCGCGATAATGTAGACCGAGGCGGCAAATCCCATCGGCAGGCTGGCAACTCCCACTGCGGTGCGGATATGTTTCCCAGCTTCTCCAAAGACCTCGACCAGAAAATCCGAAGCCCCGTTCATGACGAGAGCTTGCCCGTCAAAGTCCTGAGTGCTGTTGACCAGGCCATGGACGGCGACAATCTGCTTGAGATGATCGAGTGAGCCGATCTCACTCTTGAGAGCCGCCAAACAGTTGATGACACAGGCCACTGTGGCAGCGCGCCCTTCCTCAACGCTCAAGGCGGCACCGAGTTTGCCTTTGTATACTCGTCCCTCGACAGCAGAGACCTGGCCTGCGATGAACACGAGATTGCCGACGCGCTTTGCAGGGACATAATTGGCTAGTGGCGTAGGCAGATTGGGCAGCGTGACTCCCATCTCACCTAAGCGCTCTTCGATTCGGCTCATACGTTCTTCCTTTCCTGAAGTATCACCTGGTTGGCTTGATATTCTGATCACTGTTCGCTCGGCCTGACCAGGATGCGCCCGCGTGTCCGCCCACCCAACATGGCCTGTGTCAATCTCGGGATGTCCTCCAGCGTGACTTCGGAGACAATCGCATCCACCAGACTCAACAGTGTTGTTTCACCAATCATCTCTTCCCACAGCTCCCGGCGCATCTGGAGGGGTGTCGAGGGCATATCGACACCCAGCACCTTGATGCCGCGCAGGATGAGGGGATAGACAGTCGCACGAAACGCTGCTCCGCCGGAGACGCCGATAGCCGCAATCGCTCCTCCTTTTTTCGTCGTACGCATCAGGTAGGCCAGGGTCGCACCCCACACCGTGTCGATGCTCCCCGCCCACCGCTCCGCTTCGAGTGAGCGGGCGTTTTCGGCTGAGGTCTCCTCGCGGCTCAGGATCTCGCTGGCCCCAAGCTGTCTCAGGTAGTCCTGGACGTCAGCTTTACCCGTGCTTGCAGCCACCGTGTAGCCGCGCCTCGACAGCAGGCTAACGGCCAGGCTTCCCACACCTCCCGTAGCGCCCGTGACGAGGACCGGACCCCTCTGAGGAGTCAGATCATGCTTCTCGAGCTCGCGCAACCCCATCGCTACTGTTATCCCTGCTGAAAGCACGAGGGCCTGCTTGCAGTCCACGCCCGCAGGCAGGCGAAAGAGAAAATCGCCTGGCACACGGGCGTACTCGCTGTAGCCTCCATGTCGAGAAACCCCCTGCGTGCTGCCAAAATCATAGGCCAGCACGCGATCGCCTGGCTGGAAACGTAGATCGGACGAATCGACCACCACTCCCGTCAGTTCGAGGCCAGGCACCAGGGGATATGTTCGTGCCACGCCGCCCTTGGGCATGCAGACGAGAGCATCTTTGTAGTTCAGTGCCGCGTACGCCACCTGGATCAGCACGTCACCGGGGGGCAAATCTTCCAGACGCAACCGCTGAATGCCCATCGTAAATCCCTCTTCAGTCTGATTCACTAGAAATGCTTGAAAGGTTGATCTCATACTCTTCTTCCTCTTTCTCTCGTTCTCAAGTTCGCCTGCCTCTTGAATGGCTGTTGCCAGTGAGGACTTCGGCAGCTTCGACCTCCTCTTCATGCGGTCGCACCTCCATTTAGGTCTGCCTCGTGCTCCCGCACAAGATCTGCTGCCATTTATTCCGGAGCGAGGCAGAAGCCGCCTGGCTATGCTCGACGCGCGATAAAGAGCGATTGCGCGGAACGAGCCACCGGGCCCTGTTGATCGAACAGGTGAGCCGTTGTCAGGCCAACCCCCTCCGTTTGCAGGTCCGTCACCGCATCCAGGCAAATCCATTCACCTCTTGGCGGGCGAAGGATGTGCAGGGTCAACTCGGGCGGAATAAACTGCCAGGAGCCAATATCGAGTCTCCAGCTCAGGCCATTGGCGTAATCGGCGATGGCGATCAGACGTTGGGTGGGCGAGATCGCCTCGCCAGCGATAAGTGGATAGCGGAGCCGTGCCCAAGCCGTTGCCCGACCGTGCTCATTATCCTCACGCACGGTACGCCATTCGGTTGCAGAGAAAAAGCCACTGGTTACCAGTGAGGCGATGATCGGATTAGTCCCGCCCTCCGGCAGTCGTGGCGGCAGATCCGGCTCGTCGGCGGGAGGACGCACATGTGGTAGCCGCACGCGCCAGCCAGTGGCGCGCATAACTAACCGCCCCTCGTGCTCCAGCGTAGCTTCGAGCAGTTCAACACTCCGGCCGGGTCGAAGCGCACGGGCACGAGCGATACAGGTCGCGATCGGCACCGGTGCCAAGATATCGATGCTCACGCGTGCCAGTACCATATCCTCCCGTGGCGACCAGGTCTCCAACTGCCGCACAAGCAGCGCCGCCGGAGGGCCACCATGCTGAAAGTGTGGGTTCCACGGCCCCTGCGTATGCATGGTAGCGCGGAACAGCTCGTCCCCTTCCTGTATCCAGAACGCCTCTGTCATCATGTTTCTCCCTTTTCTGTCGGTCTCTTAAGCCCACCAACAAAATGGACAACGTACGCCTCCAAGCGCCCCAGGAGGAGGGGTGCGCCCATGCCAGGCACAGAAAGAAACTCGCCGATCACGCCAGTCGCATCGGGAGACCACGCCCGAGTGGATGCAGGCCACCCTCGCTGCGCGCAACTGGAATCTGATCGCCGGCAGTGCAGATGGACGCTGTATGACTCGTCAGGGCTAAAAGCGAACGAGGTCGCACATCCGCATTGTCCGGCAATGCTCCAGTGGAAAGCACCATCGCCCACCTGAATCGCCTCAGCGATGATCTCCTGCCCTGGTCGGTCATGCCCCGGAATTCCACACGACACAGGGGTATCACTCAGGACCGGCCGGGTGGTCCTGGCCTTGACATAGCATTCGACTGCGATGTGTTCCTGATCGGGTGCATGGTCCAGCAAGATCTGCGTTGGACGGGCTGCGTACACCTCTTCAATCGCGCGGGCGAAATTGCGCAGCGTCGCCCCCCCTGCGCGACCGAGGAAAATGTTCGTCAATGCCTGTTGCTGCTCTGGCCTGCACCTTTCATCTACGTAGCGGACAACGCTCCACAGAGCGCCCGGTTCATCGTCGTTATAACTCCCAGTCAGCACGAATGAGAGATCCGCGAGAGCGCCGCACCTCCCGCAATGAGAAAGAGAGCAGCGGAGAAGAGCCCCATATGTGAGCGTGACAACCGGTGGTGAATGGATGCTCCGACCGGTTTGCTCTTCATGATTTTCCTCCTGATAAGACGTTCGCAGCTCCATCATTTCATTATCAAACAGTATTACTTGCCCGGCTTGATATTCTGATTCACATGGAACAGATTGCCCGGATCATACGTTGCCTTGATCTGGGCCAGTTTGGCATAGTTATCGCGGTAAGCCGCCTGCACAGTGTCTGTGCCCTCATCCATCATCATATTGACATAGCCTCCACCTGCCGAATAGGGATGCAGGGCCATCCAATAGTCTCTGGCCCACTCGATCATGCGTTCGTTGTTGGCCGGGTCAGGGTCGACCGCAACGATCACCTCGGCGAAGTTGGCGTCACGGAAGCTGAAGGCGGTGTCGCTCGTGCCGGGGCGATGAACCGCCCCATTGATCGGGTAGATGTGCATCGTCGAGTGCATCGTCGGCAAGTGCGCGCCATACTTCAGGTGTAGACCGATCGCTTTGTCACTCAGGTCGTTGAAGAAGTCGGTCTTCCAATACCACTGCAAGCCTTTCGGATACAGCGCATCGAAGAGACTTTGCAGCACCGGCCACGGAATCGGCCCGGCGAAATCTACCGCCGGAGGGACGGCCTCGCGAATGGGTTGGAACATTGCGTTAGCTTGCTCCAGCGAGCCGCTGTAGCACCAGACAATGGCACACATCTTCTGCAAGTGGAACTGCTCGGGGAACGGCGGGGCTGGTGGTACGGTGATAAACGCGAACCAGCCGTTGATCTCCTCAGGGGCTTGCATGATGAATCCGCGCCAGAACTTCAGGACGTCTGCTGCCTGTTCGATCGGCCAGAGCATCGGACCCCCATAGACCGTACTGATGGGGTGTAGTTGGAACAGGAACGAGGTGACGACGCCAAAGTTGCCACCACCACCACGTACGGCCCAGAACAGGTCGGCATGCTCCTCGGCGCTTGCCATCACAAAGCTGCCATCAGCGAGCACCATATCGACGCCCAACAGATTGTCGATCGTCAGGCCGAGCGTGCGTGAGAGGTAGCCGATGCCTCCGCCCAGCGTCAGCCCACCGACGCCCGTGGTTGAAATGAAGCCACTCGGCGTCGCCAGCCCGAAGGGATGCGTGGCATGGTCTACCTCGCCCCACGTACACCCACCTTCCACTCGAACGGTGCGCGCAACTGGATCGACGCGAATCCCTTTCATCTCAGTGAGGTCGATCACAAGACCATCGTCGCAGGTACCCAATCCAGGACCGTTATGCCCGCCACCCCGGATAGCCAACGTCAACTCATGCTCACGAGCAAAGTTTACTGCAGCGATCACGTCTGCGACATCTTTGCCTCGGACGATCAGCGCGGGATGCTTGTTGATCATGCCGTTGTAGACGGCTCTTGCCTCCTCGTAGCCAGCATCACCGGGCCGAAGCAGCGCACCTGCGTGGCGCGCTGCCAGCTCCTGGAACGCCGTCTCTTCCAAAGTGACTGTGGTGTGTTGTTGTTCCATCATATCTTTCTCCTTGTCTGTGTCGTTTCAAATGAAGTTGCAAAAAAAAGATTCACTCTTAGTCGACCGTCTCCTACATGAAGAGATTGAAGAGCGCCCCTCTCACGTGGGAAACTCGATCTCCCCGCGCGCCTTGCGCTCCTGTGGGAGCAGGCAGGCATAGAGAAACGTGTGAAGTGGTACGTCGACCCCCGCCAGATGCGCCAGCCGCACTACCACGCCCAGTTGCGACTCCAGTTCTGAAGGGCGACCCGCCATGATGTCCCGCTGCATGGAAGCGGTGGCCTGTTCGGGCGAGTGGTCTATCAGCGCCAGCGCTTTCTCGACTGCCTCGACTGCTACGCATACGCCACGGGCGCGGGCAAGCACGAACACCTCGCGCATCGTCCCTTCCAGCAAGCTGCGTATCTCTACCTGACTGCGCAACACTCCCACCGGCGCGCGGGTGACCGCTCCCACCCCGCCGAAGGGTCCAACGAACATCAATTTTTCCCAGAGGGCAGCATGGATATTCGCAGCAATGCTCGCCTGTATGCCGGCACGCTCAAAGGCCATCCTCAGGTGATCGCAGCGCTCGCTGGGCTCGTGGTCGAGTTCGCCAATGGTGACAAAAGGTCTAGGGAAGACGTTACGAATGTGTCCTGGACCGACGACGGAGCCAAAAAGGCCGCAGAGGCCTCCCAGAACGCAGCGCGTCCCAAAGGTCGCCGCGAGTTGCTCGGGAGCCTCAACCCCGTTGAGCAGGGGCACCACGAAGGTCTCCGACCCCACCAGCGGGCGCATGGTCTCGATGGCCTGCGGCACTTGCCAGCCTTTCACAGTCAATAACACCAGATCTACCGGGCCGATCCGTGCTGGATCATCCGTCGCTTGTGCTGGACAAACAGTAAAATCGCTATCTGCACTCTCTACATGAAGGCCGTGTTCCTGGATGGCACGCAAGTGGGTTCCGCGTGCCAGAAACACGACATCTTCTCCTGCCTGTGCTAGTCGGCCGCCGAAGTAACCCCCGACGCCACCTGTCCCGACAACAGCTATACGCATATGCTCCTCCTTAGAAATTGTGCTGCCGCCACCGAAGTAGGCCCCAGTCCTTTGTTCTCGCGCTCAAGCTGCTCCGCCAGGCTCTCTCGCGTTGAGGAGAAGACCAGCAACTGATCGTGCGGCAGTGTTCGAAAGAGCCCAGGAGTTGAAACAGGGTATTCAACGAATGGCGGACAGACGATTTCCACTGCCAGGGAGGTGCCTTATCCACCTGAGTTGCTACACAATAATACATCTTTAGCCTCCTTTTCTTCGGCACACAGGACGCATCCACCAGGCCAGGGTCGTCACTCTGTTCGCAACACGCGCCTGAGATGTCGCCTGCGCAAGGACCACGTACCCGACCGTATCCTCCCACGAAGATCTTGCGACAGGTCCTGCACCACAGTTGCAATCGCAAGTCACACTGTTAGCATAGCAGAGATAGCGTTAGCAAAGCGTCTGAAAAACAATGATGTAGAGGAAATTCAGGAGAGATTCCGGCATGCGAAGGATCGATTCGCGTTAGTAAGCGTTATTGTAGACCCACTGACCGTTTACGCGGGTGAGAGCTGCGCGAGGAGCAGCCGGGCAGCCTGCAAGTCCGGCGTCTCAAAACCTTCGGTGAACCAGGCGTACACGTCCTGGAGCCGACCTCTCGCGTCGGCCGGTCGATTTTGCGCCATCCACAACCGCGCCAGGCTTAGCGTGGCACGGAGTTCCAGCGACCTGGCTTGCTGTGAACGCGCGATCTGGACAGCTCGCAGGAACGCCGCTTCGACATCAGAGGCGTCAGCACCGCGCATGAGCAGTAACTCGCCTCGCAGCCGATGTAGTTCCGCGTCCCACCAGCGCTCGTTGTGCGTGCGCGCTTCAGAAAGCGCCTCATCGATTGATGTCAGGCCCTCCTGAGCGCACCCCGCTTTCCCATAGACCTGCGCCAGCAGCGAGAGGTAATATGGCAGGCGCAATTTGGCGCCCGACGCCTTGAATTCGGTGATCGAATCGCGTAGATGCCCGATTCGCTCCTCATCAGGTTGCGAGAGGGTCAGCGCATAGCTGACCAGGATGCTCGCCCATGCCCGATAGTAGGGCGCCTGGTACTTGCTTGCGAGCGCGAGTGCCTGCTCAGCGTGCTCTCGGGCAATTGCCTCATCGGCGCAGAGTTGCTGCAATAAAGCCAGGTAGGATGATACCAGCGCCTGGTTGAAAGGCTGATCCAGATCCTGCACCAGCTTGACCGCGTCAAGCCCCCTCACTAGCGCCTGCTGTGGATAGCCCAGGCACCAGAGCGCGTGTGCTTGCCACGCCAACGCGTGTGCTGCATAGTTCGATCCCTGCGATTCTTGCAGATGGAGCAGGTGATCTGGATCGTGCGCTGCAATGATCTCTGCAAATTGCGCGTTGGCCTCAGCGATCCTCCCCAGGTGCAGTCGCGCCCCGGACAACATCAAATCGGCAAAAGGAGGCACTGCGCCAAAAGAGAGCTGATACAGGGTAAACAGCTCATCGGAGACTATTTGCACCCGCTCGAGCCTGGCCTGTACGACATACATGGACTGTATTCCATAGAGCGTCTCTGCCCTCTGTATGTCGTCACCAACCGTGTCGCACAACGCAAGAGCACGATCCAGTTTGCGTTCCAGCTCAGGCGCTGCCCAGCCTTTGGTCATCCGGTAGAGCGGCGCCAGGGCCAGTTGCAGGCCAAGTTCCTGTTTGTCGCGTTTCGCATCGGCAGGCAGGAGATCAAGCAACTCCAGACTGCGCGAGAGCAGGCTGATGGCATCCTCGTTTGCGTACAGGCACTGCGCTACAGCAGCCGCACGCTGATACCAGGGTAGCGCCTGCTCGATCATGCCCGCACGCTCGTAGTGGGATGCGAGCTCGCCGCTGACCCCGTCGAGATCATCCGCATGGATGGTTTCCAACGCCTGCGCGACGCGACGGTGCAGCATGCGTCGCTGTGGTGCGCTGATCTCCCCATATGTCACCTCGCGCAGCTTATCGTGAGTGAAATCATAGCTGTTGGTGCCGTGTTCGCGCATAATCCGTTTGTGCCAGAGTTCGTCCAGCGCGCGAACGGCGCTCTCGGCATCGGTATTACTGACACCGATTAAAAGGTCGAGTGTGAATTCGCGGCCAATGGTCGCAGCCAGTTCAACAAACCCGCGAGCGGAGTCTGAGATCTGCAGGAGGCGACCGACGAGCACTGCATGCATCCGTGGCGGAAGCGCTCGCGCATCAACGGGCTGCAGTTGCCTGTGAGAGAGATCGATTTCTGACAGACTGGTCGGTACTCTTCCCAGGCCAGCCCGCACCATTTCGACCACGAACAGTGGATTTCCCCCGGTCTCATGAAACAGGCGCAGCCCCTCATCCAGATCCAATTCACGCTTTGCCACTCGCGATGCCAGTTTCGCGGTTTCGGCTGCATCCAACGGTTCAAGCGGAATTTCTGTCACACTCATGGTGGTGCGCAGGTGCAGCAGGAAGGTGCGCAAATGATGCTGCGACGGTAGCTCTTCCTCGCGAGCGCACCCGATGACGAGCAGCCGCGCCGTGGGATTGAAGCGCAACAAAAAATGCAACCATGACAGCGTTTCCTGATCGCACCATTGCAAATCATCGATCAACAAAAGCAATGGCTGTGGCGCGGCGAGGATGGCGCGCGACAGAGCCTCAAAGAAGCGCTGGCGCTGGCCGTACTCAGTCACTGACTCGTAGCGCAGTAAAGCTGGCTGCTCCGCTACCAGCTCCGGCAGGAGGCGTGCTACCTCGGTGAACCAGACGGCGTCGAGTTCCCTCAGAGGCGCGCGCAGACCTTCGCTCCTGAGCCACTCCGTCACCGGCGCGAGCGAGAGTTGGCCCTCGGCGGCATAGGAGCGGGTCCTGGCGGTGACGACACCCTGATGGCCAACCCACAGCAGAAATTCCTCGGTGAGCCGTGACTTGCCCACGCCCGCTTCCCCGGTCACCAGCACGAAATGGGAACCTCCGTCGAGAGTGCGCTGCCAGGCATTGTGCAGTCGCTCCCACTCGCCCTCTCGTCCGATGAGCGCCGGGGTAGCAGCAGGCGGAGGTTGATGAACGAAAGGTTGGATGGCCGGTATCTCTTGCTGCATGACTTGCTCGTAAACCTCGCAGGTAGCCGGGCTGGGATCAACGCCCATTTCGCGCTGTAAGATAGTGACACAGCTGTGGTACACACGCAGCGCACTGGAGCGGTCGTTGTTCAGCGAAAACAGGCGCATCAGGCGGCGGTAGAGGTCTTCGGAGAGGGGATCGAGTCCAATCAAGCGCTGGGCATACCGGATGGCGGTGACGGTGTCGCCCTGCCCTTCAAAGATGCGAAGCAGTTGTTCGAGCGCCTGCCGGTGACGTTGGCGGAGCCGATCCCGCTCAGGCAAGATCCATTCGTCATAGCAGCCAGGCAATAAGTCACCGCGATACAGGCTATCTACCTGTTCGAGAGCAGCCTGTAGTGCCAACGGGTTATTGCGTCGCGTGGCCGCATCTGCAAGGGTAAGCGCCTGTTCGATCTCAGCGACATCGAGGTGAAAGGGCATGACGGTGTGCCAGTGCAGCAGGTGCGTTTCGGCAGAGAGGAACTGGTCCACAGCTGGAAATGCCTGGCGCAACTGGTAGAGCAGTTGCCGCAAGTTATTGCGAGCCTGGGCCTCGGTGGTGTCGGGCCAAAAGAGGAAGGCCAGGTACTCGCGCTTTTGGGGAACATCGCGATGCAACACGAGATAGGTGAGCAAGGAGCGCAGGCGCGTAGTAGTGAGCGTGGTCACCTGCTGGTCGTTGTAGAGCAGACTGAAATCACCAAGCAAGCGGAGGTGAAGTGCTGGCATTGTCATAAACGTCACCCTTTCTCCTCTTCAGGCTCAAGCGATGGCAGAGCGGTCAGCTCTGGGAACAGGCGTATGCACATCTTAAACATCATCGAAGTCGTCTCCTGGCGATACGTTCGATCACCATCGGCTTGCCATAATCATCCTTGATGCTCTTACTCTACCATATCATGCTCTTTTTTTGCACTCCTCAGTTTTTCACCTATCGGGGTCCTGCCGCTTTTTTTTATTTCGAAGCGGTGCGCGCGGCGATGCCATACCGAATTTTGTGTAGAGGAATGCAGTGAGCTAGAAGGTATGAAAGGCAACCGATGTCTAAAGAGAATCACCGCCATTTGTCTCATCTGCCCGAACTCGCGCTTCCACATCATGAGATGACTCCCAAGCGAATGCATGAACCATCGAGAGGATTTTCTGATTGTTGCCACTTGGAGCATCCACTCCTCATTTTCTTGCTGTCGTTGTCTCTCGTATCCACGACGAAGCGTGCTATATTCATTCAGGGGACGACGCATGGTTTACCTCATATGTTCTTCTGATTAGGTCATGTTACTATGAAAAAGTAGACAAAACGCTAGATTTTTACTTCTGTGATACCATCCTGATTGTTGGCTCTTCTCTATCTCTTACGAGAAGACGTTACATGCCTGCTTTTTTGAGGAGGAATTTTTGACGATCCCGGTGAAATTCTGATAAGACGAGGTTTGAGGTTATTGCATTGCACGGGGTGTGGTATGCTCTTTCTTGGCTCTCCGTCATCTCCTGTGCTAAGCTCATGCAGAACGAGCCAATACTCGATGCCGTAGCAGATCAAACCCGGCTCGTCCGTACGCTTGGCGTTTGATGAGTTTGAGGCGAGTAATCTGGCCTTCCGTCTGTCCTTGACTCCAGGCATAGGTGAGGGCGGCCAGGATGGCCGCCTGGTCACGCTTCATGCCTGTGGCAAAGGTCCGCAGTTCTGGGACAGCACTCTCGGTAGCTCCTTCCAGCCAGGGCTCCAGCGCGGTTGCATTTCTCTTCCGAATCATCTGCGCGAAGGCTTGCGCCAATTCACATGCCACCCTCACCTGAGGATGGGCTTGCTTTAAGAGATCAAGGGTGCGCTGGTCTTCCGATGAGCAGTTCTCTGGTCTTCGCAGAACCAGCCAGGTAGCACGACGGCTCGAAAGGCCTGTGCGTTGGTGTTGTTTGCTCTCCTTGGAAACCGGCGGATACTGTCTTCGTGGTCGCCTCCGGGGTCCGACTTCCTCCCGGAGCGCCGTCAGGTAATTGCGTACAGCGGTTTCCGAGCCAGCGTACCCTTGGGTGCGAATGGCCTGGTACAGAGAAGCGATGTTGTATGCTCCAGCGACCCATTGCGTGTGCAAAAACGGCAGATAGGGAGCGAGTTTATGCCCACGATCGCTCCGCGCTTCGGGAAAGTGTTCAGCTTGAGCATACTTCACGGCGGTCTTTTTGTGAATACCAAGCATACGTGCAATCGAAGCACCACTCCAGCCCTGTGCAGACAACTCATGCACGCGGGTAAAGGTCGCCAGGCGTCGCTCTCGTCTGGCTTGCCGGAGTTGCTCTGCTTGAGAACGGACCGTGAGGTGTGCGAGGGCTTGCTGGTCCAATACTGTGGTCACCTGGTGCTCTTCTTCTGGAGTCAACGCGCGTTTCAGATCGGCGTGATGTCGCGCCAGAACTTTCTCTCGCGCTTCGCCCAAATTGTGGATCACATGCCAGCGATCGGCAATCTGAAGCGCCTGTGGGGCTCCACGGTTTGCTCCATCGGCAAAGGTCGTGCCACGGTCCCGGCTGATCAACTCCACAGAAGGATGCTCTTTGAGCCAGGCTGCAAAAGAGTCCGCCGAGGCATCTGGCAGGAGATCGATCGGGATATGACGCTCTAGATCGACGAGTATCGTTCCGTAGCTCTGTCCCTTGCGCCAGGCCCATTCATCCACGCCTAAGACTTTGACTGGCGGCGGGGGAGGCAACGGACCATGACGAAGCAGGCGCAAGACGGTCGAGGAACTACACGCCATCCCCTGCTGCCCGGCTCATCCGGGCACCCGCTTCCCCGCCTCCTTCTTCTCCGAGCTTTCGTAGGCTCTCTCGTAAGCGGGATGTCCGTTGCGCATGGGGCAGGAGGAGGTGGGGCAAGGGTTCAGCAAACGTCTTGCGTGGGCAGGCGCGAGTGGGGCAGCGAAAATGGCGCACGTGGAGAAGCAGCGAGATCGGTCGCCCGCTTGAGGGCAGATCCCTGAGGCAACGGGTGTAAGAGCTGTGCACTCGCGATGAAGCTTGTTGGCAGTCGGGACAACAAGCGCTAGAGGACGTCGCACGAGCAGTGATCCTCATGCCCTTCTCGGTTCTCTCTATCTGCTCCACACAGAAACCGGGAAGGTCAGGTAATAAAGCGGCAAACACGAATGGAGACTCTTTTCTTCAAAAGTGGAACATGTTGGTGAGGAAGGTTCTTGCTTCATTCTACCACATTGCTTAGCCCAGGAGATGACGGAGAGCCACTTTTCGAGCGGCAAGGCCACCTCGAGATGAGCCAGAGCCTGATCTGCCAGGCCAAGTACGTCGGCATCTGGATCGTTGGCTGCAGAGAGAGAAGCGTCGCCATCATTACCCCGAGCAGGGCACCGGCCAGATTGCGCACCGCAAAATCGTCGCTTGAGTGCCAGGCGCGCTCTGCGACCACCGCAACAATCTCGTCGAGCTGGCTGGCGGACTGGTTGAGAAACGCGGCGCGCAAGGTGCGCAACCTGTTGAAAAAGGCTATGTGGGAGCCTTGTGTGGAGCAGGTTTACCTGTGCTTCGCAAATTCCCGAAAGGCTCATCCAGGTTAAGAACTTCGTCATAATTTTCGTAACGATTGGAGAAGGATAGCCGTGGTAATAGAGGAGAGGTTGAAGGCGCCTTGCTTCGACCGAGAGACGGAGGCTGTAAACAGGGAGCGAGCGAATGAACGTACAGCATGCGCCAACAGCAGTAATTGAGAACCGTGAAGTGCACAGCGCTGCACGAGTGCCCCGACGCTGGCTTGCACTGGCACGAGCAGTGTGGATGGTGCTTGCACTGTTGCTGCTAGCCAATTTCAGTGCGAGCATTCCAGCCACCTATGGCCAACTGCGTACCATCTGTACCAGCTCGGCTTTCGGGCACTGCAATATCTGGCAACCGACGCCAGCGAATATGCAGGCGCTCCAGCACCTTGGCCTTTCTCTCGAAACGTATGCCGCGTACACCCTCACTATGGATGTGCTCGCTTCCCTTGTGTTCCTTGCGGTGGGCGCCCTGATTTTCTGGCGCAAGTCTGACGAGTGGGTGGGGCTCTTCGTTTCGCTCGTGCTGGTGATCTTTGGTTCATTCGGTATCGCGGACTCGCTCGCCGGAACCTTCATCACCGCGCAGACTCCTGGTGCTGTCAAGCTGCTGTTTCTCCTGCTCCTCCTCCAGTGGCCCGCGCTGGGCGTCTTGTTGTTGACGTTTCCGACGGGGCGGTTTGTGCCACCCTGGAGCTGGGTCGTGGTGCTGTTCTGGCTGCTTCAGGATTGGTTCTTCACCTTTGGCGCGATCGAGAACTGGCCGCTGCTACTCATCGCAGCAGACTTCCTCCTGGTGTTGGGAAGTACGGCAGGCATCCAGGTCTATCGCTATCTGCGCGTCTACACTCCCGTGCAGCGTCAGCAGACCAAGTGGCTGGTCTATGCCTTGAGCGTGTACGTGGTGGGAGTGGTCCTTTTGCTCGCCATTGGTGGGCTTGTGCCAGCTTTCAGCCAGCCCGACTCGCCCTATCGCTTAGTCAGAGCAACCATGACGATCCTGTTCTTTACCCTCATTCCGCTCTGCATTGGCATCGCCATTCTACGCTACCGGCTGTGGGATATTGATGTGATCATCAACCGTACCCTGGTGTATGGGAGCTTGACCGCTATCTTGGCTCTGGTGTACGTGGGACTCATCTTTGCTTTGCAATACCTGCTGGCAGGGATGATCAGGCAGAATAATGCTATCGCCATCGTCGTTTCGACGCTTGCAATTGCGGCATTGTTTCAACCCTTACGCCATCGTATGCAACAGTTCATTGACCGTCGCTTCTACCGTCGCAAGTATGATGCGGCCCAGGTCGTTGAGGCGTTTAGTGACACACTGCGCCATGAGGTAGACCTGGAGCAGGTGCGCGAGCAGCTCGTCGCCGTCGTGCAGGAGACCATGCAGCCCAGTCATATCTCGCTCTGGTTGCGTGATCCTGACAGCAAGCTCCTACGTTCTGATCACATACCACCCAGGCAAGGTGTCCAGTGAGGAGGTTCCCTATGATGGGAACCAATGCACGGCAGTTTACCCCGGCAATCATGGCATCATTGGAAGAGTGAGTGCCGGCCGATCACTTCTACCGCCATCTGGAGCAGACACTTGACCTCACACGTGTAGGCGAGACGGGTGCAGGGACCGGTTGAAGGACATATTCACCGCCTGAAGCTCCTCAAGCGCCAGGCATACGGAAGGGCGGGCTTCCAGACGCTGCGCAAGCGGGTACTGTGCTGCGGCTAAAAAAGCCGTTCTCAAGAGGGCTCGATCCCGAATCATCAACGTCGCGGGAGAGCCAGACTTTTGGGACCACTATGCCGTTCCGTATACGTGTGCGATAGATACTCGAGCACTCTACTGGTGCCGGGTTGCAAAGAACGTCACGATATCTCCTGCGAGCAGTTCGGGTTCTTCCATCGCAGCAAAGTGCGCCCCGCTGGGCATCTCTGTCCACTGAACGATGTTGTAGAGACGCTCTGCCCACTCCCGTGGCGGCGTGCCATCGGAAACGAATTGGTGCGCGAAGACGGCGACCGCGGTTGGCACCCTCACGACATCTTGCGGGCCAGGCGTGATGCCATACCACCGGTTCTCAAAATAGTCTCGCATCGAGGTCGGCATGGTCTGCGTGGCCCAGTACAGCATGATGGTGGTCAGCAGGTCATCCTTGCTGAACCGGCGCTCCACGTCACCATCGCAGTCACTCCATGCGCGGAACTTCTCCACAATCCAGGCAGCCAACCCAACCGGCGAGTCGTTCAACCCGTAGCAGAGGGTCTGAGGCTTAGTAGATTGAATCGCCTTGTAGCCCCCATCCACCTCAACCCAGTGTTGATACTGCGCCAGGTACGCACGCTCGGCTTCTGAGAGAGGGCGCGATCCGGGGCCGGTATAGGGTGCGAGTTCCAGATTACTCAGGTGGACGCCGAGCAGCGGACTGGGGTCAGAGAGGGCCATGAAGGTAGCCACTGCTACTCCAAAGTCACCACCCCCGGCTCCATAGCGCTCGTAGCCGAGGCGGCGCATGAGGAGATGCCACAGACTCGCGGTGTCGTGGGTGGTCACTCCCCGGCGGTTGGGACGCTCAGACCAGCCGTAGCCAGGCAGGGAGGGAATGACCACATCAAAGGCTGGGCCGTCCATCTCGTGGGCAGTGGGATTCGTGAGCAACGGAACGAGGGGCAGCAGCTCGACGAAGGTACTGGGCCAGCCATGGGTCAAGATCAGAGGGATGCCGCTGCCCTGCCGCGCCCGCTCATGCACGAAGTGGATGTCGACATCATCAATCTCGGTGCGGAACTGCGCGAATTGATTGAGTCTCGCCTCCTGTGCTCGCCAGTCAAAGGTGTGCTGCCAGTAGTCTACCAACCCCTTGAGGTACTCCAAGTTCGTGCCGTAGTCCCAGCCCGCTCCTTCCACCTCCTGGGGCCAGCGCGTGCGTGCCAAGCGTTCGCGCAGGTCGTCAAGGACAGGTTGAGCCACCTGGATCGTAAACGGTTGGATGGCCATGTCGGATCTCCTCTCGATCATTCACGGGTGCCATGTATCCCTCGGCTGACTCTGGTGTATTGTGGTATAGCTGCGTCCTTATCCTGCGACGGGCGGAATCAGCTTACTCTGATCCCTCTGGTACATTGGGTGTCACGTGAGCAGGTTTTGAGGTGACAGGTGAGCCCGTCACGCGCGAAGCGTGAGCAGCACAACTATTCACCATTTAAGAAGCCGCTCCATATCTCACTTTCTCCATGAGTCATCTGTCAATTGGCTGCTTTGAGATGCTCGTGGAGTGCCACCTGCCGAATACATTGGGTCTTGCGCCACTTTGATGACGCAGAAATTGCAGAGGGATGCCACCATGTTGGGAATGAGTCTCTCGCAGGTGTCATGTGGAGGAGCCTCTTTCACCAGAGTGGTGCAATACCTGCCAGAGCGGGGCAAGGCCACTTGACTGGTCCTTCAATGCCCTTCTTCTGCTAGTGGTGGCCCAACAAACACGACCCCATGCCGCTCGTTAACCCGTTCGAGTGCTTGCTGATCGACTGGCTCAGACATGAGAAGAGCGCTGGTTTCCTCAAAGTACTTGCGTATCCCGCCTGGAAAGGTCTCGATGAGGAGCTGCCCGGTTTCGGTGCCAATATTGCGGAAGGCGTGAGCTATCCCACCGGGGATGAAGACCCATGCTCCTTCCGAGACCTGTCTGAGATTCCCTGCTGCTTTGAACAGAAAGGTTCCTTTCACGACCAGGAAACTCTCGTCATAGCGGGCATGCATGTGTTCTGGTGGCCCCATCTGAGGTGGGACCACTTCTACCCAGATGTCCGCTGCTCCCCTGGTGGTCTCTCCCGTCGCTTTCCATATCTGGTACATGGCCTCAGAAAGATAGATGGTCTCTCCCTGGCCTGCTTCTCGAATGATAGGGACAGAAGTTGATGTCATCGGGTTTTTCTCCTTCTGCTCACCGTCTGTGAACACTTGCTTGATCAAAAACACTGCAAGAGCGTGTTTCAAGTGACGGTGCGACCCTGAACAACCTCGCCATCGATGGTGGTCTGTGAAAGCTGGGACAGCACATCTTCCACGCTCGTCACCCGAAACACCTCCAGACGGGGACGCGCAGCAACAGCTCGCGCGTCGGCGAGGACACTGTCCAATACTCCCAATAGGAGGATCTTTGTGCTCAGGGATCTTCTCCTCCTTACTTATTATGCCATAACAGCCAGGCGATGATGATGAAGCTATGTTTCAAAGGTGGAGAGATGCGGGTAGGCCGCTCGGAGTCTTGCGATATCCGCCTCAAGGGAGTGGTCGTTCTGCTAGGCCAACATGTTAGCGAAATCCGGGTTGAACGCTTGCACCTCCTCGATGGGTTGCTCTTCATACCGGGCGCGTTGGCCGGTCACAATGGTGTAGATGTCGGCCATCTGTAGGCCGGTCAGTTCGTCACCAGCAATTTCGAGCGTCTGACCAATGGAGTAGTCAGGACGAGCGAACAGGTCGGCGACGATCATGCCAAGTCGGCCAGCCAGATGTGACGTCCTTTCCCTACGAGATCTGTGCCAGACTAGTGGCAAGGCATGCCCGTCGGTCACTGCAAGCCGTCTCGCTCTATCTGCACGTGCAAGGCCACCCCCCTTTGCACCAGGCCATCGCCAGGCACATTGGCATGACGCGCAGCGTCCACTGCTCGCCTGAACAGATCATTCTCACAAACGGAACCCAAGGAGCCCTCGATCTGGTCGCACGCGCGTTGCTTGATCCAGGAGATCTGGCCTGGGTCGAAGATCCAGGGTATTCGGGAGCGCGTGGGGTACTGCTGGCCGCTGGCGCACAACTTGTGGCGGTGCGGGTCGACGGGGAGGGACTCGATTTCGAAGCCGGCCGACAACAGCTCTGTCCAGAGGCGCGACTGGCAATCGTCACGCCCTCACATCAATTCCCCACCGGGGTGACCATGAGCCTGAGCCGGTGGTTGGCGTTGCTGGACTGGAGCAGGGAGAGGCGCGCCTGGATCGTCGAGGATGACTACGATAGCGAGTTTCGCTACAGCGTACGGCCCCTGGATGCCTTACAAGGCATGGATCGCGCACGGCGCGTGCTGCATATCGGGACCTGGAGCTCGGTGCTCTTTCCCTCCCTGCGCCTGAGTTAGCTAGTCGCTCCTCCCGAGTTGCTCAAGGGCTTGCTCGCGATGCGCCGTCTCATCGATATGCATCTGCCGCTGCAGGAACAACTGGCCCTGACAGTTTTTATGGCCGAAGGGTATTACGCGCGGAACGTGCGAAAAATGCGCCAGCTCTACAGAGCACGCCTCAATGCCCTTGTGGAGGCACTAACGCAGGAACTGGGCAATATCCTGGATGTCAGCGCGCCAGTAGCAGGTATGCACCTGGTCGTCTGGCTTCCTTCAGGAATGAGCGCCCAGGAAGCCGTCCATCGGGCAGCAGTGTATGGCCTGCACCTGCTCCCCATCTCAGAGTTCAGCCTGCAATCGCTGCCACGCGATGGTTTGCTGCTGGGTTTCGCGGGTGTCTCCCCGCAAGCGCTGCGGGCTGATATCCACACGCTAGCGCTTGCGCTCCAGGCATACTAAGAGCCTATCCAAATAACCTGCTACACTAGGAAGTATGAGCCAGGCAGCACCGATCTGGCGCAAGAAACTTCAGACCGATCGATTCGTTCCCCCACCGCGTGCGAGGAATCGTTCGGCCAGTGGCGGCGCGCATCCCTGCCGAACATCAGCGAATGGCAGTTGCCCTTACGGCGCCTGCAGGCACCGCTCGATCTGGGCGATGGCCTGGGCATTAGTGTGGTAGTGGATGGGGTGAAACCCAAAGGCCGCAGCGGTGGCGACGTTGCGCTCGGCATCATCGAGGAAGACGATCTCTTGAGGCTGCACCCCTAAACGCTGGCTGGTGAGTGCATAGATGCGGGGATCGGGCTTGGCGAGGCCGACTTCGTGGGAATAGATGATGAAGTCCACCAGTTCCGCGAAATGATAACGGTCCTCTTCACGTTCGCGCGCGCCGTCAAAGCTGTTGCTGAGCAGGGCGGTGCGATAGCGAGGACGCAGAACGCGGAAGTAGGCGACCAGCTCAGGACTCGGGTCCCCGAGATAGGACTTCCAGAAATCCTCGACAAAGGCTTCCAGTTGCGCTGGTGTCAGGCCGATGAACTGGCGCAATCCTGCCTGCCATTCCGCCTGTGACAGCGTTCCCAACTCACCGTCTTTCCCTGAGGCGTCGAAAAACCGGTTCATGGCTTTTCTGCGGGCATGTAATGCTCCGGGCGGCAGGTGCAGGCGCACCTCCCAGTCCGCGATCATCTCAGGAAAGCGTGCGGTGGGATCAGGTCCCAACGGTTCCAACTCGAAGACCCCACCAATAGCAGATACGACGGCTTTGATCATGCGATCTGCTCCTGTTTGAGGAGAATCATGCGACAAGAGTACTCCGTTTGCCAATGATAGCAAAAAGGGGTCAGAGCAGTCAATTCCATCTCCACCGCACGCCAGGCGCAGGGAAGCGCCTGGCCAACAGTGATATAACCACGGCTATCGATATCTTCCGCATCGCGGGCAACAAGATCGTCGAGCACTGGAACAACTATGGCGACCTGGGCCTGGTGCAACAACTCGGCGTTGTCCCTCCACCAGCACTGGTCTGTTAGTCCCTCTGAAAACCCTCCCACAGGTGAGGCAAAGAACACGACGGTGAGCTGCTGCCGGGTTCTTTTTGATGGCGAAAGGGATGGTCTGCTGACTTTTCACATCTCTATAAGCGGAAAACAAAAGACTATTCAGGATCGCTACTATGAGCGGTTCATGTGACGTCGATGGCTCTCCCTCTGCATGAAGTAGAATAAAAGAAACGGTCCTCGCGCTACGGGAAGGCCGTTGAACGAGAAGCAGACTAATCACTCTTTCTTCTTACACATCAAAGAGCGTATTCCTCGAAAGGAGCAATGAAAGATGGAGCAACCGCACAACGAACATCTTCCTATGGAGCTTTCCCCCCAAATCGTCACGATCATGACCACCGAACACTACAACTTACAGACTGGACGCTCCATGACTATTGCAGAAGCCAATGGCCGCTCCAGTCTCTTTGTAGGTGCAGTGTCAAGCGGCTTGATTGCGCTGGCCTTTGTGGGACAACTCTCCCATCTGGGCCTCACCTTTTACGTGTTTAGTCTGGTTGTGATTCCTACGCTGTTGTTTATAGGGCTGATCACTTTTGAGCGTGTGCTGCAATCGGGCTCGGCAGATTTCATGTATGCCATCGGCATCAACCGCATTCGCCACCTCTATCTGGCGTATGCCCCGCAGATGCAGCCCTACATCCTGCTCACCCCTCATGATGAACAGGAAGAGACCCCGGCCCGGGACGCGATGCATCTCACCTGGTGGCAGGTCTTCTTAACAACGGCTGGCATGATCGCCGTGATCAACAGCGTGCTGGCCGGAAGCTTTGTTGGCCTGCTGCTTGCCGCATTCACCTTTCCTTTGTGGGCAGCTACAAGTGCGGGAGCCCTCACCTTCTTCGTGAGCGTTGCTCTCCATCAGCGCTATCAGTGGAGACAATGGAAGCGGGTGAAACGCCTCTTTCCAAGCCAACCAGGATAGCAGGAGAGGTAACATGTAATCAGCGAAACGGACTGACTATTCGTCGAGTTACATTACAAGTGTGAAAATTGAATTCCCCACCCAGATCACTGCGAGGAAGAGTCTCTATGATTTTAGCGTTTACAAGCGGCACGTTCTCTTTGTGTTACGACATCCTGGAAGAGATTGACCAGCGCCCGTTCGCCAGCAAGGTTTTGCTCCCCATAGAGCAGATAATCTCGGAAGCGCACATCGGTCGCGTTCTTCTAAAGCCTTTGGGGTACGTACGAGCAAGGTTCATGTGTTCCAGACTGTGATATTTATTCCAGGAGATCCTGCCCACCACAATCAAGCATCATCTGACCTGGTTTCCTCTCATCGCTGACCAAATGGCTCACATGAACCATCACCATGTGACAGCAGAGAAACTGGAAGCAGTCACCCGCAAAAACAGTGCAAAACGGAAGAGGGCTACGCAATACATACAGGAAGTACCTTCTGGGAAGGCATCCTGTGTGTATTGCGTAGAGAACTGGACAAGATAGCATAGACGGCCTGACCACTTCGCGCTCCATCTTGCGTTGCTCCTTCCTTGAGCCAGGTTCGCTGCTCTCTGTACCGTCTCTATTGCTCTTCCTCCCTATCCGATCAAGCGAGAGAAGCGTCAACTCCGCCCGGGTCGCATCTCTTGTTGGCTATGAGACACGGCTGGCTGGATGGTCATAGAGCAACCACCCCTCTTGCCTCTGATGCTACAAACCAGGCGACGGAGACATCCGGCGGAAGGCCAACCAGCCAAGGACCACATACCATGTGTAGACCTCGCTGGCCAGAACGCGTTCCCACAAACCATCACTTCCCCCTTCAGCGACCCTCTCAGAGCCTGTTTTGGAAAGAAGACTGGTGCGCGCATCGCACACCGTACTCCTGTAGAGTGCAGCGACACACGCGATGCTGAGGGAAGCTGTTCCTCGCCAGAAAGGTTTGCCTCTTTGATTCAAAGGGGAGAACACAGCAAAGCTCCGATTCAATCCATGAGAGACATTTCACATCTAGGAAGCATGCACGCTCTTGCAGGTGCAGATGAGGGGGTGTCAGACCATCGGTCTTAGCCATTTCGGCTCCCGTTGCCCGCCTCCGCAAAGAACTCCACCAAGACAGGAGCAATGACCTGCGGGTCGACGTTGTGTGGCTGGCCTGGGAGAGACCTCAGCTGCGCATGTGGCATGACGGATACCAAGGTCTGCGCAGCGGCGTGGAAGAACGGGTCTGCTGTTCCACCGTCGAGTACGAGGGTGGGAATCGTGACGGAGGCGGCTTGCTGTACTGGTACCAGGCTGTCTCCCATGACAGCGGCATCGTAGGCCAGGGTCGGCGCTATGGCTTCCTGAGCGGCCCACCAGGGTTCGCTGCGGGCCGCTTCGATGACTTCGGGCGGAAGACCGACTTGAGACATGAAGAGTGCGGCGGCGTCACCACGACGACCCTGAGCCAGTAGCTCGCCCAGGCGCGTTTTGTACTCCTTAAATCGCCGGAGGTCCTCCTCATCGACGCTGAATGGCGGCTCCCACAGCGCCAGCTTCGTGATGGGGAGTCCGCGAGCGGCCGCCAGCAGGCCCAAAATCGCACCGGAGGACGAGCCCCACAGGGAAGCTGATCCACCAGCTTCGGCAATGAGCGCTTCAAGATCTTCGAATTCGCGCTCGACGGAGAAGGGCAAGGTGTCGGAACTGTCGCCTCGACCCCGACGGTCGTAGTTGTAGATGGTCAAGTGTGATGAAAGCCTCTCGGCCAGTGCCATGTTTGCTTCGTGCGAGGTCGACGCCCCAGAGATCAGGATCACTGCCGGTCCCTTCCCCTGCTGCTCGTACGCGATAGCGGTGCCGTCTTTGGATAGGACCTTCCTCATAGTGGTTCTCCTTGTTTAATCATAGACATGGAACGTATCACTCAACTCCACCTGGTGGCTTTCACATGAAAGAGTCCGTCCCATCTTGCGGGAAGCATACGCGCCGCTGACAGCGTTGGCCCGTGAGCCCCGCCCGGCGCACCGGAAGGGATGTGCACAGATCTTGTAGCACCTGACAGTTCGAGCCTGGCGGTGAAGAGAGTGACACCAGTCTTGACCTTGGACGGCGGTTAGCATGGTGGCCCATCCCTTCAGGAACAATCAACACAGCTGCCAGCGCGTCAGAGAAAACGCCACGCTCTTCCTGTCTGAGCATACGCTATTTTTATGCGATTTGCAATGGATGCCAAAGGAGTGCCATTTTGCCGTCAAAAGTTTGCCGCGAAGACTGATACCACGGGCGAAACGAGCAAACGTGCCTCTGAACACATGCGGAATGCTTTGGGCAGTCCTTTGCTTCCACATGGGGAGAATCGGAAAACCTTTGCTGGCAACAGGCTCTTGAGGAGCTGAATACTTGTCGCTCACAGAGCGGCAAACCTATGGCTCAACGTTGGCCGAACGCGACTTCCGAATCGCAGAAGGTGAGAAAATCAGGGAGCTGGGCAAGGCAGATAAGCAGGTTGATAAGATGTTACTGGCCTTGCCCTCACGCTGGGGAGATGAGGTCGGCGGCGAACAGACATCTTTCAGTGCTTTCTGGTATACGTCACATCCAGGGCCTGCTCCCAATGTGAACCATCACGCGACAACTCTCCATGACAGGTACTAGTGTTTCCATCCGAGCTTACCGTGCCAGTCATACGTTGTGAGAAGCCCGACGACTCTCGCCACATCTTCCACACACCGCCTGCTAGACTCATCTGATAGATCCTTGCCAC
>WNGK01001886.1_pt1 | contig 24623 bp, 29 predicted proteins | sample 5400601 | NCBI WGS metagenome assembly WNGK01 (sample SAMN13153376, study PRJNA577476) | soil metagenome | isolation source: 60 cm soil or saprolite under Garry oak tree replicate 1 | place: USA:California | collected 2016-06-15
TCTTACTGCTTCAGGCTGGGGCGGGATCGTATCACGATCTCTCGAGCCGCTTCGATCTGTCGCGGATACTCCTTTCCTCGCCCGGAGAGCTTCTTGTCTGCCTTGTGAGCATCAAGCTTGGCGACGATGTAGTCGACGGCCTTGTGGATGTCGAACTGTTTGCAGCTGAAAACGTCGACGAAGGCCGAATTTTTGTCCGGGAAGGTATGTATGCTGATGTGGCTCTCAGCGATTATGACGAAGCCGCTGACTCCCCATTCCGCAGGATTCTCTCTGGGGTGATAGATGAACGTGTAGGGCGGAGTGATCTTGTGCATCCCGATAACATCGGGAAGCTCGTCTAGGAGATCATAGATGTGAGAAAGGTCGGAGAGCTTTCGAGGATCACACTCCGACAAATCCAGAGTCAGATGAGGTCCAAACATTTCTGGAATTTTTTCTAGTCCGAATTTTCCGGATGATCACACACAATGCCCGTGGCGTATTTAAGAATTGTTTGCGCGAAGATCGCAGGCACCGGTAAGTTTTCTGTCCAAGAAAAAAATGCTGCGGCGAGGAGGAAAGCTTGGGAAGTGTGGGCCGCCCGTCAACCAACTATCGGCTTGCACATAGTTGGAGCAAAGTGGAAACATTAAATTACGGCACGGACCTCCCTCAGCACCTCACAAGGGAAACTGATGTCAAGAGAGTTCAGACACATCCTCCGTTTCATGGGAACCGACCTGGACGGCAGCAAGAAGGTCATCTATGGGATCAGCAAGATCAGAGGCGTCGGTCCCAACCTCGCAACAGCTGTCGTAAAGGTCGCCAAGGTCAACCCCGACGCCCGAGTAGGCGCTCTCTCCGAAGCAGAGATGTCGAGGTTAGAGGATGCTATACGCGACCCTCTCAAGCACGGCATCCCCTCAAGGATGGTAAACAGAAGGAAGGATATCGAGACGGGACGAGACATGCATCTCGTGGGACCCGATCTGGTTCTGAAGATAAAGTCTGACGTGGATTTGATGAAGGATATCAAGAGCTGGAAAGGAGTGAGACACTCCCTTGGACTGAAGGTAAGGGGCCAGAGAACGAGAACGACCGGTAGGTCAGGAAAAGCAGTCGGCGTGAAGAAGAAGGTTCTCATGGAAGCAGCTCGAGCAGCTCAGAGGAAGCCTGCGGAAGAGAAGAAGTAGAAAGAAGCATGGGAGATCCAAGAAAACCGCACAAGGCCTTCGAGACCCCAAGACACCCATGGCGTAAGGACCAGCTTGAAGAGGAGCTTCATCTAGTCGGAGAATACGGGCTCAGAAACAAGAGAGAACTGCGCAGGCACGAGACCGACCTCTCGCAGATAAGAGGAATAGCGAGAACACTACTGGGATCAGAGGAAGAAGCACGTGCTCAGCTTGAACGGCAATACCTGACAAGCCTCGCCCGTCGGGGAGTTCTCCCAGAGTCAGCCGCAGTCGACAATATTCTAGATCTCAACGTCAAGGACCTGATGGAACGAAGACTCCAGACGATAGTCTACAGAGCAGGCCTAGCCAAGTCCATTCACCAGGCGCGTCAGTTCGTCATCCACGGTCACATTAGTGTCGCGGGCGACATTGTCACAGTACCCAGCTACGTCGTCCTTCGAGATCAAGAGTCCAGAATCGCCTTCCACCAGGGAAGCCCGCTAACCAATGCTCAACATCCCGCAAGAGCAGCACCAACAGGCAAGAGGGTGTCAAGAATAATCGAAGAAGCGGGAGTGCCTGCCGCGCCAACCGTGTCAACCACTCCGATTCTCCCGGTCTCACCAGAAGTGAAGGAAGAGGTCCAAGCGGAACAACCGCTGGTCCTCCCAGAGACTGAGGAAGAGACGCCGGCAGAAGCAACAGAAGAGAAACCGTAACAACCCGTTTAAACTAATCTCCTAGACCGACGACAACAGGAAACGCCATGGTCGTCTCAACAGCAATTCTCCTAATCGTGGGAGGAGTCTGCGCCGCGGCGCCTCTGTTCAAACGAGTCTCGAAAGGCCTAGAAAAACTTCTGGTAATCCTCGGACTCGCCGTAGGAATCGCAATAATCATTGTCACAATAGACCTGGCGCTGGGCTTGGGCATCCTCTCAAGCATTTTCGGAATAGGATTCGCACCCGGACCGAGTCCGAACAATTCGTACCTCCAATATTACCTGGTTGTCATGGCGGTACTTGGGATACTCCTCTTCTCTCGCCCTCTCCGCAACGTCCGCTGGGCCTCACTGATGGCGCTCGGAGTCGGAATCCTAGTGGCGGCATATCTTCACACAGCCTTCTCAGTCTCCAGCACACCCATCCTCGGGGTCGTCTTCCTCATCACGATTCTGATAGTCTATACACTCCTGAGATTCGTTGAAGATATCCTAGAGTTCATTGGAACCGTTCTCGCCTTTCCACCAGTCGCGATAGCAGTAGGCGTCGTGAGCATCTACTTCGGAATCATAACCTACGGAAGCTGACGGCCAAGATTCCGCGGAAGCTCGTTACGTATTCGACGAATTTCCAGCACCCCTCCGCATCCAAAGGAGGAATAGAAACGAGATCAACACGACCACAACCAGCCCGACAATTATGGAGAGGTACGGTGTACCATCGGACCCAGCTCCGCATACGAGTATGACCGGGAAAGGCCAGAAGAAACAACCTCCCGAGGAACCCGACATCACCGAACCCGACAAAACAAGAACAGAGCCAACAAGAATAAGCCCAAACGCAACGATGAGAAGAAGCGGACGGGTCTTCGGCAGGGCCAAGGTCCCACTCTCTAGAAATATCCTTGAAGCAACAAAAACACTATGAGCGCGGCGACTAGAACTATCGAGAACACCAGAAGCACCTTCGCTGACTCTTTATCGCTACCGAAGATGATAGGGAAGGGCCCGACGATTACGACCGCTCCACCTCGCGGTTTCACGTTGCTTCTCTTAGCACTAGAGATGGTTGCAACGAAAAGTGCGAGCACTACGCCTGCTAGGATGAGGATCATCCCAAGAATTACAAGGCTCAGATAGGGAATATGCGATTCCCCGGGTCTCTAATACAGCTAAAACTCGTTAGCTTTAAATAAAGTCCGCCGGGTCGGGCTGGACACTTCAGCGTCGGAAGCATGATAACTAGATGGATATCAAGGTCCTGAGCAGGGAACAAGACACCTTACGCTTCGTTCTGTCCGACGTCTCGCCTGCCTTCGCGAATGCGATCCGACGAATCATTCTCGCAGAAGTGCCTGTTATGGCGATCGATGACGTCATGATTCTCGAAAACAGCTCCGTCATGTATGATGAGATTCTCGCCCACCGTCTCGGATTAATCCCCGTAACTACCGACCTGACATACAATCTGCCAGAGGAATGCACGTGCAAGAGCGAACTGGGATGCGAAAAATGCAGAGCATCACTGTCACTAGAGATTGAAGCCTCGGACCCGGTCGAAGTTGTGTACACTTCAAATCTCAAACCAGAAAATCCAGAAGTGAAGCCTGTTTCTGACAAGATTCCGATCATAAAACTCGCCCAAGGACAGAGAGTAAAGCTCGAAGCATATGCTCGGCTAGGAAGGGGCAGAGATCACGCAAAGTGGCAGCCAGCCTCGGCCTGCACATACAGCTACGACGAGAAATTGCGGACCTTCAATTTCCTCGTCGAATCGACCGGAACATTGCCGCCAGAGAAACTCGTCCTTGAAGCAGCACGACTAATCAACTCTAAGACACTCGGCTTTGAAGAAGGCCTCGGAGCAGTAGCCGAGAAATGAAAAAGCCCGATCCAACTCCTCAGCCAGAAGAGATCGTCGACGCCTCCAATCTAATCCTTGGAAGAATGGCCAGCTACGTCGCCAAGAAGGCTCTCGATGGAAACCGAGTCGTCGTACTCAACGCAGAAAAAGCAGTAATCTCCGGGACAAAAGAGAGGGTCGTCGCCAGGGCCAAACAGAAACTAAAGACCAGGACACTTGGAAACCTGGAGAAGAGCCCAACCCACCCACGAAAGCCAGACGGCTATGTACGCAGAGTCATCCGTGGAATGCTCCCATGGAAAAAGACCCATGGAAAGCAGGCGTTCCACCGAGTCAAAGTCTACATCGGCACACCGGACGAATATCGTGACCGACCTGGAAAGAAGATCGATGGGGCAGAATCATCTAAACTCAGAGTTCCATACATTACAGTTGCCAGATTATCCGAGGAGATTGGAGGCTACGTGAGTGAGTGAGAAGAAGAAGGTCGCCCTCGAAACCGGGAAGAGAAAAACGGCCGTCGCAAGAGCGATCGTCAAGCCCGGTAAGGGACGCATCTACATTAACGACCTCGCGCTCGAATACATGTCCCCAGAAGTTGCAAGGATGAAGATCCAAGAACCCCTAATGATAGCAGGAGACAGGTCGAAACAGGTCGACATCCGGGTCAACATTGAAGGCGGAGGAGTAATGGGTCAAGCCGAAGCCGCCCGAATAGCAATCGCCCGAGCACTAGCCGGATGGACAAAAAGCAGCGAACTCAGAAAGAGCTTCATGGCCTTCGACAGAGTCATGATCGCAGGAGACCAGAGGGTCGCGGAACCCAAGAAGTTCGGTGGACCCAGCGCAAGACGGAGGAAGCAGAAATCATACCGGTGACAAGCTCAGAATGATAATTCCAGTACGATGCTTTACCTGCGGCAAGCAGATTGCTGACAAGTGGGAGACCTTCAACCAGCGAGTACGCGCAGGCGACAAACCCCAGAAGGTCCTCGACGAACTAGGAATCAGAAGATACTGCTGCCGGAGAATGATGATAACGCACGTCGAAATAATCGACGAGTTTCTGAAGTATGCTCAGGTAACCGCCAAGAGACGGAGCGAACTAGCCTAGGTCCCGCCAAATGGAGAGCCAGGACTTTGACGAGAGAGAAGCAATACCGAGGGCAGAGAACCTTCTCCTATCGCTCGAGGAACTCTTGGCTGCGGGACTCCACATTGGAACCAGGATCAAGACAGTCGACATGGAAAAGTACATTTTCCGTGTCCGGCCTGACGGACTCTTCATCCTAAACATTGGAGAGACAAACGAAAAGATCCGGATAGCCGCCCGGTTCATGGCACGCTTCGAACCGAACCGGGTCATGGCCGTATCATCAAGACTCTACGGCAAGACACCAGTAGAGAGGTTCGCCGAGGTGGCGAAGACGCTACCAATAGTGGGCCGGTTCATGCCCGGACTAATCTCCAACCCGCTGCAGCCAAAACACGCCGAACCTCAAGTCGTGCTTGTCACGGATCCCAGGGCAGACTGGCAGGCGATCAAAGAAGCGACTGCCGTAGGAATACCGGTTATTGCTTTGTGCGACACGGACAATGTTTTCTCAGGAGTCGACTTGGTTATTCCTGTAAACAACAAGGGACGAAGAGCCTTGGCGGTGGTCTACTGGCTGCTCGCTCGGCAGGTTGTGAGGGAGCGTGGAGAGATTCCGCAGGATGGGAATATTCCGCTGACGATAGATGATTTCGAGACGAAGCTCGCCGCCATGCCTCTGGGACGAGCCGGTGGCGAGGCGTGAAGAGACGCCCCCCAGCCCAAGCGGGAGCTTTCTACCCCGACACGGAAGGGGCTCTTAGGACCCAGATACAGCAATCCTTCCTCCACAAACTCGGACCAGGATCGATTCCAGCGGTTCCTGGAACACCAAACGAGAACCTGCTAGGGCTGATAGTTCCCCACGCGGGCTATGTCTATTCCGGACCAGTAGCAGCACACGGCTACAACCATCTCGGATCAATGGGACTCGTTGGGTCCGTAATCATACTGGGACCCAACCATACGGGCATGGGTAGCGGAGTCTCGACACTGACAGAGGGAGAATGGAGCACACCTCTAGGAGAGGCCCTGATCGACGAGGAACTCGCAAGGGAGATTGTCGATGACGCGGACATAATCGATGTCGAGGATGAAGCCCATCGAAACGAACACTCCATTGAAGTCCAGTTGCCCTTTCTTCAATACATCTATCCAAGACGATTCAAGTTCGTTCCGATCTGCATGATGCTCCAAGACCTCCGGACAAGCATCGAGGTCGGAGAAGCTATTGTGAAGGCTGCAGAACGACACAACGCGGTCATCATCGCATCATCGGACTGGACCCACTACGAAACTCAAGAGATCGCCGCCCCGAGAGATAGACGGGCGATCCAAGCAGCGCTGGAAATGGACGAGAAAAAGTTCCAACAGATCATAGAAGACGACGCCGTCTCGGCATGTGGATACGGCCCAGTTACAGCAATGATTCACGCAGTAAAGATACTCGGCGCCAAGAAGACAACTTTGCTCTCGTACCAGACAAGCGGAGATGTGACCGGAGACAAGAGCGCAGTCGTTGGCTACGCAGCCGCAGCCTTCGAGAAGTGAACCCGACTCGACGAAAGCAAGAGTAGCATCGCCGGCACGGGCGCGAGCTCCAGGAAAAATAATCTTATCCGGAGAACACTTTGTGGTGCTCGGCGCCCCCGCCGTTTCTATGGCGATCGACTTCTACTCGGAGGCAGAGGTAAAGCCGGATGAAGGCAAAAGAGTCAAGATCGGGGTTGATGTCCCCCTGAGATTCCTCGCAAAATCTAGCCGAGCTTCCCGAGTTACAGACTCTCAGGGGTTCCTCCAGCCACTCAGAATCGCTGCTCAAGCTACACTCGATTATATTGATAGGTCGGCAAAAGGGATCGATGTCAATGTGGACTGTGAGATTCCTATTGCCGCTGGACTCGGGTCTTCTGCATCTACCACTGTCGCGATTATCTCAGCGGTATCAAAGTCTCTCGGGGTGGAACTGGGAAGAAAGGAGGTCTTCAAGCTGGCCTTCATTCCCGAGAGGTTCTTGCACGGCAAGCCTTCCGGGGTAGACCAGGCGACATGTATCTACGGCGGCACAATAGAGTTTACACGACCTTCTAGCGTGAGACCGATCCAAGCCAACAACGACCCATTGCTCCTACTCTGTGACACGGGAATCCATCACCAAACGGGAAGGCTTGTCGGGTCCGTAGTCAGAAAATCCCGAATCGACAAGGAGCACTTCCGCGATTATCTAGCCCGTGCGCGCGAAATCTCCAGGGGAGTCTCGAAGGCGTTGAGGGCGGGAGACAGCGAAGATCTTGGCTCTCTAATGTCACAGAATCACGAACTTTTGCGGAAGATCGGAGTCTCGCATCCAAAGCTGGACAGGCTCGTGGCAGGGGCAAAACGTGCTGGTGCTCTCGGAGCCAAACTGACTGGAGCTGGTGGAGGAGGATGCATCGTTGCTGTATGTTCCAACACAAAGTCCCGTGACAAGATTGCGAGAATTCTGAGCAGAGAGGGCGGAACACCCTACAGGATCTCACGAGACCTGCGAGGCGTTGACGCACACTTCACCTAAGCTCTCAAATAGGCTGTCAGCATCGCACGGGTCCCAGCTAAGAGGAATCAGAGCTGTCTAAAGCGTCCAATATCTCATCATTCTACAAACTGTCCCCGGAAGAGCGACTGGACAGGCTTAGAGATTTCTCAGGACTCTCTGCTGAGGAAATCGAACTTGTGAAGAGTGGCAAGCTACCTCTCCCCACGGCACAGCGAATGATCGAAAACGTTGTAGGGGTCCTGCCGATCCCGCTAGGAATCGCGGTAAACTTCCTCATCAACGGCAAGGACTATTTCATACCAATGGCGATCGAGGAAGCCTCCGTGGTCGCCGCGGCTAGTCATGCTGCCAAGCTTGCTCGGCCATCAGGCGGGTTTCAGGCGTCCAGCACAGACCCGATGATGATTGGCCAAGTTCAACTCGTCAAGTCGCGCTCGCCAAGAGACGCCGAAAAACAGATTCTCGCATCGAAAAAGGAGATCTTGAACATAGCCAACCAGCAGGATCCCATGCTCATCTCAAAGGGAGGGGGCGCCAAAGATCTCCGGGTCAGAATCCTGCCCAGCCTGACCGGTACGATGGTGATAGCCGAGCTAATGGTCGACTGTCGAGATGCCATGGGTGCCAACGTTGTAAACACAATGGCTGAATCAGTCGCCCCAATGTTGGAGAAACTGTCCGAAGGAAGAGCAAACCTCAGAATCATCTCAAACCTAGCAGACAGGAGAGTAGCTAGAGCTAGTGTCAGAGTATCGAAGGAGGCCTTGGGAGGTGAGGCTGTTGTTGATGGGATTGTGGACGCCTACGCCTTTGCGGCCGCAGACCCTTACAGGTGCGCAACTCACAACAAGGGGGTCATGAACGGGGTCACAGCTGTCTGCCTCGCAACTGGGAACGATACTCGCGCCATAGAGGCTGGAGCACACGCGTACGCCTCTAGGACCGGCCACTACTCCCCGCTCACCCGGTGGAGTAAGAACGACGATGGAGACCTTGAAGGATTCATAGAAATGCCTGCTGCGGTGGGAATAATCGGCGGAATAACCTCCGTTCATCCAACCGCCAAGATCTGCCTCAAGATTCTCGGGGTCAAGACTGCAAAAGAGTTGGGAGAGGTGATGGCCTCTGTAGGGCTCGCGCAAAACCTTGCCGCGCTAAGAGCGCTAGCAGGGGAGGGAATCCAGCACGGGCATATGTCACTTCACGCGAGAAACATCGCAACGATGGCAGGAGCCGAGGGAGACATGATTGATCTCGTTGCCGCCGCGATGGTTTCGGAAAAGAAGGTAAGATTGGACCGAGCTAAAGAACTAGTCACGGTGATGGCCGGTTCAAAGAATCGGGCTTCCCCCCATCAGGAAACCCATCAGCCCAAGAAGCATCCAAAATAGGACCTGCGTCTTCACCGCACGCACCGTCTTCGGAGTCTGGTCTCTTAACAGACGATAGGACGAGTAGAGGAAGCCGAGATCTGCGACTGCAACCCCCGGGTAGTAGAGCAGCGACACATTGTCGAAGCGAGGTGTTGTAAAACTGAGTACCACTGCAACCGCGAATAGGGCAGCTGTCATCCGGGCTGCTGCCCTTGTTCCCATCACGACCGCGACGGTTCTCACTCCCTTGGCACTGTCACCTGCGACGTCGGCGATGCCCTTGGCAATTTCCCTAGCCATGTTGGCGAGGAAGGCGAGAAGAAAGAAAATGAAGAGTAGCGGACGTAGATTGCCGACAGCCAGTCCACCAAAGAAGAAGGGCAACGCGACATTGAAGCTGACAACAGCATTTCCCAAGACCCCAGTCTTCTTTCCGTGAGTATTGTAGAAGGCCATGAGGGCCGAGGCTGCCAGAGCAGTCAGAAGCGTGAATGTGCCCAGGAGTGCAGAAAATACGATGGCGAGACTGGAGAGAACAATCGATAGAACATAGGCTTCTCTGATACCCACCTTACCCGAGGGGATCGGTCGGTTTGGAGTGTTCACTCTGTCTATCTGGATGTCTTGAATATCGTTCAAAACCATAGTTCCTGCTAGGAGCAGCGACGCGGTTAGGAATCCGAAGACAGCGTTAGCGATAGGAGGAAGGCTGCCCAGCGCAATAGTCTCCCCAACTAGGACGGCCAGTCCAATCATGAGGCAGTTGGGAACCCTGACAAGAGTCAGGTAAGCACCTAGGTGAGATGATAACGAAGGATTGAACCTTCCAGCCTCTATTCTGGAGGACGGATTTGTGGATCCCACAGGAGACTCGTTTCAGAATAAGGCTAAATAAACTGCGGAGAGGCATAGCACGTTCGTAAGCTTATGTCGGTGAAGAAAGAGTCCACTTTATTGGAGGACCTTAACCAAGCCCTCGCCGGGGAGACCCTGGCGGCGTTCCGGTATCTGTATCTTAGCAAGATTGCCAACGGGATCAATTCTCTCTCCTTGGCGACCATGTTTCAAGAGATCGCTAGGGAGGAGTGGGCTCACGCGTCAGCCTTCATGGGAAGGATCGTACAGCTTGGGGGAGTGCCAGTCTCGAGACCTGCTGAGCTGGAGAAGAGAAGTTTTCTCTCGTATTCTGAACCGCCCCGGAGGGGGAATGATTTGAAGGCGTTAGTCAAGGACGGCTTGAAGCTTGAGAGAGCCTCGATCGACTTCTTTCAGAAGCTGGCGTTGAAGACCCGGGACAGTGATCTAGTTACTCACAAGATGGCAATGGATGTATTGGCCCATGAAGCAGGCGACGAACAGAAGCTCGCCTCCTTGCTAGACTAGCTATGAAGGACTCGGCTTAGACCCATCCGCGTATCTTCATAGCTTCTGTTACTTTTCCAATAGCGTAGATGTAGGCGCCGGTGCGCATATTCACATTGTTCTCTTGAGATGTTTTCCAGACCTCGGCGAACGCCTTCTTCATTATCGTCTTCAGACGCTGGTCAACCTCCTCGGCGCTCCAGTAGAGATGCTGGAGATTCTGGACCCATTCAAGATAGCTCGTGCTCACGCCCCCAGAATTTGCCAGAATGTCAGGTATCAGAGTGACGCCTTTCTTGAAGAGAATATCGTCCGCCTCGGGAGACGTGGGCCCATTCGCACCTTCCGCTACGAGTTTCGCCTTTATTTTGCCTGCATTCTCATCCGTGATAACATCCTCTAGCGCCGCGGGGACGAGAATGTCCACGTCAAGTTCGAGGAGTTCTTCGTTTGTAATGGGCTCGCTGCCGGGAAGGTTTAGAACGTTGCCCGTCTTCTTCTTGTGCGCCGCAACCTCGTTGAACCAGATGCCGCTCTTTTTGAGCGCTCCACCTTTAGAGTCTGAGACTGCGACCACTTTTACCCCTGCTTCTTCAAGAAACATGTGTGCGTACGACCCCACGTTGCCAAAGCCCTGAATCGCGCATGTGGTCTTCTTGAGATCCATCTTCAAATGACGGGCAGCCTCTTCTACGGTTACGGACACTCCACGTCCAGTCGCTGAATCGCGCCCCAGGCTTCCCCCGATTATCAAGGGCTTGCCGGTTACGACCGCGAACGGGTTGTTGCGATCGTTCTTGCTGTACTCGTCCATGAACCAGGCCATGGTTTGAGAGTCCGTGTAAACGTCCGGAGCAGCGATGTCCCTGAAGGGCCCTACTATCTCGCTGATCAAGGAGAAGAATGATCTCGACAATCTCTCCAATTCTGCGCGCGACAGGCCTTTCGGATTGACTGTTACGCCTCCCTTGGCACCGCCAAAGGGAATGCCTGCTACAGCGCACTTCCAGGTCATCCACATTGAGAGCGCCTTCACTTCGTCAATGGTGACATTTGGGTGGAACCTTATTCCGCCCTTGAAAGGTCCTAGCGCGTTGTTGTGTTGGCTCCTGAAACCCTGGTATAGGAGGATCCGTCCATCGTCCATTCTGACTGGAAAGTTGACGCTGAGAATCCGTCTAGGTTTCCGCAGAATTTCCTGAACGTTCTGGTCGAGCTTCATGATGTCCGCGGCTCTCTGGAATTGTTCCAGAGCCATGTCGTACTGAGTTTTCTGCATTCCTAGACTGGCCGGCGCGGCCTCGTGCTTCGACGTTGTTTCCAGCAACAAGCAAGCCCTGATTTTGCACCCGAGCCGAGAAAAATCTCCATTTAGACCTTTCTTTGTTGGTATGAAAAAATGTGAGTTGAAAAATCTGGTTACAGGTTTCTGTGTAGCGGACAAGGCTTTTTATAAAGACCTAGGGGTTTCATCTCTCTGTTTCACGATAGGAGCGAATGAGCTAGATCATGTCCGCAAAGCCCCATCTCAACCTGATCGTCATGGGTCACGTAGACCACGGCAAGAGCACTCTTACGGGCCACTTGCTCTTCGATGCTGGCTACATCGACCAGAAGACGATTGATCAGTATGCAAAAGAGTCTGAGAAGACTGGAGCAGGCGAGACTTTCAAGTTCGCATGGGTTCTAGACACCATCAAGGAGGAGCGAGAGCGAGGAGTTACGATCGACCTCTCGTTCCAAAAGTTTGAGACAACGAAGAACTTCTTCACGATCATCGATGCGCCCGGACACCGCGACTTCATCAAGAACATGATCACTGGCGCCAGCCAGGCGGATGTCGCGATCCTAGTTGTATCTGCAAAGAAGGGCGAGTTCGAGGTTGCCATCGGCCCCGGAGGCCAGGCACGAGAGCACGCGTACCTCGCGCTAACGCTCGGGGTCAGACAATTGATCGTCGCCATCAACAAGATGGACGACCAGACGGTAAAGTATGGTGAAGAACGCTACAAAGAGGCGAGGAAAGAGCTCGAAGGTCTTCTAAAGACCGTCGGCTATGATGTTTCGAAGATCAACTTCATCCCTACCAGCGGATGGCTGGGAGACAACTTGGCGAAGAACAGTCCGAATACCCCTTGGTACAAGGGGCCTACCATTCTGGTAGCGCTCGACCAGATTATTCCTCCGCCAAAACCGCTAGACAAGCCGCTGCGGGTTCCCATACAGGACGTCTACACCATTACGGGTGTCGGGACGGTCCCGGTGGGACGTGTCGAGACTGGAGTCTTAAAGGATGGTGACAAGGTAATCTTCATGCCCTCAGGGAAGCTTGGTGAGGTGAAGACGATTGAGACTCACCATGTGAGAATGGCCAAAGCAGAGCCGGGAGACAACATAGGGTTCAACGTGCGCGGTGTTGCAAAGAATGAGATCGGGAGAGGTGAGGTCATGGGCCACACCGACAAGCCACCTACCGTCGCAAAATCGTTCATCGGCCGGATCATCGTCATATACCACCCGACGGCGATTGCGGCTGGTTACACGCCAGTTCTGCACGCTCACACGGCCACGGTCGGGGTAACATTCGAAGAGCTCATCCAAAAACTGGACCCCCGGACAGGGCAGGTTGTAGAGGAGAAACCATCATTCCTCAAAGTCGGCGACAGCGCGATCGTCAAGATGGCTCCCCTCAGATCAGTCGTGCTCGAGAACTTCAAGGAGATTCCGGAGCTCGGACGCTTCGCAATCCGGGACATGGGAGCCACTATCGGCGTGGGAGTAGTCCAAGAGATCAAAGAAAAGGGCGAAATTCCGAAAGCCTAGCATCAGACAAGAATACTTTCCACTCCATTGCCTTCCGCTTGGGAGGATCTCGAGCAGCAACTCAAATAGCTAGAAGCTCTCTCGCTAGACCCATCCCATGCATCCCAGTTGAAAACTATAGTTGTTTGAACGGCTTCCCAGGCAAGAAGAGTCCACAGGCAGGCTCGAGGATAGGATCCCGAGAAATCGACCGCGCTAGCTAATTCTTGTTGAGAGCAGAGTGTAGCCCACCGCGATGTTTTGTCCTACATCAGAGTGTCTCGAATCTCGAAACTACGATTATATGTTTCATCAGGGTTCCCACCTCGTGGCTTGGGGTCAATAGACAACGGTCCTGTGCTTTTCCTAATCCTGCTCTGGATTCCCCTAATCCTTTGGAGATGGAACGTTCGGTGAACATTTGATGGAAAGAAGCAAAGGGCTTGCGCTGATTCTAATCTCACTATCAATTGTCACCGTAGCAAGCTTTCCTGAAATTCATCCAGCCAACGCGCAAACTCTCACTCGCGTTGGATCCTTGGCGTTTAACTCAAGTCCGGAAACCAATTTGGCCTCCGCTGTGGTTGATACTACCGCTGGGTTCGCTTACTTTGGAACACGATGGGGTCTTGTTGCGAAGATTAGGATGTCAGACTTTTCCCGTGTGGGAGCCCTAGCGCTAAATCCTGGTGAGACAAACTTGCAATCCGCGGTCATTGACCCTGCTGCCGGTTTCGCTTACTTTGGAGCTGGCACATCCCCGGGCATAGTCGTAAAGGTTAGGCTGTCAAACTTCACTCGGGTCAGCTCGCTAACCCTAAATTCTGGCGAAAATCTTCTGAGCTCTGCAGTCATTGATCCCGCTGCGGGGTTTGCCTATTTCGGGACAGGCACCTCGCCGGGCATTGTTGTGAAGATTAGTCTGTCAGCATTCACTAGAATCGGTTCCCTATCTCTGAATTCTGGCGAAAACGTTCTAGAATCCGCGCTGATCGACCCTGCCGGTGGATTTGCGTATTTCGGGACGGACACGGCGCCGGGTATTGTGGTTAAGGTTAGACTATCGACCTTCACCAGATTTTCTGCTCTGACGCTCAACTCTGGTGAAGACGCGCTCACATCCGCGATTATAGATCCGACTACTAGTCTCGCCTACTTTGGGACGGACACATCGCCAGGCATTGTCGTGAAGGTTGGTCTATCGACCTTCACAAGGGTCGCCAATCTTACCCTCAATCCGGCGGAATCTTTTCTCACTACGGCAGTAATTGATCCTACTTCCGGTTTCGCGTATTTCGGAGCATCGGGTTGCCTAGGACCCCAATTCATCCAATACTGCCAAACACCGGGCATTCTTGTGAAGCTTAGGCTTTCGAACTTTACCCAGGTTGGCTCCATGTCTTTCAACTCCGGCGAATTCAACCTAGTATCCTCTGTGATTGATTCCACCGATGGCTCCGCCTACTTTGGAACGGACCCATTTAGTAATTATAGACTCCCAAGCGAATTGCCCGGCCTTGTCGTGAAGGTCGAACTTTCCGCATTCACCAATGCCGGCGCCATAAGCATGAGCCCCGGCGAAACCAATGCAAGTCCTTCGGTCATCGATTCTGCCGCAGGGTTCCTCTACTTTGGGACACACACATGGCCAGGCGTCATTGTGAAGGTTAGACTCTCCAACTTCACCCGGGTAGGATCTCTGGTACTCAATCCAGGCGAGGCCTTCCTGGGGTCAGCTGTAATCGATCCCGCCGCAGGTTTCGCCTACTTTGCGGGTATTCTGAATCCAGGCAGCACGAATCAAGGAATCGTGGTGAAGATTAGATTATCCAACTTCACGCGCGTAGGATCCCTGATCCTGGACCCCTCAGAAAGATTCCTGTCATCCGCACTCATTGATTCGGCCGCAGGTTTCGCCTATTTTGGGACGAGTACCAGTCCAGGCAGTATTGTGAAGATTAGGTTGTCAAACTTCACTCGGGTTGGCGCCCTATCTCTCAACGCGGGGGAAAGCGGCCTCACTGGCTCCTTCATTGATCCTGCAGTGGGGTTGGCCTATTTCGGGACGTCCACTTCACCTGGCATCATCGTGAAGATTAGGCTCTCAGACTTCACCCGAGTAGGATCGCTGACTTTGAACCAGGGTGATGACAACTTGGGGACTGCTGTAATTGACAGCGCCGGTAGTTATGCCTATTTTGGATCAGCAGGGGGTATCGTGAAGGTTAGGTTGTCAGATTTTACTCGTGTTGGGGCCCTCGCTATAGTCGGTGGCGGCCTCGGGTCCCCCGTAATTGATTCTATTGCTGGTTTCGCCTACCTCGTGACAGATGTAAATTATCCGCCAAGCGCTGTCGTCAGAGTTAGGCTGTCGGACCTTGCTCGCGATCAAATCCTGACGTTGGACCCGAGTGACGATCCTACAGGGGGGGCTATCATAGATCCCGCTGCTGGCTTCGCCTACCTCGGAACAGACTCAGGTGTTATCAAGCTCGATGTTGCGGCTCCACCCGCGTTTGACTTTTCTCTGTCAAATCCCGGAAATGTCAATGTCCTCCAGGGTGGCTCTGGCTCTGCAACTGTGACCACCGCACTGTCAAGAGGCGCGCCCCAGGCTGTGAGTTTGTCCTGCGTTGCATCTACTCTTCCCAAAGGCGCTTCCTGCTCGTTCAACCCTTCGTTGGTCACTGCCAACGGGTCCAGCATTGTGACTGTGTCAACAACCTCTGCAACACCAGCCGGTTCCTTTCAGGTCCAAGTGACTAGCAGTCCGCTAGGGATCACTACAATCCCGGCTGTCTTCACCTTGACCGTGAATCCCGGTGTCATGGGCGTTGATCCGACCCTATTCTACGCAATTGTTGGAGGAATAACCGGAGTCATAGCCATTCTCGGTGCGTATGTAGCGATCAAGTGGAAGAGGAAGTTGAAGACTAGTCCGAGAAGTTCGCAAAGCAGTTCCCCAGACCAGTGAGCGGATGTATGGAAAAGGGGAAGAGAATTGCGTTCTGCTTGGTCGCAGTGTCCATACTCGTTCTTTCAGCGTTGCCGTTGATTCATCCTGCGGAGGCACAAACCTTCAACCGGGCGGGCTCCCTGACCTTCAACCCCGGCGAAAACGACCTCGCCTCCTCGGTGATCGATACCGCGGCTGGATTCGCATATTTTGGAACTGACACATCACCAGGCGTCATAGTGAAGGTAAGGTTGTCCAATTTTACCCGCGTGGCATCGCTGGCTCTAAATGCAGGCGAAGATAACCTGCAATCTGCTGTAATCGACCCCACTGCTGGTTTCGCGTATTTTGGAACGCGCACATATCCAGGCATTGTTGTCAAGGTTAGGCTCTCAGACTTTTCTCGTGTTGGATCTCTGATCCTGAAGCCGGTGGAAAGCTACCTGAGGTCCTCCGTAATTGATCCCGCGAAGGGATTTGCGTATTTTGGTACCGATACATCGCCAGGAATTGTTGTGAAGGTGAGGCTGTCTGACTTTACGGAGGCTGGCTTTCTAACCCTAAACTCAGGGGAGGACTATCTCTCCACTTCTATCATCGATTCTGCCGCTGGCTCCGCTTACTTTGGAACATACACGTCGGATGGCTTCTTGGTAAAGCTTAGGCTCTCAGACTTCGCTCGAATCGGTTCCTTGACTCTGAATCGGCTACTTCAAAGCGCTGCAATCGACAGTGCTGGTAGTTATGCGTATTTCGGATCAGATTTCGGGACAGTTCTGAAGGTTAGGCTGTCTGATCTTATTCAGGTTGGGACCTTGAGCGCGATTGACTATGGGTTCATAACTGTCTCGGTCATTGACTCTCATGACGGATATGGCTACTTTGGAGGCAACGGGGTTATCGCCAAGGTTAGGCTATGGGATTTCGCCAAGCTCACCGACCTCGCTCTTAATCCAGGCGAACGGAATCTCTCCACCTCCGTCATTGATCCAGCTGCGGGATTCGTCTACTTCGCAACTTACACATCGCCCGGGATTGTAGTCAAGCTAGACGTTGCTGCCCCACCCGGGTTTGATTTCTCCCTGTCTAACTCTGGAAAGGTCAACGTCCTGCAGGGCGGTTCAGGCTCTACCACCATCAACGTAGCAGTGTCGAGCGGTACTCCTCAGGCTGTAAGCTTACTCTGCGTAGCTTCTACTCTTCCCGATGGTGCTTCTTGCTCCTTCAACCCATCCTCAGTGTCTACAAACGCTTCCAGTACAGTTACCGTATCAACGACCTCTGCCACACCAATTGGCTCGTTCCAGGTTCAAGTCACCGGCAACCCTATGGGCACAACGACCATACCTACTGTCCTCGTATTGACGGTGAATCCGGCCATACTGGGCCTGGACCCAATAATCTTCTACAGCTTGATTGGGAGTGTAATCGCCCTCGCAGCCATCGCTTGGGAAGTAGTTCTCAGAAGAAGACACAGGTCCCTAACATCTGCAGTTGGGAAATAGTCCCGAGTCGTCTTTATTCTACGAGATTCCCCTGTTCCAAATAGGCGTGAGTTCGAAGGGAGAATTCGTTGAGAATTCATGCCGCCCATGAGACCATTCTGGCTCAAATATGTTGATATCACGGTAGTCGTAAACATACCAACGTTTTTAACAGTACACGGGCGGGCTGTGGACTCCGCGAGAGAGAGATAGCAATGAAGGTATCCTGGAATGGTCTCTAAAGCTAGAATACGGCTGTCTAGCACAGACCCCAAGGATATCAACACGATTTGTGGGGAGATTCGAGAGATCGCGGAGAAGACTGGAGTCAAGCTGAAGGGTCCAATTCCCCTACCTACCAAGAAGCTGATGGTCCCGACTCGAAAGTCGCCTGCGGGTCAGGGCACGAACACTTACGACAAGTGGGAGATGAGGATCCACAAACGCCTCATCGACGTGGACCCAAACGAGCGCTTCTTGAAACGACTGATGAGGATTCGGGCGCCCGACGACGTCTTTATTGAGATAGAACTCGTGTAGCACCCAGCTCTCGCACTTTTGGGTTCTGTGGGGCTGAAATGTTCTTCTTTCTCTGACTGTAAAAGTTCACCATGAGACCTATTATCGTGACTCCGGAGATGCCGCTGGCGAATCCCACGGTCGTGTAGAGTCCGAGAGATGTAATGCATGTCCAGAGATGAGCAGTGAAACTCACGACATCAACTCTGACGAAGGCATTCACCGTCACATTTTCGTTGTAAGCAGTAACGGCAACGTATCTGGCGCCGGTTGTAGCGTTCCTCCCCGCGAATATGGTTAAAATTGATGTTGCAACACGATTACTCGTGTGGTAGAGCTCTGGGCCTGAGAATGTGACCGACGGAGGATTTGACAGAGCGTCTTCGCTGGTAGCTGTGCCGTCGAAAGAGGGCGGCAGTCCCGTCTCATACGCGCTCGATACCACGATACTCGCACATCCGGCTTGTGAGATGACGATGTGGGATGGTGATATGACGTTGAAAGGAATAGGCAGACTGGCGTTGACGTAGCCGATTTCTCCAAGACCGAAAGCAGTGAACCAGACCTTCTCATCCTCTCCAGGCCACATCCACCAAGCGTAAGGCGTACACGCGCTTCGGCAGACGGCCGAAGCAGTTGGCATCATGTATTCTACCAGAATGTCACGGTTCGGGTCGTACATGGCGATCCTCCCGGCATAATGTTCGGAAAACCAGACTCGCCCTTCCGAATCGAGGGATATTGCGTTTGGAAGCCCGACCCAACAGTCTGCTACGTAACTGTCCGAGCAGTATCCGATTGGGAACAATTTCCAGTCTCCGGTAGAAGGGTTGAAACTCCCGAACTCGTTCCCGTTGTGAATCGTGAACCAGACGATGCCATTCTTGTCGACGGCGACTTGGATTACGCCCTGAAGGCGAAGACCAGAAGGAGGACCATATTCCATTATGGTGCATGCTGATGCGTCGCAGGTTAGATGACCAATCTTTCCAGCATAGGCTTCTGCGAACCATGTTGAGTTGTCGACGGGCGAGACCGCTATTCCCTGAAGCCCAGCATTGGGAGTCGGAGTCCTATAGCTGGATGAATTTTCCCTAGAAGGATTGTACTCAACGATCTGATCAGTATTGAAGAGAGTTATCCAGAAGTGGTCCGAGGGATCGATTGTCATGTACTGGGGGGCTCCCCCGGGAAATGACACCGCAGGCTCGAATTTTCCGGCCGCCTGATTGTAATAAGCCAAGCTATCGTTCTCAATGATCCAGACCCGCTTTGCGTTGTTTTTCGCGAAATGGTCGTAGACGATATCGGTCGGGATCGTGTTGTTGAGTGGCCCCCCAATAGGCTTTGGAGAGACTCCCATGGTGAAGTTGACTATCTGCGACTGGATCACATGTCCTAGCTTGATTGTGACGACCAAGACTGTCTTGTTGCTTGCCGGGTATAGTATCCAAGGCGAGGCATCCGCGGAGTTATTCTGAATCTGATACATTGTCACGTAGGCCGATGAGGGCAGGGGAACGTTAGGTATGCTGATCGGTAACTCATGCCCACGGGCAGGTGAGTTTGTTGAGATCGTCAAGGAGATCGCAAGAAGTACAGCAACAACTATTGCGAGCGTCTGGTTACTCATGGTGGGCCCATCTACGAGACGGTCAACTGACCATTCAGCATAGCATAGTGGACAGTACAAACCGCGATAGAGCAATAGACTGTGAACGTACCCGCCCTGGTTGCCAAGAACCGGAATGAATTCGATTGCCCGCCTACAATCTCGGTCCCCCTAACCGCGTAATAGTCGATGGCAAACCCATGGGTCTGGGTGTCCGTATTGATGATCTTGACTGTAACCATGTCGCAGCGGTTCACGCTCATCATAGGCCATGGTTGTCCCTGATGCTCTACGCTGTCATTGTAGCCGTTGACGTTGGCAATGATAGTAAAGTTGCGGCTTGTTCCAACGACTCCCGCGCAGGGAGAATCGGGGATGCCTATCGCGAAAGTCATGATCCCACCGCCCAGCGCGACGGCAGAGACGATTACGATAATTGCTAGCGTCTTGCTCTGCAGCACAGTCTCAGCCCGATTATTTCTGAAGAGGCTTCGTCAGCATCAGGCACGAGGCTCGCTAATAGGGCCTTGGTCAATATCCTGAGGTCCGTAACAAACGGTTCATCGAGAGGAACTGACCTTGGAATAAGGCAGACGCCTTTTTTTTTTCTAAACAGCATGGAATCGACGGGTCAAGATATATCTGACATAAGAGGCGATCAGACGCCCCGTGCGGGGGTACCAGAGTCAGGTCAAAATAACTGACCATATGGGCGGGTCGCGCCTTGGCACGCGCGCGCTACACTCAAGACCCGATCGAATTTGGGCATGGAGACTTCCTCTATGCCCTTGGGAGCGCGGGTGTGTCATCCCGTGGCGTAGGCCTTCGTGGGTTCGAATCCCACCCCCCGCACCAGACGTTGCAGTAGGATCTCTGACAGTTCCTCTTTGGTTTCAATTAATCAACAGAAGAAGTCCTGCGTTGCGTTCTGGCTGTCTGATGTGAACGTGCTTTGGGATGGAATGCATCTGCCGAATATCTGACTCGTGGTTGCTGTTGCGTTGAACCATTGTATGGAGACATTGTATGTGTCTCCAATTGGAAGATTGATGATGTAAGAGTGATCAGAGAATACGGCCGACGTCAAATTTCCATATAGGGTGCTGTTGAACATGATCAGATTCGGGATACCTTGAAACTGGTTGCTTAGTCTAACTGATCCAGTAAGGTTTGTATAATCTGCCGCTATAGGGAACGAGAAGCCAATAATCCCACCGATGATCAAGCCAACCAGCAAAGCTGCAATGATCGCGAAAACATGTTTTCTGTGAGTGTGAGGCTGGCTCGCGCTAGGCATTCCCATTCCCTGCTGAGGATAAGAGTAGCTTGGCGAGTAGTTTGCTGCTTGAGTCGATTGTGCTCCGCCTTGGGTTAGATTCGTGCCGCAGGCTGGACAGTATTGGGTCGTCGGTTGGACTTCTTTTCCACATGCTGGACAGTTAGGCATGACAGATGTTTTTTCCCGATTTTGACTATTTCATCTTATTCCTAGGTTGGCCGTTTCTGGGCGCGCGTATTCGCTATTGTCATGGTTTCCATCTACAACCTCGCGTACCAGAGGTAGCAGCCCATTCCCAGCAGCGCAAAGGCTACTGATGGGCCGATCAAGATAGATACAGGGTAGAGTGTTGATCCCTGGTTCCCCAATGCTCGAAATGCTTGCATGGCCCAGGTCATCGGGTTAGTCTGCACTATCGGCTGCACAATCGCCGGGAAGAGCGTTACGTCGTAGAATATTGTGCTGAGGAAGGAGAGATAGAGCTGGATTGCGCTTCTCACAGTTGCGAATACCTCAATCGAGGACGCGAAAGCAGAGACAGACATGGAAAGCCCGACTATACCCAGGGAGAACAATCCCACGATAACAAAGGCTTCGATGAGTCTGGGGCTGAACAGTATTCCGTAGAGATAGGATATTACTAGCGTGCCCGGGAAGGTCGCGATGAGGCTACGAACAACTCCGCCCGCGATCCTGGAAATGGCGAAGAGTCGGCGTGGAACGGGGAGGGTTAAGAGGTAGGAGGCGAGGTCTTTGATGTACTTCTCACGCCAGATATCTCGTCCGGACTGGAAGGCCGCGACCATCGCTGTTATCAAGTTGGAGCCAGGAGCTATTCTCAGAAAATAGCTGTATCCGATGAGATTGCCGAACGTAGCCGCGGTAACGAACAGGTCGATGCCGAAATTGGCGAACATTATTCCGATCAAGAATGTGTCGGAGAAGAGTATCTTGATGTCTCTCTCGACCACTCGGAAAACCAGGCTGGTTGAACTCAAGCGTAGACCCCGCCTTCCAAGCGTCGGAAGTAGAACGTAGCACCCAGCCCGAGAAATATCGCGACGAAAGCGAGAAGACCCGCGATTCCCAACAGGTTGAGACCAGTGCCCTCTAGGACGTCCCTTGCGCTATCCGCTGCAAATGTCACGGGGGAGTACGGTGCAAACGCAGCAACGTATCCTGGCATAAACGCGAGTGGGTAGAGGGCTGTACTTGCCCTTGAGACTGCAAGCTCCAAGAGGGCGAGGGTAACGTCGAACCTGTTGGCGCTACGAACACTTACTGCCATCGTGATTGAGAGTCCCGTGACACCGAAGGCGAGTAGAAACAGGTCGAAGATGGCGAACGCGATTGAGAGTGGGTTTGAGAATTTTTCCAGAATAGCAACTATGACGAACATGGGGATGGTATAGATCATGGCGCGTACTGCTCCGCCTAGGGCGCGACCGATTATGAACTGGCGCCGGGAGATGGGAAGAGTCAGGAGGTAGTCTAGAAGACCTTCTTCCGCTTCTTCGAAGATATCGTATCCGATGATGAAGGAGATCGATGCTATTGTGCCGACTACGCTTCCAACCGCGTAGTATTCGAAGTAGTTCGGGAATTTTACGACGAACCCGCTGATTAAGTAGGCGAACACGAATAGCTGTACGATGAACGCCAAGCTTCGAGAAATTATGATCCAGGGCGTGCGGAATAGTGTTGAGATGTCCCTTCGGGCCATCTGCAGGACGAGGCGGGAGGTAGAGTCTCCACTGGGTAGGCTATTCGAGTCTTTGACCTGTGTAGTTGAGAAAGACATCTTCCAAGGTGACCTCCTTCAAGTGCACGCTGTCGATCTTAACGCCCTTGTTGGTGAGTGTCTCAACGATCTTAGGTAGTAAGAGCCTGCCGGAGCTGAGATACACTGTTACTTTGTTTTCGACCTGAGTTACGTCTCGTACCTCACTAAATTGTGCTAGCAGTTCACGTGGAAATGCTTGCCCATCTCCAACAATGAGTTCTAACACCTCTCCCCCCTTCGTTGTGCCTTTCAGCCTCTCAGGTGAATCGGTGGCAACCAGTTTGCCGAGATTCACACTGTGGAGCCTTCCTCTCTGAGTTCACGAATCATCTTCCACATCAGAAGACGGCTCGGAACGTCAAGGAAGGCTGTTGGTTCGTCAAACACTGCAATCTTTGGACGCTGAGCCAGAATTTTGCAGCCCTCGACCTTCTTTCGCATTCCTCCGCTCATGAGCCATGTCCGTTTCTTCCTAGCGTCCCACAAGTCGACGGCTCGCAGGACTTGTTCGACTCGCTCCGTTCTCTCCTCTTTATTGAGTCCGGTGGTCATTTTGAGATGCCAATTTAGGACGTCAAAGGCCCCAAGTATCCCGTCGACCCGCGGGTCTTGGAAGGCGATGCCGATCAGTTTCCTCACGTCGTTCGGATGTCGAACCACGTCGAGTCCATCGACTGAGATGGCTCCGCTGGTCGGGCGGTAGACGGTTCCCATCATGAGCATTAGAGTAGTCTTACCTGCGCCGTTCGGACCCAGCAGTCCAAGAATCTCTCTATCCTGAATCTCTAGGGAGAAGTCTTTGACGGCGTCTAGCGTGCCGAATCTCTTGCCAGCCCTGTTGAAAGTGATCAAATCCGTGCCTCACGCTGGGACGAATATTGTTTCACGGTTTGAGCGATCGCCTAAACCCTAGTGCTTCCTCAATTGCGCGGAGAGGCTGAGATAAAAACCCGATTCATTGAGGTTAGACAAATGATGCTGATTTTCGGCTCTTGCTACGGGCTAGTAACATCATAGTACAATCGTCGATTCGTCTTTCCCTTATTCTCCAGTTTCAATAGTTGGATCTTTCCTATCTCTTTTAGGTGTGCTACATGAAGGCCGCCGTCGGCCTGTTTGTCTATTCCAGCAATCTCGACGATACGAAGTTTGTCGTCTGCCGGGGGAGTAGCCTCTGCAAGTTTGACCATTTCAGGAAGTTTCAACGCCTCATCCCGATCGAGGAAGTACGTCTTGACCCGGGCATCATTACTGATCAGCCTGTTTCCCTCGTCTACGAAAGTCTCGATCTGTGAGCGGTCGAACGATTCGAGGTTGAAGTCCATCCGGGACCTATCTACATCAATCTGGTTCCCCGTTATTCTGCAGTTGGCTCGAGAGTAGAAGAGTGCGCTCAGCAGGTGCCCTGCTGTGTGCATCCTCATCAATCGATGTCTTCGATCCCAGTCCACCTTTCCAGTCACCGTCTGGCCTTGATGAAACCCTGGTGGGGATTCTAGAGTGTGCAATATCCTCTCTCCATCCTTTGTCGTTTCGACGACTTTGACACCGTCCATAACTCCAGTATCAGATGACACTCCTCCACCTCTAGGATAGAACAGTGTCTGGTCCAGCTCGACCCTAGGTCCATCCACTGAGATCACCTTTCCCGTGAAATCTTGCGAGTAGGGCTGTTCCCAGTACAGCTTTCTTGTCAATTCGATCTACGCTCCGGTTTGAAAGCTCGATTGTTTTACATGCTCGACAAGAGGAGCTCAGCGTGTCTGAGTCTTTGCCAGCAACGGACTACCGGCTTTTTTGAAGTCCTCATAGAGGCGCTGTGCCTCTCTCACGCTTGCACCGTTGTGGACAATCTCACGGATGGCCTTGATCATCGCAACTGGATGCTCGGACTGCCAGATGTTCCTGCCCATATCAACTCCGACCGCTCCTTCGCTGACTGCCTCGTGCGCGAGCTCGAACGCGTCCAGCTCGGTCTCCAGTTTCGGCCCTCCTGCTACGACCAGAGGAACTGGGCAACCTTTGACAACCTTGGCGAAGTCTTCACAATAGTACGTTTTCACGAAGTGGGCTCCTATC
>WNGK01002032.1_pt1 | contig 24622 bp, 24 predicted proteins | sample 5400601 | NCBI WGS metagenome assembly WNGK01 (sample SAMN13153376, study PRJNA577476) | soil metagenome | isolation source: 60 cm soil or saprolite under Garry oak tree replicate 1 | place: USA:California | collected 2016-06-15
CAGGTACTCCTGCAAGACAACGTACAATTATAGCCCATAATAGTGGAATGCTTCAGCAAATGCATAACCTCGTGTTGCACCAGTTTCAGCCGCCCATCGACGGAGATAACCACTCGGGTGGTTAGCTGGCTGAATCTGACTGACATGCTGACATCGGGCATCAATTTTCCTCTCGATCACCGCACCAATATCCACCCAATGGTTGGGCTGATCAGTGTTGAAGAAATAGATCTGCTTCACCTTATGTGCCGGAATGCCGTCACGTAACTGCTCAGGATAGTTCAGGCGTCCACGTGCCGCTGCGATGGCATCAAAGGCACATAATCCTACAGCACGATGATCGGGGTGAATTTCGTACCGCTTCCAGGGATCAAATGTGAACACCACATCAGGCTGCCACTTACGTATCATCAGCGTCAACTCCTGTCGCAGCATTAATGTCGGCTCAATAGCGCCATCAGAATAACCCTCTAAAAATGTGACAGTCTGTACTCCTAACACCTTAGCAGCCTTTCGCTGCTCTTCCTCACGAATGGGAGATAAACGTTCAGACGTCATGGTGGGATCATCACTTCCCTTATCGCCTCTAGTAATCACCAGATAGTGAATATCCCGTCCCTCTGCTGCAAGACATGCCATCGTACCACCACAGAATGATTCGGCATCATCAGGGTGAGCAATGATGACGAGAACACGCTGTCCGCCAGGAGGAAGCAGCACAGTGGATGAGGTGGTCATCAAGATAATTCCCTTTCTTTTTCACGTATTAGCAGGTGTGGAATGGAGCAAAGTGCGGTGTCTGACGAAACTGACCAGCACAGTATCACAGTATATCATCTAGAGGAGAGATCAATAACGTACTTACCTAAATTTCGTCCAAATTAGTGGCAGTATGCTGTCATCGTGAAATCTGCTCCATAGAAACTGACAAAGCAGTCCTAGACATGTGTAACCTTCTACGTATATTCTTATATGGGGGAGATTCTGATATTTTCCTGGGGGATGATCTCCCCTCATGTGAAGAGTTCTATAGTAGGGGCCAGACTTATCGCGCCCCAAAGGAGGTATCTCTATGCGTATCCATCTATTTCCCGCGCGACCACGACTTCTGGCTGTTGTAATGACTATCGCTCTGCTGATGTTAGTACCGGTTGCAGCCAACGCCCAAGGCAACACTGCTAACGGGTTCTACCAACAGACAAACCTGGTTTCGGACCTTCCCAATATCGCCGCCCATCAAGATCCGAACCTGCTCAATCCCTGGGGTCTGTCACATGGCCCCACTACCCCCTGGTGGGTGTCGGACAATGGCGCAGGCGTGTCCACCTTGTATAGGGGCGATGGCACAGCAGTCCCGTTGGTAGTCACTATCCCGCCCCCCAAAGGTAGTCCTGCTGGAACTATAGCAGCACCAACCGGTAACGTCTTCAACGGCACGAGCGGCTTTGTCGTGGCGACGAGCAGTGGAGCGGGTCCAAGTCTTTTCATCTTTGCGACTGAAGACGGCACGATCTCCGGCTGGAACCCCTCTGCTGACCCGACTCATGCTATCCTCGCAGTAGATCGCTCAACCGTGAGTCAGGGTGGGTTCGTGGGTGCGGTCTACAAAGGGCTTGCTATCGCCAGCAACGCCTCTGGCACTTTCATCTATGCCACCAATTTCCGCTTCGGAACGGTAGAGATGTTCGATTCAAGCTTTCACCTGGTTCGTTCCTTCACCGACTCGAGGCTGGTGCATACTTGCCCGCTACCAAACCAGTGTTACGCTCCCTTCGGCATCCAGACCATTAATGGCAACCTCTACGTCACCTATGCCCTGCAGAATGCGGCCCATCACGACGACGTGTCGGGTCCGGCCCATGGGTTTGTCGACGTCTTCGACACCAACGGAAATTTGATCCGGCAGCTTGTTTTGCACGGCAGGCTCAACTCTCCCTGGGGCCTGGCCCTGGCCCCCGCTGATTTTGGGCTGTTCAGTAATGCCTTGCTGGTCGGCAATTTCGGCAACGGTCGCATCAATGCGTTTGATCTGAAGACCGGCGAGTTTCTCGGCCAACTCAGAGACCAGGCCAACAAACCCATTACGATTGATGACCTGTGGGGATTGGCCTTTGGCAACGATGCGAGTGCGGGCAAACACAACGAACTTTTCTTCACGGCAGGCATCAACGATGAGGCGGATGGGCTCTTTGGGAAGATTACGTTCGTCAGTTGAGTGGGTAGCCGTCACGGACCGATGGCGTGGTCCCTCTCTGAAGAAACGGAAGGACACTCTTTGCGGGTGTCCTTTCTCTTTCTACAACTACTTGACCGATGCTCTAGTTGGAGTCTGGCCTCCACAAGGGGTATGTGCGGTATAGGGCAAAGTGCTACTAATTTGGGCAAAAATTAGGTCATATTCGGAACCGTTCAAAAAAGCCATCATGGATATCCTCGCTAGCTCTCGTCCTTTTCTAGCGACCATTGCCTTGGAACCCCATCCCTGGCTAGATGAACTCAAGCAGCAAAAAGGGGTAGAGCTATACACCTTGAACCCAGAGAACCAGAAACAGATTATTGATACCTTAACTGATCGTTTAGAGTCTCTCCTTAACATGGTATAGTCAGGAGAGAAAGCTAGTTGGGGACTGAAAAGGACAAAAGGAGGATAAAATGGATCAAGCAACATTGCTCAAGATACTTACAGAGACGCGAGCCGCGTGGGAGTCACTGCTGGCCCAGATCGACGAGGAGCAGATGCAGAGGCCAGGCGCTGCTGGCAAATGGTCGGTGAAAGATGTCATCGCCCATGTGACCTGGGGCGAGAGCGAGATAGCTCCGGTTCTGCGCACGCACGTCCTTACCGGCTCCGACCTCTGGAACCTGTCCGACGATGAGCGCAACGAGATCACGTACCAGCAGAACAAGGACCGGCCCTTAGACGACATCGTCAACGAAGAGCGGCAAGCATACACTGCTCTCCTCGAAGCGGTCCAGACGCTTAGCGACGAGGACCTCAATGACCCTCGCCGCTTCAAGAACATGCCGCAGGAGTGGAGACCCTGGCAACTGATCGCCGGTAACTCTTTCAAGCATTACAAGGACCACATGCCCTCTCTCCGCGAGTGGCTGGCGAAGAAGAGATAGGAAACGAACACACGTGACCACCCGCCTATGTTCACCCTCCCCTGGCAAAAACTCCTCCAATCTCGTACAATAACACTTACAAACAAACTACCGTCCACCTATTGCCACCACCCTATACCGCAATATATACAAGGAGCACCTCATGGCACAGCGCGAAGCAGTAATCGTCGCAGCCGTCCGTACCGCCGTTGGACGCCGGAACGGTCGCTTGAAAGACTGGCATCCCGTCGATCTCATGGCCGAAGTCCTTTCCGCCTTAGTTCAGCGCACCGGCGTTGACCCGGCATTAGTAGAAGATGTCATCATAGGATGTGTCAGCCAGGTTGGCGAGCAAAGCCTCAACATCGGGCGCAACGCCGTCCTCGCTGCAGGCTTCCCCGAAGATGTCCCTGGCACCACCGTTGACCGTCAATGTGGATCGAGCCAGCAGGCCATCCACTTCGCGGCGCAGGGCGTTCTCAGCGGCGCCTACGACATCGCCATCGCGGGCGGCGTCGAGGCCATGACCAGGGTTCCCATGGGATCATCCTACACGCAGGGCCCAGGCGCACCTTTCGGCCCCCGCATGCTAAAACGCTACGACAACCGGCTGGTACACCAGGGCATCAGCGCCGACCTGGTAGCCCAGAAGTGGGAGCTCAGCCGCGAAGAACTGGATGCATTCAGCCTTGAGAGCCACCGCCGGGGTGCGCGTGCCATCGCCGAAGGACGTTTCAGCAGCCAGATTCTCCCCATCGAAGTGAAAAACGAAGATGGCACTACCGCTATCTTTGACCGCGACGAGGGTATCCGCACCGATACCAGCCTGGAAAAACTTGCCAGCCTCAAACCTGCCTTCAAACCCGATGGGCTGATTACCGCGGGCAACTCCTCGCAGATCAGCGACGGAGCTGCCGCCGTCCTTGTCATGGAACGCGGTGTCGCCGAGCAACTCGGCCTGAAACCCCGCGCGCGCTTCGTCTCCTTCGCCCTGGCAGGCGATAACCCCATTTTGATGCTCACCGCCCCTATTCCCGCGACCTACAAAGTGCTCAAACGCGCTGGCCTCACACTCGACCAGATCGACCTGGTTGAGATCAACGAAGCCTTCGCCAGCGTCCCGCTTGCCTGGCAGCGTGAAACCGGCGCGGATATGTCGAAGGTCAACGTCAACGGCGGCGCGGTCGCCATCGGTCATCCCCTGGGAGCTTCCGGCGCGCGCCTCACCACCGTTCTCCTGCACGAACTGGAGCGCACCGGTGGTCGCTATGGTCTCCAGACCATCTGCGAAGGCGGCGGCATGGCTAACGCCCTGATCATTGAAAGGATATAGTCCTATGCTCAACTTTGCCCCCACCGAGGAGCAGGAAGAGATACGCACCCTGGCGCGCAGCGTCGCCGTCGAGCAGCTGCGCACCCGTGGCCGCGACTCGGAGCGCAGCGGCGACATCCCGCCAGAACTGATGCGCACCCTGGCACAGACCGGCCTGACCACGCCCTTTCCAGAATCATTAGGCGGGTCGGGCGCAATGGAGGTCGTCACCTACACCCTCATCGCCGAAGAACTGGGCTTCGGCGATGGCGCGCTCGCCATGAATATTCTCGGCTCGCTGGTGGGCCCGCTCACAGTCCTGCTGGCAGGGGACGAACAGCAGCAGCAGCAATACATTCCTCCATTCTGTGATGAGCGCAGCGCTTCGATGCAGCGTGGCAGTCTGGCCTTCGCCGAACGCACTGGCGGCTACGAACTGGCCGGCATTCGCGCAAACGCCCGTCCCGAAGGCGACCACTACATCGTCAACGGCGCCAAGCGCGACGTGATACATGGCAGCGCATCCAGCCCGCGCGTAGTACTGCTGCGCATCGAAGGCGCAGAAGGTACAGCCGACCTCGAAGGGCTATGCGCCTTGATGGTTCCTGCGCAGATCGATGGTATGCGCATTCGCACGGACGCGCAGAAACTGGGCCTGATCGCCGCTCCCAGCGCATCCTACGACTTCACCAACGCCAGCGTCGCCATGAGTTGCATGCTGGGTGCGCCCGGCAGCAGCGGTGTCATACGCGCAGCCACACTCTTCAACATCCTGCGCGCCGGGGTCGCCTGCGGCATGGCCCGCGCCGCCCTCGAGTACGCTATAAACTACGCGAAGGACCGCATCGCCTTTGGCCGCCCCATCGCATCCTACCAGGGCATCGCCTTTATGGTGGCAGAGATGGCCATGAAACTCGATGCAACCCGCCTCTACGTCTGGCGAGCCGCGACGCAATGGGATGGTGACGTTGATCTTGCCTCGCTGGTACGCGATGCCGAAGCAGCCCAGCGCCAGGCCATCAAGCTTGCCAAATCGGCCACCCTCGACGCCGTGCAGATTATGGGCGGCTCAGGTTTCATGCAGGACCATCCCGCCGAGATGTGGGTGCGTAACGCGGCAGCAATGGACTGACACTCTCCCGCCTCCGGCGGGAGGTTCTTGTCCCTACCCCAACGCCTCTAGCCTACCTCGTCGGTAGACCAGCTCTAGTCGGTTCGAGTCAAAACTTTTGGGCAGACGCACTCCGGCGCGAGGAATACCCACGCTTTGGGGCAAAACCTGCCCCTCTTTCGCGCGTTGTTGTAAAGCCTCTACCGCTGCCCGCAGGCGCAGGTCCGCACCTTCCCATTCGTCATGGGCGATAGAGGGAATCGTGTCTTTGGGATGCAGATGAGCCGCCAGCCACGCCGAATAGAGATCACGCTGCACCGGGCCAATCCCGCAAGCGCACTGATGCCAGCGTTGGGAGAGCGGCTTCTTCAGGTAGCTCCTACAGCCATGACAGTACTGCGACAGTTTGGTGGTGCGTGTCGGAAACTCGTGCAGGGTGCCGCCGGTGCTTGCAACCGTGCGTTTCAGGTAGTTTATAAGCATCCCTGGGGCGTGATACCCAACACTCTTGCCAAACTGTTTCTGCCAGGCTCGATAGGAGAGCTTCTCGATGTGAATGGTATTGCCTGCCTTGACAATCTCATGCACGAGGCGTCCATGCAGGCTCTTGCGGTGGGTGACTAACTTGCGCTCCTGGTTGGCAAGTCGCCGCCTTGTTGCCTGGTAGCCCTTGCTGTCATGCCAGACGAGCCGCTGCTTGCCATTCTTCTTAATGCGCCCTTTTTCATCGTAGTTCTGCGGGTTATTCACGCGTCGTTGTCGATCGAGCTTGCGCTGTAACCGCCGCTTCGCACGCGCATCGGGCGCGAGTTCCTCGCATAAGGGAGTCAGGCGCGCCTCGCCTTCACGTGGCACAATGGCGATGGTCGAGGGACCGAGGTCAAGCCCTATAATACCCGTTCCTACTGTGTGCTTAGGTTTCTGATAGGGGATACCTTCCAGAATGAGTTGCACAGAGTAGCGGTAGCCCTGCACGTCTGCTCCCTGGGCTTTCGAACTGGATGCCTTACGACGAACCAATCGTGCGTACTTGATACGATGCCTGAGTCCATGATGCACAACCGGATCATTCCAGTCGATCAGCGCGGCGAGATGGTCTTTGCCCCAGATTAGCCACCCCTGGTTGCCTTCTTCAGGACCTTGGAGGAGAAATCGTAATCCCGACTTCTGCCATTTATTTTCTACGCTGTCGAGACCACGTCCCTTGCTCCTGAACCGGACTTTCTTTGCTTTACCAAGACAGACTCGATTCACCGCTTGATAGGCACGAGTTGCCAGCGTTTGCGCCATCATCGAATCGATATGGTCGGCAATCCAGGCGCAATTGGCCTCTTTCGCAAAAGCGTGTAAGGCATACTCAGAGAACCCATACTCATCTCTCAACCGGGAAAACGCCTCCCTGCGCTTCTGTTTCTGTACGGAAGGAATGGAGCGTGTCTCCTGCCACGCTTGATCGGCGCGCATTACTCGCAACCGCTTGAGCGCTTCACCAAGCAGGGCATTGTAGAGACAGCGCGCCGCCTCGAAATGGGCGCGGAGACGTTTGGCTTGCCCTGCATCTACAACTAGAGGCAGTTCTAACAGGAACGTGGGGGTGGTACTCTTCTTCACAGGGCGTCTCCTCCTCGTTTGAATATTCCAGTCCTCTTACTATTCTATACGTCCCACTTACCCGATGAGGGAAGAAGGGATTTTCGTCGAGGGTGTACTTGGCGCACCGTGCCGCGTTGCACATGCAGGAAGTTGCTGGATGCTCGCTCGCTCACCCTGGCTGCTTTTGCCAATCGCTCCACCGTGATCGGCCCATCTTCGGTCACCAACCTGGCATAAGCCTGCTCCAGGCGCTGCTGCACCGTTCCCCAGCGTTTGCACAAATAGGCATTGGCAATCGTAGTACCAACCTGCGCCGCTTGAGCTAAAGCAAGCATAGTGATCACAACCCCCTGAGCTTCTAGACGCGCATAGGCATCTGCCACTCTTGCCTCCTGTTCAGCACGTCTTGCCTTGCATTGTGCCTGTTTGCTCTCAACCTCCTTTGTTGCCTGTCGGTTGGTCGATTGCGGCATGTGCTGCGCTGTCCTCGCAACGATACGCAGTTTGCGAAAGGAGCGGGCGACCGCTTGTTGTATCGTGCCAGGAACCACTCCGAGGAGTGCGGCAATCTCTCTGCGTGAGGGTGCGTCCATCATCCTCGTCCAATCTATACAGCAGGCGCACTACAGTTTGCTCGCGCTGGGTGAGGACAGAGAGCAACAAATCGACCTGCCCACGCTTGCCCTCAGCTATAGAAGCAGGGGCAACCAGAGTGGATGTCGGAAGGATATCATAGAGGCCATACTCCTCATCATGAGTGGCATCCAGACTGAGCGGCTGGCGTCGATAGAGGTCATGGAGCGTCCCTTGCTCGGCCATCCGCCAGTAGTCCGAACGCGATACTCGGATAAGGCAGTCTTTCGGAAGCGCGCGGATTATGGCATTGCGGATGCAGGCGGTGGCATCCGCGAAAAAGCATCCGCTTGTCTGGGTGAAGTCGTAGTCTTTCACCGCCTGGAGCAGTCCGATATTCCCCTCCTGGATGAGGTCGGGCAAAGATAGGGAATGGAAGAGATATTGATGCTGCTTAGCAATACTTATGACATGATGCAGGTAGCCCTCAATCAGACCACATCTGGCCTGTGCTTCGAGATGGGGATCACCGCACTGCCTGGCTGTACATATGCGCTGTAAAAGGAGACTTTCTTTCTCATGAGAGAGAGAAGGAACGTGAGCAATGTCTGCAAGATAATGTTGAACGGTATTCAGTTGCTCTATACTCGTAGCCATATGAATAGTCCTCTTTCTAAAGAGATAGACTACACCGTCGGCTTGCACTATGGTATAATATCCACAGGGCAGAGGTCATACGGCTTCTCGTTCTACAAAATTGGGGGTGTTCAATCTTGGCGGATGGCACCCCTAACACGCACTAAAAAATACAGCGGGCTATTACCTACGATCGATGTAGTCCTGCAAGTCCTCGCGCTTAATTCTCCACTGACCACGTATCTTAATCGCTCTTAACTCGCCCTCATCGATCATCCTACGGACGGTTTGCACTGACACTTTGAGTATCCTTGCCACCTCCTCTATGGTTAATAGTTCTTCCATACGAGACACCTTCCTGAGATATGTATCTTGGCTGAGTATACATGTGTACTCAGGATTAGTCAATCCTATACGATAACGATATATTGGACGCTTGATTTTCCTCTTATATTAGATCATACATGCTTATCCAAGTTTAGTCAATAGCATACAATAACAATATTTTATATTATCATGCCAAGGAATAATTGCTCTGAACCATTAATAATGAGGAATCATAGGCGAACTTTCCCTGTTTGAAACAGAAGTGATCATTGATCTGTCAGTTATAGGTAACTTGGTTTTAAAGGGTGCTTAAAACGAGGTGCCCGAATTATGATACCACGTCAACGAAAAACAGAAGATTAGCTAAACCGTCTATAATGGCATTTATACTCAATAAGGTCAGCCAATACAATGAGAAAGCAATATAAATGTAAATACTCCTGGAGGAGTTACCGGGCGAAGAGCACTCCGTTTATTATAGAGATATGCATTAACCATAGGGGATGATTTGAGTTATGGATATTGAAGCCGCGAAGAAACGCATTGTAGGAAATCTAGGTGAGGATATAAGTAGGCAGAAGGCAGAAAAAGAGCATATTTACATGCCAATGTTTCTTGATCGTCTTGTTTCTTATGATAATAGTGCATTTTTTAATAAATTCATAGACCTACCATTACAGGTTATTACTGTGATAGGTGCAGTTACTGTACCAATCCTCCTGAGTAATCCATCTGTGCCAAAGGCAATCCCATTCACTATTAGCATCGTGGTTGCCATAGCGGCAGCACTCGCCAACCGTTTTAAATTCGGAGAGCGCGCGCGCACTTATACTATAACCTGTGAAGCAATGCGGCGTGAACGGCTGGCATATGAGTTTAAAAGAAAATCTTATAGAGAATTAGGTGTAGAGGAAGCCTTTGTGCTTTTTATGGAAAGAGTAGAGGATATATTACATGAACATTCTCAACGGGCGATTTACATAGAAGATGATTTAAAAGCTAAAAGAGATTGATAAGTATTACCCGGGTTAGAGCGGTACACACACGGCTGCGAGGGAGGAATTATGGAAATCAACTTAGATGAGCTTGAACCGGATACTTTGGTCAATGAAAGTAAGATGCATCTTGTAATAGAAAGAATTGTAAACGGTCTGTATCAGAATTCGGCGGTCGAGGAGGATTTTCTTTCATTTTTAAACGAGGAAGAAGAGGTTATTTCATCTCGATATTCTGAGGAAGAAGATATTACCTCGCTGCTAGCAAAGAGCAAACTAAACGGTGATATCGACTTTGTTTTTAAAAATGCGATTTCGGCTGAAGAAACATCATTTTTGAATTCACTAATTATTCAACTTTCTCTAAAAAATCCGCATCTTATTGTTTTTACTGATTCCTCCTCTTCAGTTTCAGAACTAAGAGAAGATGTGATAGGGGCATTGGAAGTAATTAAAGAAAATTGGAATGAATATGCAAAAGCCACCGGCGAAGGGGATTTTTTAGAATTTGCAAACTACATTATCAATGACTCCGACTATCCAGAGGATATTAAAGAGAGCATTAGAGTTTTTGGCATACCGTATATTTCATTTGACTACTTCAATACATATCACTTGACTATGAGACCTATTCTTCAAGAGAGCCGATTGTACAATCAGCATGAAAAGCCAGGAATGTTTATTTGGCTTCCCTCTGATCCTGATTTCAAGTTAATTGTTGAGTTTGAAGTACCCTATTATTATTTCTTTCCCGATGAAACAGATAATAAGGACAGTATCCTGAAATCTGAGGGATTTCAGGTAATCCGCTATGATGAAGTTGATATAATGCTTAATCGACTAGAGTGTGCAAATAAATTATACAAGTATTTGCTTACCTGTTCCAAGCTAAGAGCAAAGGAGCAGAAGAACAGCGGAGGTATAAATCAACAAAGGGCTTACACTCAAACGATTAATACAAAGTCTTATAAAACTGTAGAGCAATGGCTAGATGGGGGCACCTATCACTACGAAGACCAGCGATACTTAGAAGCATTAGCGGCTTATCAGCAAGCCATTCGTATTGACCCTAATCATGCTAATGCTTATGTTTGTAGGGGACATGCTCTTAGTAAACTCAATCGACATACAGAAGCAATAGTTGCATTTGAAAAGGCTATTCATCTTGCTCCAAATGATGCTTTGCCCTACACGAGCAAAGGTTATGTCCTCTTAAATCTCAATCGACATACAGAAGCCCTGGCTATGTTTGAGGAAGCCATCCACCATGAGCCCAATAATACGCTTGCTTATGCTATCAAAGGTAAAGTCCTTTTCAAGCTCAAGCGTTATCTAGAGGCGATAGATACTTTTGAGCAAATCATTCAACTTGAACCTCACAATGCTCATGCCTACAATCATAAGGGAGAAGTCCTCTTAGAACTCAATGAATACGAAGATGCCATTGTCGCTTTTGAACAGGCCATTCATCTTAACCCTAATGACCCAGTTTTCCACAATAACAAAGGCGAAGTCTTTTCTTATCTCAAACGATACCCGGAGGCACTAGAAGACTACGAGCAAGCCATCCGCCTTGACCCAAACTACACGATTGCCTACAACAACAAAGGCCATGCTCTAGCTAAACTCAAGCGATACTCAGAGGCATTAAGTGACTTTGAGCAAGCCATTCACCTTAACCCCAACTACGTCAAGGTCTACAATAACAAAGGGAACGTACTTCTTGAACTTGAACGGCATTCGGAGGCACTAGCTGCTTATGAGGAGTCTATTCGCCTTGCCCCCAATGATACATATGGCTACCTTGGAAAAGGCAATGTCCTTATTGAACTTAAACAGTACAATGAGGCACTTATTGTGTGCCAGCTAGTCATCAATCTTGATCCCAACAATGCGATTGCCTATTACAACAGGGGAAATATTCTTGCCGAGTTAGAGCGATACTCTGAGGCACTATCTGCCTATGAGGAAGCTATTCGCCTTAATCCAGAGGAACCAATATTCTATAACAACAAAGGCGAAGTCCTTTCTAAGTTAGATAGACCCTTAGAGGCTATGGCAGCTTTTGAAAAAGCATTGCTATTTAAGGCTCTTCAAAGTTTTTTTGTTAGCTAAAACTAGACTGTTGACCTACCACCAAATGGGTAACTGAGTCTAAGGCATCTATATGAACTTATTTGTCCACAACAGAACGTGTTTACCCTAACAGATTAAAACTTGTTGCATGCAATCTATCAGTTCATTCGATCTAGGCGGCTTTCTCAGACTCGCAAGTCTGAGTTGTATCATTTCTGGCAGGTGCCCATTATTCAATAGGTAAACTTTTCATAAGTGCCGCTAGATTCGGTTTAGGGGGTTAACCTCGCCGCGGTCTGCCTTTGTACCTTTTTTACTCGCTGTTTGTACTACTTTGTATCCCCCGCTGGGCCATAGACAAATCAGCGTGTAAATCACGAAACTCTTCCATCCTACCGATAATTCTGCGTACCAGACAGCCGCCCTGTGCTTCAGTGAATCCTCTATGGTATAGATTGTTTCTGGTATTGCTAAGTGCCTGATAGTTGTCAAGTCACCACATAGGTCTGAAGCCAGATATTACTTTCCTTGCAAGTAGAAGTTTTCTGGGTTAAACTACCAGTAAGACCTTCATCAGATTCTCAGAAGATTCTCAGATAGGTGTCCCCAGCAATGGAGTAGAGACAATGATCAATTTTACCCTGAGCAAAACACAACAGGCAGCGCGCGACTACGCCCATCAGGTGGCCTTAGAAGAGATGCGCCCCATCTCACTCGAATGCGAACGCGCCGAGAAGATACCCGAATCGTTCTTCTGGAACATGCAGAATCGTTTCTGGGCAGGCGCGGCGGGCCAGGCACGGCAGCAGGGCCAGGCCGCGGGGGAGGAGGAAAGGCAGGAAAATGTGCTCTCCATCCTTTCTCAAGAAGAAATGGCCTGGGGCGATGCCGCCCTCTCCACCGCCATCCCTGGACCAGGTCTGGCCGCTCCGCCCATTCTTTCACAGGGAACACCCGAACAGCAGATGCGCTTCCTCGCCCCCTACATGGACGGCCAGCTGCACTGGGGCGCGCTCGCGCTGACCGAGCCGGGCATCGGTTCCGACGTGGCCGGTATGTCCACGACGGCAGTGCTGGACGGCGATGAGTGGGTACTGAACGGCCACAAGCACTACATCACCAACGGCGCCCGTGCCGACCTCGTCGTCACCTTCGCTACCATCGACAAAAGCCTGGGCAGAGAGGGCATCCGCCCCTTCGTCGTTCCCAAAGGCACCCCCGGCTTCACCGTCGGGCGCATCGAAGAGAAAATGGGCCTGCGCGCCTCGCAGACCGCCGAATTGATCTTCGAGAACTGCCACATCCCTAAAGATAACCTGCTGAGTGGACGCGAGAGGAGCGAAAAGAGCAAAAAAGCTGGCTTCAAAGCCGCGATGGGCACGCTCGACGCCACCCGCCCGATGGTCGGCGCCTTAGCAGTGGGCATCGTCCGCGCCGCCTACGAAACCACCAGCGAATGGGTCTGCGAGGAGCTGCCGAAGGGCTATCCACCGCACAAACGGCGTGAGATCGAGGCGGAACTCGAAGAACTGCGCCAGGAAATCGAGATGGCGCGTTTCCTCGTCTGGCGCGCCGCGTGGATGGCAGACCGCCGCATCCCCAACTCCAAAGAGGCCTCGATGTGCAAGGCCTACGCGGGTGGATTGGTGATGAAGGCTACGGCGGCAGGTGTGCGCATCTCCGCCCCTGGCGAAAATTCCGAGCGCAAACAATTCCTGGCTAAGTGGTTCCGCGACGCCAAAGTTTTCGACATCTTCGAAGGAACCGCCCAGATTCAACGCCTGGTCATCGCCCGCCGCCTATTCCCAGAAGTGGATATTCCATAACATGGCTTTCTTCATCCGGCGTGGGGTGGACTGCATCCACCCCACGCCGGATGCCTTCTTTGGTATCCCACCTTTATGTTCCAATCTCTTCGTTCATTTTATTATGCAATTCTAATCTTTATTTCACACTCCTCTCATCTTCATGCTATATGCTGTAAGCAAAACTTATAGATAAGCCTGTTCTTTTTATATATACCGGGAAAGTGGAAATCAGGAGATAGAACTATGGCAACGCGAACTTTAAGTGAGCAGCCAACAATACAACTAAGCAGGAATGAACCAGGAGTTCTGGAGCATCCCGCGTCTCACATAGTACCTCACGACCAAAGTCAATTGGTATTGGAAGTCGGAACCGGAATAGACCCTGGCATCACGCGTAGACATCAGCCAAACGAGGACAGCCTCTTTGCTTTCCAGTGCGTCCGGGCCTACCAATCGCAGTTCCTACCATTTGGCCTGTTCGTGATAGCTGATGGCCTGGGCGGTCATGCCAGTGGGCAGAAAGCTAGCTCTCTTGGAATTCGAGTAATCACCAGGAGTGTGGTACCCTCGTTACTGGAGAACTCTGAGCTAGACACTCATACTCTCCCCAGGCTACTGTCCGATGGTGTGCAGCAAGCCAACCAGGCAATACATCAGCGCAACCAGCAGGTGAAGGCGGATATGGGAACAACCATTACCGCCGTCTTAATAGCAGGCTGTACCGCTTATGTGACCAATGTTGGCGATAGCCGCACCTACCTGTATCGCGAACCGCACGGACTTCACCAGGTAACGCGCGACCATTCAATAGTAGCGCGTTTGGCAGAAAAAGGCGTAATTAAACCTGATGACATCTACACCCATCCAAAACGCAACCAGATCTATCGCAGCCTGGGTGATAAAACATCGGTAGAAATCGACACGTTCCCTGTACCACTGCAGGTTGGTGACAAATTACTGCTCTGCTCTGATGGCTTATGGGAGATGGTACACGATCCCGACATCCAGCGTATACTCTCTACTCCTGCCATGAGTCCATCTCAGATAGCCCAATCACTGATACAAGCAGCGCTCGCAGGCGGCGGCAAAGATAACGTGAGCGCCATTGTCATCTTCGTGTCCTAACCAGCAATGATCGCGGCATAGATCGGCCTCTAGTTTTTCTGCCTGGCTATCGCCTCGTCCATTTCCTCCTCATCAATCAGCAGATAATCGTCTGCCAACTGTTGACTCAGGATAGCAACCATGCGGTTATCGCGCTTGACAGGGCGACGGCGTTCCATCAGGTCGCGCTTCATACGGTCTCGCCTGGCCTCAGTACGCTTATCACGCAATTTTCCTCTCACACTCTCACCTCCTCTCCCCTCAAAATTGTGACGGTCTGACTCCGGGCAAATTGACGCAATAAATTACGCAAACTAAAACCTTTCTTGCATGATGAGCACATGCCTTCGATAGGTGGGAACAATCATGAAACAAACCAGAGGTTCACAGTTCATATAGCTTTCTCTATCAATGACGGTGTGGTGTTTTCATAGTGAGGCATCCAGCATAGTATGAGGGATTGTTGAGGTGAGAAATCATGCCCTGATGAAGTATAAGCTGAGCAGCAGCATCAGATCGCATAAAGGTATCGTTTACCTTGCTCTGTTTGACGGATGAGTCCCACGCACAACATTTGCTATATACGCTGTATGCACAAACGCTCGCTTCATAGAACTCACCCCCTTTACAATTCTGTCTAATCATACATACTTCAAGCTAAGCAACAACAAATCTTAGAGAAGTGTACAAGCAGAGTTTATAAAAGTCAAGTGTTTTTTGGTGAAATTCCAAGAGCCTCTGAATCCTCACCAGGGCGACCGCGAGGGTCGCCCCTACAATATGACGTTGCCCGTTTTACCCGATAGCGTGTATGTAGGGGCGACCCTCGCGGTCGCCCTGGGGCTGGTCAAGGCGACCCTCGCGGTCGCCCTGGAAAGCTCCTCTGTAGGAAATTTGGGTAATCCTACCCATGCATCCCTCCAACCTAAAGCCTATACTCAAGACAGGGATGCGTTATTTAAACGTAACCTGCTTCGTATCACATAATAAAGACACGTGGGTGGGTGAACAACTTACCAACCCACATTTCGAGTCTCAAAACACACGAAAGAGGAGAAAAGATGCACGTTTACACACGCAAGACTTCACCTACATCTAAATATCGCCAGCGAGCCTGGCTCATTATTTTAGCCATGGCCGCGCTCGTCCTGCTGGCAGCATGCGGCGGTGATAACGGTTCAGGGACAGGCACAACGCCCACCGCGGCAACGGGCAATACACCTACCACAAGCGCCACTACTCCGACTACCTCAGGCAACTCCATGGCAGTCACCATCATAACGGATAGTAGCGGCAGTTTTGCCTTCAGCCCTGCCACGATCACCATCAAAGTTGGCACCACCGTCACCTGGACCAATATGACCACAGTGGCACATACCGTGACCAGTGACGATGCCAAGTCCTTTGATTCAGGCATATCCAGCCCGATTGCTGCGTCAGGCGGAACATTCAATCACACATTTATGACCGCCGGAACGTTTCCCTATCACTGCCAGATTCACCCCTTTATGAAAGCCACGATTATCGTGCAGTAACCCTGTTCCAGTGTTCCAACAAATGCTTGCAACCATCACCACTCCTGTGTTAGATTCAACACACCAAAGGCAATAACATAATCAGGAGATCGGTGATGGTTGTAGCAGTACCCAGGACAACAAGGCTCTATTGGAGCAGTACGCCCAATCCACAGGGTTCGTGCATAGTCATGTCAACGGAACAAGGCATTTGCTGGGCGGGAACTCCAGGCACGCCACTTGATGCAAGCCTGGCATGGATACGGCGCAAGATGGACATCGAACATGTCGTTGAGGGCGAGACCATCGCTCCCTTGCAACAGGCAATGGACCAGCTACGCCGCTACCTCGCAGGCGCCCCCTTGCAGTTTACCTGCCCGCTCGATCTACGCGGCACCCCTTTCCAGCTCGCCGTCTGGAACGCACTCTATCGCATCCCTTACGGTGAAACACGTTCGTACGCAGAGATTGCGCGAGAAATTGGGTGTCCCAAGGCCGTGCGCGCGGTAGGAGCTGCCAATGGTGCGAATCCCGTCGCCATCATTGTACCGTGCCACCGCGTCGTTGGCAGCAATGGCGCACTGACAGGCTACGGTGGAGGATTGCCTACCAAAAAATGGTTGCTTGCATTAGAAGGAGTCAGCAGTTCAGACGGCAACCTGGACAACCCGGCAACGTCGAAAGTCCATCGGGCCACCAGTTCGCAAACGCCAGCACATCAACCGCGATAGTTGCCGGCCTGGGTCATGAATATCTTGATGAGGCCCCGCACAACTACCGCGATGATGCCAAGCTCTACCAAAAATATCACGATCCATACCCATGTCAGCGGCTTACCTATCAGGTTTGCGGCAGCCTTGGCATCGAGTGAGCTGAAAAACAGCGGAGTTAAAATAATCAAAGGGAATGCCAGCAGCACCAGGCAGCAGACAGCCACAAAGGCAGGCAGGATAATGCGCCAGAGACCGGAATCCCTGAGATTTTCGGTCTTTGCCGTGCCATAAGCTTTTCGAGCTTCTGCAGCGGGCTTCTCCTCTACTGCATTCTGACTTGAGGGAGTATTTTCCATCGTTCGTACATCTCCTGAGATGTCAACCTGGATTGCCAGGGTTTTTCACAGTATATCATAAGAAAGGAGCGAGCGGGTGCCAGACCAGACCCAGACCTCGTTTCCAACCGGAAACAGCGCCATTACATGGTGGAGTTGGAGACCCGGCATCAAACCGCGTAATGCGTTCATCATCGGGGCACCACTGACCCTGCTGGCCTGCTTTTTCATCGGTGTAGGTCTCTATACCCTGCTCTTCGGCATCATCGACAGCTACTCGCCCCCCTTACAAATTCCCGCGCTTGTAACAGGCTACACCACCGGCGTCATCGATGGCCGGCCCCGCCTGACCATTCGCCTGGACAGGTCCGGCAACCCAACCATCATTTCACCGGTCATTTTCCCGGCAACCCATCAGGCTATTCACCGCACCTGCACTTCCTCTACGCCCTGGAACACGCGGGCCAACGCTACAACCTGCCGGGCAGCAGCGCGCTGGGCAATCCCTTCGCCTCATTCGCCCTACTCATCGAAGGAAACCATCTATGGCACGCTCCACGTAGGAGATGTGGTACGCGTTGTCTATTCTCCACATCTCCATTACGTTTACTCACTCAAGCAGGCTGACGTTGAACATGCGGCAGGCTCCTGAGAATCATCCACTCCATTTCTTCACCAGGTAGCCTATTTTATTAAAATTCTTAACCAGACTTCAACACTTTCTCAATGGGCATAACATAACCCGACGGTTACAGTACCTTTGGTACTTCCGGTTTTTTCGGGGTGAAAAACCGAACTTCGTTTCCTGGCTCAGCCATTTTCTCTCTGGCTCTCCCGACACGTCGGCAATTGTAGTTCAATCTATTTAAAATCACATGTTTAGCGAGGAGAAATGCTCATGCGAGCGAAAATCAGCTCAAAACCACTTCTCATCATCGCCGGGTTTGCAATGGTAGCCGTAATCGCCCTACCTTTAGCCATCACCTTCCTGCTGTACCACCCGGCACACGCTACTCAGACTTCGAAGACTCCTCTGCATATCAGCTGCGCTGACAACTACCAGCTATGCACAGAGGTATACGACTCCGAAGCCGTTTTTGGACAAGGAAAGTACGTCGGCCATGATGAGCCTTCGACGCTCTTCTACTCCAACGTCCCTGGCTCGGGCAACCAGATGCGCTATGATCTCACGCTTCCCAAAGATCCCTCGCCAGCCAATCCAACGCAAGCGGGCAAGTCATTCAATTTCGAACTCCATCCCGCCTTCTGGTTCGGCATGGCCATGTGCGACACGCAGTCGTATCCAGAACTGCTGAGCACCTGCACCCCGGACAGCGATAAAAACATTGTTGATCCCGCCATCAGCCCCAGACACCCAGGCCAGGCGTTCATGGAGATGCAGTTCTATCCTCCAGGTTGGGCACCTTTCCCATTTGGTATCAGCTGCGACCCGACCAGGTGGTGCGCCGCGCTCAACATCGACAGCCTGTCGGACAACCCGGTCACCGGGCAGACTCTCAACCCAACCTGCCAATCTCAGATTCTTGGTGGCGAGGAGTACATTAACTTCGCCTTCATCACCTTGAGCGGAAAACCGCAGCCCAACTCTCCACCGAATCCGGTCCAGTCACCGACTGCCAGTACCCTTTTCCCCAATCACTCGGCGGACCTGTTCATGAACTCTGGCGATAGAATCTTCGTCACAATGCACGACACTGCCCATGGCCTGAAGATCGTTCTCAATGATGTGACCACTGGTCAGAGTGGTTCTATGACATCGAGCGCCGCCAATGGGTTCGGCCAGGTGAAGTTCGAGCCAACCGGCACGAGCTGCGTCAACATCCCTTACGACTTCCATCCCATGTACAGCACCTCTTCAGAGAAGACCCGCGTTACCTGGGCCGCCCATTCCTACAACATCGCCTTCTCCGACGAGATTGGTCACTTCGACCTCTGCAACCAGGTCTCTTCATCAGGCACCTGCACTGGACTTGAGGGCATCAAGCATGACCAGGAGCCTGCCGATGCCGACGACCTATTCTGCCTCCCTGCTTCCACCTCCCTGCTGGTCAAGGTTTCAGGATGCCAATTCTCCAATACAGGCTTTGATGGTGTCCCCTATCAGGATCTGTGGCCGGATGGCAACACCACCCTGCGTCCCACCTCGATCCTGTTCAGTAGCCCGCGGACGGGAAGTGACTACAATGTGCAGTACAGCCGCTTTGCCTTCGAAGCGGACCTGCCGCGCATCGAGGATCCGGCTGTCTGCGATCGTTTCACTGGTGTTGGCTGCACGCTGATCCCCACGACCGATGACCCGGCTCCAGGTGGTGGCACTCAGCCTGCTGTCTTCTACCCGTTCTTCAGCATCCGCAACGCCTCGGATGGATGTGTCTGGCAGCTTGGCAACCACATTCCGGGGAGCGCGAATGACTTCCATCAGAACCAGGAGTATGGCACGCTGCTAAATATCACCTACACAACCACCGGCGGAGGACCGACCACCCGCTACAACGACTTCCGCCAGATATTCTCTCGCAACCCTTGCCCTTCGTCATAGCACCTGGACCGCGAGGCTGAGCACGAGGGTCGCTTCTCGAAGCGGCCCTCTCTCTTTGTACAGACCTGGGCAGACCTTAGCTATAGAGGAGGTTTGCGTATCTCTCTTCAATGTACCAGGTCTATCCTGTGGAGCCAGGAAGTTGAACAAGAGGACCATTTTGCACGAATCTCGCAGCATCTTGCAGCAGTCCTTAGACCTGCTGTTTCCCATGCGCTGCGCGGGCTGCCAGCGCAGTGGCTACGTCCTCTGTCCATCGTGCTTCTCCCAGATTCACTCGCTGTCCACGTCATCCTGCCAGCGCTGCAGTTCTCCCTTGTCACCATCGGGAGCATGTCCCACCTGCCAGTATGCCCCGCTCAAAGTCACTGGATTACGCGCAGTCAGCTACTACCAGGAGCCGCTGCGATCCTGCATCCACGCGCTGAAATACAACGGCAACACTCGCATGGCCGAACCATTAGGCGCCTTACTCGCGCAAACCTACCTCAACTTCGGCATCCAGGCCGACGTCATCATCCCCGTACCGCTGCACAGCGAACGCCACAAACAGCGCGGCTACAACCACGCGGCGCTGCTGGCAGCCGTCTGCGCCGCCAAAACAGGCCTCCCGTTCCACGACAACCTCGTACTTCGTCACCGCGCCACCCTCGCCCAGGTCGGCTTAAACCCATCTGAGCGCCAGCAAAACGTGCAAGGCGCCTTCACCTGTTCCCCCATCTTCGCCCCCGGCCAACTCTATGGACGCACCATCCTGCTCATCGACGACGTCTGCACCACCGGCGCCACTCTGGAAGCCTGCGCCGCCCCCCTCTTCTCCGCCGGAGCCAGAACCGTCTGGGGTCTCGTGCTGGCCCGCCCGAGTAATTGAAAAATCATCCCGCTCTACCTTACAGTGAGAGAACCCTCCCACCACCACTCTCGGCGATCCCCTTTTTCAAGGAAGCATCAAAAGCGGGGGAGAGCTCATTTTTCGTGAGGCAATTCGCGATCGTCGCGTTCTAGCGTTCGCCTAGAAACGCCTAAGTAGTCGGAGAGCTCATTTTTCGTGAGGCAATTCGCGATCGTCTGAACCTTCGCATCCATGTGTGAGCAAGCCTTGCCTGAAAAATAGAGACCCCCATCGTCTTCAGGGTAGATGGAATTGGATACTACCATTTTAACGGGGAAAGAAAAACTTTTACTGAAGCGGAGCTTGTAATTGCTGAAGGAAACAATGGCTGGACCACTCTCCTACCTGATTATCGGGAATGGCATCGCCGGTGCAACCGCCGCAGAAATCCTGCGTACCGAGGACTCAGCGGCAGATATCACCGTCATCGGAGACGACCCCTTTCCCGTCTATTATCGCCCGGCCCTCAAGGACTACCTGGGCGGAAGGGTGCGTGAGGACAAACTCTGGGCACGACCAACCAGCTTCTACCTGGATCGCCGTATTCGCTTCCTCACCGACAGCGTCGTCGGCATCCAGGTAGCGCAGCACACCGTTCAGCTCCGCAGCGGGCACAGTATGGGCTATACTCGCCTACTCCTCGCTCAAGGCGCTCGCGCTACCACCCTCGAGTGCTCTGGTGTAGACCTGGTCGGTGTTACCACCCTGCGTACCGTTGCCGACTATCAGAAAGTCCTTGCCCGCCTGACGAGTGTACGCCGTATCGTCGTCACCGGTAGCGGCCCCTTAGCCCTCGAAACCGTTGAAACCCTGCGTCATCGTGGCTTTCAGGTCACCCACCTGCTGCGGGGCCCCACGCTCCGGTCAGAAGTGCTTGACTTTCCTGCCTCTGACCTCGTACTCCAACAGGAAAAACGTGATGGCGTCGACGTTCGTATCGAGCAGGAAATCGTCGAGATCACTGGCAAGGGTGGCCAGGTGACCGGCGTCCTCACCACCACCGGCATCCACATCCCCTGCGAAATGGTCATTCTCGGCATCGGTATCGAACCCATCATCGACTTCGTCAAACCCGCTGGTATCGTCTGCGGTCTCGGCGTCAAAGTCGATTGCGTGATGCGCACCAGCGCCCCAGACATCTATGCCGCTGGCGACCTCATCGAAACAACTGACCCTTTCAGTTCCGCTTCGGCAACTTCATTAATGCCACATTCCTCTATGGGCTCGACTTCGCCTCGGTTGGACTCTCCAATGTTCCAACAAACGGCCAGGGTTACCAGGAAATTGTTGCTGACCCGCAGCCGCGCACCTACCAAAAAGTCGTACTCAAAGATGGCATCCCTGTTGGCATGCTCGCCCTGGGTGAGCGCAGTAGCGTCCTCCCCTTCAAGCGAGCCATCGATCACGCTGTCAACCTGGCCCCTGTCGCTTCTCGCCTGTTTGACCCCGACTTCAAACTCACCACGTGGCTCGATAGCCAGGGTGTGCCTCCCCCGATTCTGGGCGTCAGCAGAGAAGGTGCGGTGGCCGTCAAACAAGTCGCTTACGCAGGGGCTTCCATACTCCTGCGCCAGCACAAGCCAGCTCTACATCCAGAAACCCATCCCGCACCGCTAGAAAGCGTCAGCCAGGACAAGGGCGAAACACTGGAGCCAACCGTGCAGCTGAAGATCAATACCACCAGTCATGCCTCCACCTCTGCATCCTCCAGTCAGCCATTTCTCAACACCGATGGCTCATTGACCGTCCCCGGCGCTACGCATACTATACCCGCTCCCATGCTCGTCATGTTGAAAGGGAGGCCTGCCCTCATCGCTGTCGTGCAAAGCCATGCTCAGGTCTTCCCGCTCAAACAGGGCAAGCGGTACCTGCTTGGACGCGACAAAGACAACGATATCCCCCTTTCAGACCTCTCCATTTCCCGCAAACACGCCGAAGCCTTCCCCGGCCCCGATGGCTTCTACATCCGTGACCTGGGCAGCAGCAACGGCGTCCTGGTCAGCTGCACCAGAATCGATAACCCCTATCGTCTCTCGAACGGCGATTGTATCACCGTGGGCAACATCAACATCTACTTCTTTGAGCCGGGCGTTCACAGGGACCAGCCCCAGATTTCACTGGCACGCGAGGCAGAACAGGTAAAGGTATCCCGCGCAGGCACTCCATCTCGCACTCTGAAGCTGGTCAATACTAGCGCAGCGCGATCCAAAACTTGCCGTAATTGTGGTACGACGAGTAGCCCCATAGCGCGTTTCTGTCCAGCCTGTGGTACCTCATTGCAGGAGGTGCAGTAACTATGATGCAGCCAGATTATGCAAAACAACTATTGGTGCCAGGCATTCAGCACCGCGCCGATCTTATACCCCTAACCGAGGATGAAGTGCGCTTTGAGATCGACATGTGCATCGGCTGCGATCGCTGCATGCGTGCCTGCCCCGTTCCCCTCTCCGCCACCGTCAACATCGCCGATCTCAACCTCGCTACCATCTCCGACGAAATTGCTCCCCATGTCGCAAAGTTCACGCGTGAATGCGTCATGTGCGGCTCGTGCGTGCCCGTCTGCCCCGTCAATGACCACCGCGACTTGCTCATGCTCTCACTCAAACAACGACTCGGCATCCTCTGGGATGGCAAAGTGGACATGAGCCGCATCTTAGATTTCCTCCCCCCAGGCTGGGACGTCCAGGTGCTGCTGAGCCGCATGCGCGAGCAGCCCATGTTCAGCGATGCAGAGCGGGTGCCAGACAACTACCTGCTGAACTTCATCACCAGCTCAAAGATCCTCACATTCATGCCCGGCGCGGTCGTCTTGCACGAAGGCACTTATGGCCGGGGAATCTACTTCATCCTGGAAGGACGCTTCACTATCTCCTCTACCGCACTGGGCAATGCAGACTTGCCGGTCGCCGTGCTGCGTCGTGGCGAGTTTATGGGCGAACGCGGTATGCTCACCGGCCAGCCACGCAACGCGACAGCCCGCGCACAAACTGCCGCCGTCGCCCTTGAGGTGCCGGAGCAGGTTATGCAACGCATGATGGAAATAGTACCATCCGTGCGTCGCTTCTTCGAGCAGTTGAACAATGCTCGTTCCGTCGCATCCGTCATGAAACGCATGGCCCTCTTCCAGGGCATCGCCGATGCCGATATCCGCTGGATGGCCAATAAGATCCAGTTCGAAATCTATGATCGCGACCAGCTTCTCTTCACCGAAGATGACAAAGAACACCCTGCACATCAGTTGCTGCACATCATCTTAGAGGGCTTTGTCAAAGTGGCACGTCGTACCGCCCCAGGCACCGGACGCGACAAGACCGACGAACGTATCATCGCCTACCGCCAGAGCGAAGACTACTTTGCCGGTGGCCTGGATCTGCTTGGCGATGGACAGGCCGTTACCGTCACCGCCATTACGCGCACCCGTGTGGCTGAAATCCCTTATCAGGTGATGCGCGCCATTCTCACACGCTATCCTGAAGTGAATCAGCGCTTCCTCATGCGCCTGCAGGAGTATCGTGCTTCGGCACAGGCTGCCCAGTCATTTATTGCTCCGCTGGATTTCTTACACACTCGTCCGTCCCAATCCTTTTCGGATGCCGAAGCACGCGCCGGACTGCGTGCCCTGGTTGGCGGCGGCGTGGTGGAAGGCACCGAGGTCCTCGTCATTGACCTTGACAAATGCGTCCATTGTAACAAGTGCGAGGACGACTGCGAACGACGGCATGGACACTCACGCATGAATCGCAAAGGCATGGTCGTAGGCAACATCAGCATCGCTACTGCCTGTCGCCAATGCCAGGACCCCGTCTGCATGCTCTGTAGTCGCGCTGGCATTGCACGCATGCCCGGCGGCGAGGTCTACATCACCGAAAGCTGCATCGGCTGCGGTATCTGTGCCGAGCGTTGTCCCTACGACAACATCTCCATTATCTCCCTTGCCGAGGAAGTCGAGCAGAACTCTACCTGGCAAC
>WNGK01003478.1_pt1 | contig 24602 bp, 25 predicted proteins | sample 5400601 | NCBI WGS metagenome assembly WNGK01 (sample SAMN13153376, study PRJNA577476) | soil metagenome | isolation source: 60 cm soil or saprolite under Garry oak tree replicate 1 | place: USA:California | collected 2016-06-15
GGGCATTGCGGTGTCGACCTCCTCATCGTTGACTACGCCCACCTGATGCTCTCAAGCATTCATGACAGGCGGCACGAGAATCGCGTGCAGGAGATGGGAGAGATCAGCCGCAGCCTCAAGGCCCTTGCGCGCGATCTCACTATTCCCGTGCTCGCCCTGGCCCAGGTGTCACGTGCCTTTGAGAGCCGTTCCTCGAAGCGGTTCCAACTCTCCGACCTGCGAGACGGTTCGCTTGAAAACGATGCTGACCTGGTCCTCTTCCTCTCTGTAGCTGAGACAACAACGACAGTGGCCGCGGCTGCGCAACTTGCGACTCTTCATATTGCCAAAAACCGCAATGGCCCTCGTGCTGATCTAGACGTCTGTTTTCAACCAGACTGTACCCGCTTCAGCGATTTGAAGACAGTTTCGCAGATTTCAGCCGCTGAACCGCCCTCTACATCTGCACCAACACCGTCGAATCGCCCGGCGACTGACTTCCCCCGTCTTGAGGAGATCATGGCACGGGCTATGAAGGGGCAACCGAGACAAAAGGACACAACCCCACCTCCAGCAGTCAGACTTGCTGGAGGTGGGAGAGAACTCCCGAAGGGATTCGTACTCGAAGATGAGGAAATGGATAGTGAATCGTCGTGAAGCATGGAGGATGACACGAAACATGAACGTCTGGGACCTTCAGCACTGCATCGACCTGCATAGAACAGATATCGACCTCGAGGAGTTCTCGTCCGCTCTCGCTGTACAGCACGTGAGCAGGCTCATCGCCAGTGGAGGAAGCGATGTGCAGCGGCCCGAGCTAGACCTCCCCTTAAACCCGCGTCACCTCGAAGCCTTTCTTGCCCGGGCCTTTGAGATGGCCAGGGGGATCAAGCGATTCGAGCGGGAGTGGGAGAAATTATACCGGCTTATCCCTCTTCTAGAGCATGCCTGGGAGAAAGGGCAGTCGCTCTTTCAAAGTGACCTTACCCGTGCAATGGCCAATGAGGAGGAGATGGAGTACCTGTCCGAAGTCGATTTCGCTGTGGATTGTTTCGCCTATGCCGCCGGGCGCAGCACGTATCCGCACGATCCTACGCTTCAGGCCTGGGTCACGAGTGGATACATGCTGGCATGGCGGCGACATTTTCTGGCGGATGAAGGCACTGCCTGATTACGAACGTGCGGTTGAAGGAGAGATGGCAATTGGAAACGTAAGTCGCCGATAATCCATCAGCTCTGCGCATTCACTTGATGAAGCTGCGCGCCCAGCTCATAGATCCAGGAGGTGTCACCCTGGTTGAAAACTTGTAACCAACGGCAAATGGTCGTAAAAACCGTTATTAACTTCATGTCCTGCTCAATCTCATCGGGAGAAGAAGCCTCCACACGCCTCATATGTCCATCCTGTTGCTGTTGGCAAACAAGTCTCCGGTTGAATTTGCACACACTCCAGTACATGGCGATGATTTTTCCCTCCTGTGCCAATTGTTGGTCAAGCGTGAGCACATCGACTAATCTGATACGTACGATCGATCCTGATTCGAAATTACTCAAGACGCTCGCTGAGATTTTGACGGAATCTTCCAGCCGCGCTAGTGTCACTTGCTTTTCGCGTCGAACGTGTTTGATGTAGGCGCCGATGTCTGTAAAAGTGGGCAAGCTTCCCTCTCTATAACTGTTCCAAATCGTTTCAGCTTCTAACTCCCCTGGATACTGAAGTTCAAAACGGTAAAACCGAGCATCGAGAAGGAGTTTTTGAATGTCTTCTGCAACAAACAATCCCGATCCTCTCTTCCAACCGCTCCTCTTTGAGTCGCCGGTCTGGACAGCGACCCTGTCGAGCAGGTGAGCCAGCCATGAGTAACACGCCTGTTGCTCTGCATGAGCATACGCCAGGAATGCCTCAACGTCTCCTACCGTGGGCATGACCCTTTCTTTGAAAGGAGGCTGCTGCTCCAGGTCAGCGAAATGCCTCCCTAACAACGCCTCGAGGAGATCGGTCACAGAGGCGCCTATTCCCTCACAGATCTGGACAGCAGTATTGAGCGTCACTTGCGTACGGGCATTCTCAATCCTGCTGATTGTCCCGAAATCGATACCAGTCTGCGCCGCAAATGCCCGCAAATCAAGGCCGCGTTCCGCCCGTCTCTCTTGGACCCAAAGCCCAAATTGCATAGATGCCTCCGCTAGGGGTTGACAATCCCCTTAGTTTTCATTACAATATTTACAGTACTTTCCGTTGTGCAACAAAGAAACGTTTTCAATAGAAGCTGACGCGCGATAAGGCTTGGTTCGCCTCATAGCTCCCTTTAGGAATGGAAGTAGGTTCCTCTTGAAAGGAGTGGCATACATCATAGCATAAGGTCGAACACTCGAATAACGTGTATTGTCAGCTCATTCATATTGAGAATAAAGGGGGTCCATCTACCGCTGTCGTGGAGCCTCTCTTTCGCGCGAGGGTTTTGCAACCCTCTTGTAGACCTCTTCTTGGAAGAGGGTCAGTTACGTCAGCTGCTTTGCTATTTTTGTACACTCTACCCGTCAATTCTAACACATGTGTCATGACAGATGCACACACATGTGTGTGCATCTGTGCGTACAGGTGTCGCAGACATATCTTTAACATCTGTGTGCAACAGCCGAAGAGTGCGTACTTGGGAGGTGCTCAAATCTAAAAAATGACATATGTACATATAGCCATACGGATGTACTGTCGTCAGCTCTATCTTTTTTAACTTGGTCAATTGGAATGATCCAGGATGTGCGGAAGGCATATCAATACGAGGAGTGCACAGGATTTGAACGCTTTATATTCCATTGTCCTCGAGTTGTGGGCCACGCATGAAGCCACCGTCCCCGTCGCTATGGGCCACTTAGTTCATGCGTTGTTTCTCGACCTGGTCAGGCGCTTTGATGCGGCTCTCTCGAAGCGATTGCATGATGAGCCTGGTTATCGCCCTTACACTGTCTCTCCTTTGCTCGGCGTAGCGCGGCAGGGAGAAGAGATAGCACTTCGACCCGGGCAACGTTGCTACCTGCGAGTGACATTGCTTGATGGAGGAAACCTCTGGCAAAGCCTCAATAGCTATGTGCTTGGAAGATGGACGATTACTGTACATCTGGGCTCGTCAGATTTGCAACTGGTACGTCTGTTTTCTGCTTCTAATGTCGACCCTTCGGGCTGGGCGAGTACCACCGATTGGCAATCACTTGCTGCTATTCGTGCTGCTCGCTCAATCACCTGCTTGTTCCTAAGCCCTACTGCTTACCACTTAGGCGACAGAGAATTTTTGCTTTTTCCTGAGGCGCTGCCTTTATGGGAGAGCCTCTTGCGTGTCTGGAACAGGTATGCGCCCACGAACTATCAGATGGAAAAGCAGGCGGTGCGGGAGTGTGTCGCGAAAAGCACCGCTGTGGCTGATTGCAATGTATCAACGGAAACCTTGCACTACCCAAAGTATACTCAGAAGGGCTTCGTTGGAACCTGCACGTACTCTATTGAAGCAAAAGGGAAAGATGCTCAATCTCTCGCTGTCCTTGCTGCCTTTGCCCCCTACTCGGGAGTTGGCTACAAGACAACCATGGCGATGGGCCAGATCCGAACGCGATTGAGCGAGACGCAAGTCGGACACACATGAATTCTCGGAGGAACATTTGCCTCATCGCGACTGAGCGTTTGAAGGACTGGTATATCTCAAGTCAACCACATTCTCCTGCAAGGAGACATCGCGAGCGAGCGTTAGTGGTGGGACAGGATGCTGATGTGATTTTTCTCGAGAAAGGAGGAAATGAGGAGAAAAGCATTTGGTGGGAGAAATTTGTGTAGGTGCATGCTAGCACAATAACGTATTACGCGAAAGGAGATAAGTCCATGGAAAAGTCATCTAGCGGAACCATTTACGAGGTTGACCACACGGTGCTCGACATCCTCGTAGATGTCAATCATGTGGATAGAGTGGACCCCTTACAGGGTCAAATGGAGCACTGGCTCGTCCGTCCCCGGCTTATTGCCTTCGTTGATCCCTCCTCTCGATTGGTAAAGGCCGTCAAGGTCAGTCACGAGGAGACTGAGCTGGAGGGAAAAGACTGATGGGAGAACAGTGCATTCCGCTTATCTATCTGGTTGATACTACACGAATCGACATCCCTGTAAGAGACTATTGTTCTTCGTGCCATAGGGGTGCAACCATCCGCCCGTGGCTGACGATCTGCGGGGAGCCCATGTCCAAGCTCGTGGTCGCCTCTCACTTAAGTGGCACTCCTCCAGATAAAAGTGCGCTCACCGCTGTCATTTGCTCTGCCCTCCTGCTGACGGAGGAGAGGCCCTATGGAGGCGCGCCCGGCCAAATCTGGACTGCTCATTGCAAAGAGGATGTTGCGGAGCATATCAAATGTCTCGCACGTGAGCTGGATATCACTTTACGTTTTTTCCCATTTGACCAATCATGTAGCAAAGAGTGGCCCGAACGCTTCTTTCTCAAGCTCGACCAGGAGCTCTGGTCGACGCTGATAGGATCCCCCGGTTTCGAGGGCGAACCGCAGCATGAGGAGACTGAGCTGACACTTGGGGAAGTGCGTTCTATTTTTGATGCGTTCATCGACCGGTATCACCACCAGGTCGATGGCGCATCAGGTCAAACACCGCTGGAGTACTGGAACGACCACTGCTTCCCAGAGGCAGTCGACCCCAGGCTGCTGAAAGTGTCGCTGCTGCGCAGGGTATCAAAGCGGGGCATCTCCTTTGAGGGCCGAAGCTACTCGCATGCTGCTCTGGCTGCTCTGGTGGGAAAAGAGGTGGTCATACGCGTCGATCCGATCGGCAGCATGCCTGAGAGCATTGAGGTTTTTGACCAGGAGCAGTGGGTTTGCACTGCCGGCAGAAAGCGCTAGGAGAAGGAAGGGAAAGATCATATGAGATCCGTTTTTTCTGAAGACAACTCTAGCGCTCAACCGTATGTTCTGACGACGTCGGTACGACGTTTTATGGCGGGGGGGAGAATGCTCCTGGATACCAACAACTGCCCGTCGGCGATGGGGATTGCCACAGGAGTTCCAGGGGTTGGCAAGACGGTTGCACTTGACCTGATCGGAAGCGATGAACTCCTCAAGAAGCATACCTTTGCCAAAAACGGGGCGGAGCGCAGGATTTCGAGAAGAAGGACGAGGCTCGAATAGAAGCGAAAGAGAGAAGATGCGGATGGATCTCTTTGATCTCACCACCGCACAGCACCGTGAAGCACGGCGCCAGATGGATTTGTTGGGCAATCTGACGGATGCTGATTACGATTATGACCTCCTTCGTCAGAGGTCTGATCTGGTTCACGTTCCTCTCAAAACGCTCTGGCAGTGGTGGCACAATCAGCGCAAGCGGGGTATAGAAGGGCTGATTCCCAGCCACTGGAAACCACTTGATGAAGCATCACAGACAGCCGTCTTAGAGCGTTACGCATCTCTTACTCCTCTCGTCGATGCCATTGCTGTTACCGAGGAGGAGATTGCTGCCCTGGCGCTGAGCAATAACTGGTCTCCGCGGACAGGCCAGCGCTGGTTCGAACGGTACCGCGTCGGAGGGCTATGGGGACTTGCACCCGCTTATGACCCGGGAAAAGCGATCCCGAAGAAGCCTCAAGCTCCTCCGCGTGCTCCAGCAACGCTCGATGAGGCTGCCTGTAAAGAGATTGAGGACCGTCTCTTCTTGCTAGGAGATCTAGTCAAGCAGCCGTATGTCTCGTGTAAGGATGCGGATGCTCAGGGGAAACGTGTGGGTGTCACTGGCAGGACTATTCTGGCCTATATGCAGCTGTATCAAACCTACGGGCTGTTCGGGCTCGCTCCCAAGCAGCGTTCGGACAAGGGAGAACACCATCGGATCACCGAGGATATGAAGGAGATTATTCGCGGACTGCGCTATAATCAGCCAAAAGTATCCATCAGGGCTATCCATGAAGAGCCGTGCTGGCGGGCGCGAGCGCTTGGAGAACCGGAACCAACAGTGTGGCAAGTGCGCCAGATTTGCGCTGAGATCTCTCCCTCTGATCTCTTGCTGGCAGAAGGCCGCGAGGGCGATTTCCGCGATCAATATGCCATTACCGTGAGCATGAAGTACATCAAGGAGGCGAGCAGGCTTATTATCTATGAGCTCGACCATACCCTGGTGGATGTCCTGGTCAAAGATACGCGGTCTGAACATCTCCGGTCGCCCAGCCAAGAGATTCGCCCCTGGTTGACGCTCTGCCTGGAGCGGAGATCCCGGCTGATAATGGCGGCCATGTTCGGTTATGATCGCCCCGACCGTCATACGGTGGCTGCTACGCTCAGAGAGGCCGTTTTAGTCTCAGATGAGAAGCCATTTGGTGGTATTCCCGATGAGGTTTGGGTCGATCGTGGCAAGGAACTCCTGGCCGAGCACATCCAGCGTTTTACGCAGGAACTGAAGACCACCCTCCATCCGTGCAAGCCGCACTACCCAGAGGAAAAAGGGGAAACGGAGCGGGTCTTCGGGACGCTTAACACGAGAGTGTGGGCAAAGCAACGCGGCTACGTGGACTCCAATACGGTCGAGCGGAACCCAAACGCGCATGCCGAACTTACCCTGGCGGAGCTCGAAGCCAAATTCAAGGAGTTCGTCGAGCAGTACCATCGCGAAGTTCACAGTCAGACGGATTATACCCCGCTCGATTACTGGATGAAGTTCTGCTGGACCGAGCGTGCCGACCCGCGTGTGCTCGATAGGCTCCTCAAGGAGGCGAAGGTGCATAAAGTGCACAAATTTGGCATCAAGCATGACAATCGCCTGTACTGGCACACGGCTCTTGCGGATCACGTAGGGAAACAGGTGATCATCAGGGTTGCGCCGACCTACGTCGCCCCCGATGAGATCGAGGTCTACTACCGCGATCAGTGGATCTGTACTGCGTTTGCCATGGATTCAAAGGCAGGGAGAGCCCTGACGGCCTCCGATGTCGGATCGGCGAAAAAAGAGCAGAGAGGGAAAGCGAGGCAGAGGAAGGAGGAGGCTCAAGGCACCGTCGAGCGGGCTGATAGTGAGATTGGGGCACTCAGAAAGGACATGCAAGCCGAGGAACAGACTGCGCCAGAGCCTTCTCAAGAAGTTTCGGGCGGCGATCTTCCTGGGGAGAAGCACAGGGAGCGTCCCAAGGACCTTCTCGATCTGCTCGGAGAAGGCGGCGATGCCCAGTGAAGCCAAAGCTATGGAGGGAAAGAGATGGATACAGATTTTTATGACGAAGACCAGTTACCGGAGGATCAGCAACCGATCAAGACGAGTAATGTGGAGCGGGTCATCACAGCCATGACGCTCCTCACGCATCACGAAAAACGCTACGCCACGATAGCCATCGTGACCGCCCCTTCTGGATGCGGCAAGTCGATAGCCACCCTCGTCGGTCAGCAAACAATCGAACGTCGGTACCAACGCGTTCTTCCAGCGACTATTCGGGTGAAATTGGAGCCGCGTTCAACGACACTGGCTTTTACCGATACTATCCTTGATGCTCTCGGGGAGAAGTCGAAGGGGAGGACTATTGACGCCAGGGCCAAAGATGCGGCGAAAGGGCTCCGCCGCAACGATCTCCGGTTGATCATCCTCGACGAAGGAGATCGGCTCAAAGAAGACAATTTTGAGGTGGTGCGCTACCTCCTTGATCGGGCGGGGTGTCCTTTTCTGATTGTCGGCCTGCCACATATTTATAGCGTGATTGATCGCCAAGAAATATTTGCCGGCCGCGTTTCCCTGCGCGTGGATCTGGATCCCCTGGAACTGGATGAGGTTCTCGACCTCGTCCTGCCGGGTCTCGTCTTTCCGCGCTGGACGTTCGACCCGCACAATGAAGCGGACCGTCTCATGGGGGCGGAGATATGGAAGATGGTCTGCCCCTCCCTACGCAAGCTGAGGAATTTACTCGAGCTCGCAGCAATAACGGCCGGGGTGCATCACGCACCTGCCATTGCGCTTCCCCATATCGAGGAGGCATTTGGGTGGATGGCGTCATCGGAGGACAAGCATCGTCAGAAGCAGCGGAAGCAAGCCAGGACACCACGGCAACAGGGCACGCCCGAACAGAGGTCGGAGGAGCGTCATAAGGGAAAGGGCAGGGGCAAAGGCGGGAAATGAACACGAACCCATTCTTCGCTCGCTCTCTCTTGAACGGGCCACTTCAGCAGGAGTTTTGTCAGCGCATGCACTATGAGGCGCTAGTCAGCGCCTCGCTCGGCCGTCACACGGAGGGATTACCCCCGACAGTCGATCTCACTCGCCTCCGACAGCGTGCGCTGGCCTTTGGGCGGGATAGTTATCTCACTAATCCCCGTGCAATAGCAGAGATGTTTAGCGGGGTCACGCTGGCGGTGTACAAGACGGTCGAAGCACTGTACTGCAGTCGGCTTGAGCGCCCAATTGAAATGGTCTGGCGCATTATCAATGCGATGGCCAGCCAGTCTGCAGCTCCTCCCATTGCTTATGAGGCAGTTTGGGCAATCTGTGTCCACCTCGCTGAGCAGCGGGCGCGGATGACAGATGTCACCGTGGAGCTGCTCGACACTACGTGGTGGATCACCCACTTCCTCTGCGATAATGGTCCCGGGGAACTCATTGGCCCGAGGCGGCAGCGGTGCGTTGTCTGTGTGGTTGAAGCCTCTCCCTTCAATGTCCTCGCCTTCCGCGTCACAGATGGACAGCCTGCTGGTGAAGACTATGCGTCCGTTCTGTACGATGCCATCGTGCTCCAACGTCGCCCGCAACGCTATGGAAAGGCGGGGCTCGTCTGGAGGATCCCCAGGCGTCTCTTCGTCGGAGAGGCACTTCCGCGGGAATGTCGACAGGGATGCGCGCGCATGGGGATGGTTGTCGAAGAGAGCCAGGTGACGCTTCCGTGCGTGCAGCAGGTACAGGAGCGATGGATGCGCGAGTATACTGTCGGGAAGCTGAGAGCGGATCGATGGGAAGAGGGATTCGACAGCTATCTGCAAAAAGTGTATGGAGCGAGCCCACTGCGAAGACGAGAGCAGTTCGACCGGGAGTTTGGGCGGCGCGTCGGCTACAGTGGCGACCCGGCCTGGTTGTTTCCCGCGCTGCGCACTGTGCTTCCAGAACGGGCAGGGTATATCCAAGAAGGGGCGGTCAGCTACGATGGGTTGCACTATGAGGATGACTTGCTCTCCCACTGGTCTGGGAGCCCGATAACGCTCCGCCGATCGGCCCATGCGGAAGTATGCATCTGGGTCTACCTCCACGGTGAGATCCTCTGCCAGGCTATGGCGCGCGAACTGCGCCGGCTGGACGGAAGTTATCGGCCACGTCGACCAGGGAGGTGAGCTATGTATTTCATCGCGATGCTTGTGAAGCTCTTTCCTGTAAAGAGCGGGGATGTGGCGCTGAAAGAAGCGTGGACCTGTGGCACGACCCTCTCGGCAGCCCTCTACGAGGTGCTCTGCACCCGGGGAGAAGCAAGAGAAACGCTCCTCGATGGGATGCAAGACTGCGCGCACCAATGGATCGGCGTTGCACCCGTCAATATGGAAGGGCAGCAGGTCATGCTGCGAGTGACCTGGCTGGGCCGGGAGGCATTACATGATGTACACGCATGGTTGAATGCGCTTTCAGCTCGTCCTGAATTGCGTCTGAACAAGGGCACATACAGGGTCGTCTCGGTTGATCTTGCTCATCCTCTCTGGTCATCGGTCAGGACGTGGGCAGATTTGACACGCCCGTCGCCAGGTCGTTTCATGTGTCTCCGTTTTATCTCGCCGACGGTGATGAACACCCGAGAACCTGAGGCAGGCTCGGCAGGATATTTCCCCCAACCCTCCCTGCTCTTCACGCAATTGCTTCAGAAATGGCAGCGCTTTGGCGGCCCTGCCCTGCCAGATGATGTGACCTCGTTCTTACAGCGCGGGGGATATGTGGTCGCTGATTACCGTCTGCGTACGGAGCATTTCCTCCTCAGAGACGAGCGGCGCTGGGGAGTGGTTGGCTGGGTCGTCTACGAGTGCCGCGAGCGGGACATCCTGTATGCGAGAGCACTCAAGTGGCTGGCGCGCCTGGCCTGCTTCACCGGAGTGGGATGCCACACCGAGCAAGGACTTGGCCTGATACGCCTGAGAGAAAGAGGATAAGGAGGAGCAAGCGCCGTGGAATGGGTCGTGATCAAGATGGGCGCAGAGATGTTTGACGCTCTGCATGCCTATGGGCTCGCTATCGTCCTGGCTTCGGCAAGCGGGAAAGCGGTCGAACTGAAAGATGATGGATACGCCTATCGGCTCAGCGCTTCTTGTTCGGCGGGCCCAGATGCATGCACCGATCTGCTCGACGAGGTGCTCAAACTGCCTACCCAAGAGGACATCATAACTGAGAAACAGAGCGTTCCAGACTGCTCCCTGCCGGTTGCCAATCTAGATGGATTGCTGGCGGCCCTATTTACCACACCACAAGGCATAGGCTGTCTTTCCGTAGCCGACCTCCTGGAGAGGCAACGCGTGGATCCCTCGTCCATTTCACGGGGCCTGGCAAAAGTGAGCAAGGCATGTGCGAAGTGGAAAGGGCGCACAGGGCAAAAGGGGCAGACCACCTCGGCATGGCTGCGCGATCTCCTCAAAGACTATGACCCCTATTGCCCGCGCTTCCCTCAGCCCGCGCTCCTCAGCCGGGAAACAGATATTACGGCGGTGATGACCCTCGACCCGTCGCTCGGTTATGCTGCCCGTAGACCGCACAGCGATGGGCTCATCGCCAGGAAGACGAATGTGACGGTCCACGGGACGTGCTCTGCGCCATTACTCGCCTATATCGGTGCCGCCCGCTTTCTTCGGGCTCAGCACCTCGCAGGTCACCTGGTCAATTACTACGTGCCGCTGGCAAGCACGCTTTCCCTCGATGCCGAAACCGCCCTCCCGCTTTTGTCTGCTCTCGAAGACGCGCCGGACTTTGCACTGGCCGATCAGTTCCTGCGGTATGCGCTTGGCCAAACGGGGGACAACACGAGATGGAAGGCGCTTGCATTTCAAACGGTACAAAGAACACAAGGAACACACGGGGCAATCTCACGTCTGCGGGGCTGCCTTGACCTCGTCTGGCTGAACACGATCGAGCAGCACACTGGACGAGCAATGATGTTGTTTTGGCGGACGCTGCTCCAGGAGCGGCGGAATGAACTGCGAGATATGCTTGAACCTCTTGTCGAGGCGCTTGTCAGCCGCCGTATCCCTGCCTGGATGGCTCACCTGCTGGAGGTGACACGAAGAGCGCATGCCTTACGTAGTCGTGTAGTGCGTCTCTACACTCTGGATGAAGTAAAGGAGGTAACAAGGATCATGGATCCATCCCTGACCACACCACTGGCGACAATCCTTGAGCGCAAAGACGGGACCGTGCGCTTCGGGCACGCCCTGCGTTCGCTCAGTCAATACAACAGATCCGCGGCGCGCGACGTGCTTGAAGCATTAGAAAAGGTTCAGACGCGTGATCAACTCGTCCTCGTGCTGGGGCACCTGATGCAAGCATGCACGATAGCGTGGGCCAAGTGGCCGTTTATCCCAATGCCTTTTGATGAAGACGCCAGGAATCTGCTCAACGATGTTGAGCGCTATAGCGCACACACGATCGCAGTCCTACTGATTCTTTTATCGTCTCTCCACTATCCACGCAGTGACGATGGAGAGCCGCCTGTAAATAGCGCAGGGACCGATGCCTCCCTTGCTCCCCAAGCGCCGGTCACCGGCGCTGGTTCGCCTGCTCTCCCCATTGTGGCTCATGAAATGAAAGGAGATACCTCACAACATGACTCTGAAGGCACCGATCACCATATATGACCTGTCTCTCAACGTGCGTGTGGGTTGGCAGGCGCACAGTATCAGTAACGCCGGAAACGATGGATCCAACCGCCTGATGCCTCGTCGTCAGCTGCTGGCAAGCGGGAGAGAAACGGATGCATGCAGTGGCAACATTCTCAAGCACCACCACGCAGTGTTGCTGGCCGAATACCTCGAAGCCGCCGGTGTCCCGCTCTGTCCGGCATGCTCTGTCCGCGACGGACGGCGGGCGGCAGCATTAATTGAGAGGCCGGACTACAAAGACCTGACGATTGAGCGCATACTCAGTGAGTGTGGCCTCTGCGATGCGCATGGCTTCCTGGTCACGGCGAAACATGCGGAGGGTGAGGGCGGTGAAGCGCGTCAGCCTCTCAAGAAGGATACCATCGTGGAGTTTTCGTTTGCCCTGGCGTTACCCGATCAACGACAGGAAAGCGCGCACCTTCTGGCGCGCTCAGGCGATTCGAAAGAGGAGGGGCAGATGCTGATGAGGGTTTCGGCACGTTCCGGTGAGTACGCTCTCTCTGTGCGCTACGGCGGCGTTGGAGTTGGTATGGATACCAGGAGGTGGAAGATGGTCGTAACGGATGAGAGGCAGCGGCAGCGGCGACATAAAGCGATCCTCTCGGCGCTGCGCGATGGCATTCTCTGCCCTGAGGGGGCCATGAGCGCCACAATGCGGCCGCATCTCACGAGCCTGCTGGGAGCAATCGTCATCCGAAGCACCGCCGGAAGGGCGCCAACCTACTCTGCCCTCGCGGATGATTTCATGACGCGTCTGGACGCCATGAAGAGCGAGACGTGTCTTGTCTGGCTCTTCGAGACGGTCGACGCCTTCAACCAGCTGATGGACGATCTCATTCATGCATCGCAGCCGTCCCTGCCACCGGCCTATCAATCGCATCAGGAGGGAGTGCGCCCTTCGTAGAGCGATAGAAAGAAGAGGATGCTATGGATAAAGGCCAACGTACCTGGCTGGCGGCAGCGTACCACTTCCCATCGGCGTATTCGTGCCGCTTGCCGATGAGCAGTATGGCGAGCGCGCTGGTTTCTCCGGCGCCCGGGCCTGCCACCGTCCGGCTGGCCCTCATCCGGGTGGGTATCGAGCTCTTTGGCATCGAGTATGTCCGTGATGTCTTATTTCCTCTCATCCGCTCAATGAACGTCCATGTGCGGCCGCCTGAGAAAGTGGCGCTTTCAACACAGGTGTTGCGGGCCTATAAGGCGGATGAGTCACCGGCGGGTGTGCTAATAAGCGAAGGGCCAATTTATCGGGAGGTAGCTCATGCCGAGGGGTTGCTGACGGTCTATGTCAAAATCCCAGCTCAAGAGGCTGATCTATGGAAAAACTTGCTCATGACCATTGGGTATTGGGGACAGGCGAGTTCCTTCGCCTCATGTCAGGAGGTCACTGAAACCTCTCCTGATTGGAGGGAATGCGCCGTACCTTTGCAGCAGTTGCGTGCTCAAGATCCACTTGGAGCATTCTTTCCCTGTGTATTGACCGAGTTCCGCAATCGTTCTGTCACTTGGGATGAGGTCGTTCCCGTAAAGCGTTCAATGCAAAGGAATCCGCTGAACCTGGAGGTGTATCTCTGGCCTCTGCTGCTCATCAAGCAACACCATGGCGGAAAGCTGCTGCTGCGTGCACCATTCCCTAATCTGAACTCCAAGGGAAGAAAGGAGAGATAGGGACATGAAAGGTATATCGGTAAAAAGCGTGGAGCAAAAAAGGTGAAAATACAACCGCATTGAACGCGTCTCGCATCAACAAACTGAATCCTGCATCTTGTGCAGTAGCCTTGATACGAGCAATGAATTTTTCGATCGAAGGTGTTACATCTACAACACCAAAATCTGCATCTTGTGGTAATGAGCATTTCAGAAGGAATAAACTACCCGAAATGCTTTTTATTTCACATAACATCAGCATCGCGACTCTCAGGTTAAATGTGATGTCACCAGAGGGAAATCAGTGGGATAATGAGGGCTTTATCCCACTTGCTTCAAACGCTCAGTCGCGATTACTTGCTATTCAACCGAACGCCTGCGCCACGAGCGCGGCGTGTTCGGGCTGGCTTCAAACGCTCAGTCGCGATTACTTGCTATTCAACCCTCAAATATTTCACCTGTCCTGATGACATCGACGGAAACTCCTTCTGCGAGAGGATACTTCCTTATGCATAGTATACTACTGCCGACGAGAGAGATGCAATAACGAAAAAGGCGTCTCACCATCAGAGTAGCTTGCGAGAGGTTGCGCATCAGTGGCCGACATTGGACCTTCTCGCGTAAATGTGTTATTCGTACGGGGTATATTTGAAGGGGTCGCTTCTTCATTCATCTTCAGGTCTGTAGGGAGTAACTGCTGGCCATTTCACTGCATTATCGTTTACCAGTTGCGTTCAGGCAACTTCCCAAGAGATTGTATATGAGCTTTTCCCTCTTGCGGTGGTATTTTTCAATAGTCTTACGCTTGAGTTCTTTGGGCCTCTCTTTTCCCTCGATCTCGCCCTTTGAGGTGCAAAGGGGGCGGTTTGAAGTGCAAAGCCGGTGAAATTGAAGTGCAAAGCCGCGAGGATTGAAGTGCAAATTCACAAGTGACAACAATTGACGGCCACGACTCATGAGTCGTGGCCGTCAATGGCAAAAATGTGTTATACTTGGGATATGCCAGTAACCTTGAGTGAGACGAGGAGGCATCCCATGGAGCATAAACCGCACGCCCGCTATGATGAATTTTCAGATCAGTTCACCTCTATCATGTATGAGCATTGGGCAGACATTCTCCAGATTATTCACCGGCAATCTCCCCGCGTGGCGGCACTCCTACAGTTAGCAACTCCGTCCGGTCTAAAACGTAGAAATGGTAACTGGCATATACAAGTGATGATAAAACGCGTGGTGCAGCATGATAAGCTGCGTCAGCCTCGTGATAATGAAATTGTGGCCCAGGCAATACGGTTATGGGCGCACAGTGCGGCGCAGTTGAAATTGCCGCGTGTGACCATCAGCTTTGAACTGTAATCCCTGGAGCTTAGAAGGAGACCTTCATGTCTGCTGCTCAACCTAAGGCGCGGCGACGTTTTCCTGGCCTGGATCCCGCAGCTCTGCAACATCCCTATGATCGTGCCGCCTTGAATACACTCCAAAGGGTACCTGGACTGGATATCATTGTACGGAAGTTTATTGAACTCTTCCCGGAGCGTGTCGCCTACATTCAGAATGTTGCCCAGACAGTACGCGTGACTAAAACGCAATGCCCTCAATTGTATGCACAACTGCGTGAGGCCTGTGCTATTCTTGATATGCGTGAGCCAGAACTCTATGTGGCGCATAATCCCCTGCCTAATGCGTGGACCAGCGGCCATGATCATCCCTACATTATTGTCACCAGCGGATTGCTTGATCTGATGAGTGAAGATGAAGTAATGGCCGTCATTGGTCACGAACTCGGCCACATTAAATCGGGGCATGTCCTTTATAGAACCATGGCTCTTGGTATTACACTCTTGCTCACCATTGTTGGCGATATGACGCTTGGTATTGGTCGCTTGATCGGACGTTCTCTGGAAGCAACATTATTGGAGTGGTATCGTAAATCAGAATTTACGGCGGATCGCTCCAGCCTGCTTGTGGTACAAGACCCTCAAGTCTTGCTCTCATTGATGATGAAGTTTGCAGGCGGTACACTCTTTCAGCGCAACCAGATGGATACCCAGGAGTTCTTGAAGCAGGCCGATCTCTATGAAGAGGTAGATGCCAATATCCTTGACCGCATTTACAAAATGATGCTGGTGACGCCGGTAAATCACCCCTTGACCATTGTACGTGCCCGCGAAATTATGAATTGGTCGGAGAGTAGCGAATATAAAGATATTCTTGATGGCCGCTATGCACGTGTGAGGAGTAGTGAGAGGGGGGGGCCTAATCCGAACAGGAATGGCGCTTCCAGGAGTAATACATCGACGACGCCTCCTACATCAGCGTCAGGGCTTATAAAATGCCCGCATTGTGGGCGTGAACAAAGGAACAGGCGCTTCTGTAGCCTGTGTGGTGGAGCGATCTCGTGAGTGGTGAGAGGCGAAGCGCTACCTATCGCCTGGTTGGCTATCTGATGATAGCGACGGCCTCGCTGCTGTTTGGTTTCAATGGGAATCTGTCGCGTCTCCTCTTTGATGATGGGATTTCGCCGGTCACGCTTGTTGAGTTGCGTATGCTCATTGGCGGGGTGTGCCTGTTGACTGTGCTCATCGTTGGACGGCGCAAGGAGCTAAAAGTTCCACGTCGATCCCTGGGTTGGATTTTCGCCTTTGGGCTATCCCTGGCTTTAGTCACTTACACCTACTTTGTATCGATCAGCCTCTTACCCATAGCGGTAGCTCTGGTGATACAATTCAGTTCCTCGGCATGGATGGTTCTGGGGGAGGCCATCTGGCGCAGGCGCATACCATCATCATATGTGCTAATGGCCTTAGGACTGACCTTTGGTGGTATCATTCTCCTGACAGGTATCTGGCGCTTCAGCCTCAATGGCTTGAACAGCACTGGTCTACTCTTTGCCAGCCTTGCCATCGTGGCCTACATTGCCTACCTGTTGCTGGGGCGGCGCGTCGGGCGAAACATCCCTCCTCTCACCTCTACCAGCTTCGGGGCACTGGTAGCCGGGGCGTTCTGGTTGGTAGTCCAGCCACCCTGGTCTATTCCACCTGCCACCTGGACGCCCCATCATATTTTGCTGATCTTCCTAGTGGGCACTATCGGTATGGCTATACCCTTCTCTCTTGTTCTTGGTTCCCTGCGCCGTATCGATGCCACGCGCGTCGGTATTGTCAGTATGCTAGAACTCGTGGCGGCTGGCATCATTGCCTACTTCTGGCTCGGCCAACACCTTGATGCCTGGCAGTTGACGGGTTGCTTATGTGTGATGGTTGGCGTGGCCATTTTGCAATATGAGAAGCTGGGATGAAGATCAGCGGATCAATTGCTCGCGGTGATCGGCGAGGTTTGCTCGTTCCTGGATATAATCCTCTTGATAGGCCTCAATGACGATTTTACAAATCTCCTGCGGATCGTCAGATAGGCGTAACAGTCCAGCATCCTCTGGGATAATTTTTTCGCTGGCTAACATGCAGTCGCGGATCCAGGCAATTAACCCGCCCCAGTACTTTGAGTCATAAAGGATGACGGGCCTCAAAGAGTTCATCCATGGTTCCAAAACCACCTGGGAAGATGACAAACGCTTCGGCATATTTTACGAACATGGTTTTGCGCACAAAGAAGTAGCGGAAATCAAGTGAGATGTCAAGGTATGGATTCGGTTTTTGTTCAAAGGGGAGTTCTATATTGCAGCCTATAGAGATATTTCCACCTTCCTGCGCTCCTTTGTTGGCAGCTTCCATTATGCCAGGACCGCCGCCGGTTATAATGCCAAAGCCTGCTTTGGCAAGCAAGCGCGCTGTCTCTACAGCAGCGGCATAGGCAGGATCTTCTGGCTTCACACGAGCGGAACCGAAAACGGCGACCGCGGGAGGAATATGTGAGAGTGTGTCGAAACCTTCGACAAATTCGCTCATGATACGGAAAACGCGCCACGGGTCAGTATTAGTGAAGTCAAATTGCATGGAACGTTCAAGCGCATGTTCATCTTCTTTCACATGTTCTGTGGGTACTGGCTCGGTTGGACTGATAAGTGGCTGAGCCGGCCGCTGTAGCAAGCGCTCATCCTCTGTGATTTGCCCATTATTTCTCCCTGGGCGAAAACGCGATCCTGCTTTCCCATTTCTCCGGTTATTATTGCGACTCATTTTCTCTATTCCCTTCCTCTATAACGTTCAGCCGTCGCTTGAGAATTACTGTGCTGAGAGGCGGCAGCGTTAAGAGTATTGAGTGAGGACAGGATTGCCAGTAAATCGGCCCGCTGGGCATAGGTTGCAGGTTCTCCAGCCCACTACCACCATAACGATCAGCATCACTATTGAGTAATTCATAATATTCTCCTGCAAGCGGTACCCCTAAGCGGTAACCGTGCCGGGGTACCGGAGTAAAGTTACAGACAAGCACAAGAGTATCTTCTTCATTTTTAGTGCGACGTATAAATGACACGACGCTGTTATCCGAATCGTAACAGTCAATCCAGGCAAACCCTGCTGGATCGTAGTCTAACTCACTGAGAGCTGGCTCATGCTGGTAGATGATGCACAGGTCGCGCAAAAAATTACGTAGTTGAGCGTGACGGGGATCACTTGGGGGCTCGACCAGGTGCCAATCCAGGCTCTCTGCGAAGTTCCATTCATGCCACTGGCCAAACTCTCCTCCCATAAAGAGCAGCTTTTTACCTGGATGTCCCCACATATACCCGTAAAAAGCGCGTAAATTTGCGAAACGCTGCCATAGGTCGCCAGGCATCTTGTTGATCAACGAGCCTTTAAGATGAACTACTTCATCATGTGAGAGCGGCAGCACGTAATTTTCACTGTATGCATACATCAGGCTGAAAGTGATATTGTTGTGATGATAGCGACGAAAGATGGGATCTAAATGCATGTAATCTAACATATCGTGCATCCAGCCCATATTCCATTTAAGGCTGAAACCCAATCCACCTACATATGTAGGGCGGGTTACCAGCGGCCAGGCCGTAGACTCTTCTGCAATAGTCAGCGTTCCAGGTTCTTCTGCGTAAACCGCTTCATTCAGTTGGCGCAGAAAATCTATCGCTTCCAGGTGTTCTCGGCCCCCGTACTGGTTAGTAATCCATTCCCCTTGTTTGCGTTGATAATCAAGATAGAGCATGGAAGCCACAGCATCTACACGCAAACCATCGATATGGTACTCCCTCAACCAGAACAGGGCATTGGCTATCAAAAAATTGCGCACCTCACTGCGCCCGTAGTCGAAGACCAGCGTACCCCACTCTTTATGCTCGCCTTTACGTGTATCTGCATATTCATAGAGATAAGTACCGTCAAAGTAACTGAGGGCCGTCCCATCTTTAGGGAAATGCGATGGCACCCAATCTAGAAAAACACCAATTCCTTGTTGATGCATATAATCAACGAAGTACTGAAAATCCTCAGGTGTACCAAAGCGGCTGGTTGGTGCGTAGAAGCCAGTGACCTGGTAGCCCCAGGAAGCGTCATAAGGATATTCTGTGATAGGCAACAGCTCAATATGGGTAAAACCCAGGTCTTTGACATATGGAGCGAGGGAGTGCGCCAGTTCCCGGTAGGTCAAGTAGCGATCTTCCTCGGGATTTCCCTCTACATGTCGCTCGGGAGCATGCCGCCATGACCCGAGATGCACCTCGTAGATTGAGATCGGTGAACTCAACTCTTGATGCTTTGCCCGCTGTTGCAACCAGGTTGTATCATTCCACCCGTGCTGGTGTATATCAACCACAATACTGGCGGTTCGGGGGCGCAATTCAGTGGCAAAGCCATAGGGGTCGGTCTTCTCTACTGCGTAGTTGTTGAAACGCGAGTAAATCGCATACTTGTATAGTGCCCCTGGTTGTACACCTGGCACAAAGCATTCCCAGACTCCCAGGTCCTGGTGACGCAGCTGCATGGGGTTAGCTCCACGCTGCCAGTTATTGAAATCCCCAATGACCGAGACTGCAAGGGCATTTGGTGCCCATACAGCAAAGTGAACGCCCGTTACGCCATTCACCGTGCGTACATGCGCTCCCATCTTCTCATAGATGCGATAATTTTTTCCTTGCCCAAACAGGTAAAGATCAAAATCGCTAAAAATTGATGTTGTATCTTGCTGTGTAGTTGATGTGTTATTCGGCACATCATCCTGCTGTGGTACTGTCATAAACAATGTTCCTGAGACTTAATATTAAATTTTTACCCTCCTTAAGAATAGCACACATGGGAAGATAAGAGTAGTATAAATGAGACAGGAAGAATTCCTTCGGGAGGGGTTCTTTACCTTTCAGATGACGTATCATATGATAGTTGAGAAACAAAGAACGTAGGAGATACTTCTCAATGCCATTCTCACCTGACCAGGATATGCTGCGCAGCCTGGGTATTCATCGAGTCATCGAACCGCGAGGAGCTTTACCTCAACCTGCCTGGAAGCTTGATAATACCCCTGTTGCTTACCCTACCGAGACACTGATCAAGGTGCATAAGCTGCATATCGACTCAGCCAGCTTCACATAGATCGCCAATACCTGCAAGCGAGATACTGCACATATGAGCAGGCATATCCTGGACATTATAGCGCAGCGAGGCAAGATGCATAACTCGGTTACTGGCTCCGGGGGTGTCTTGATGGGAACGGTAGAGCAACTCGACGAAGATTTTGGCAAAACTCATAACCTGGCTATAGGAGATACTGTCGTCAGTCTCACATCCCTCAGCTGGCTGCCTCTCTACGTGAAAACTATTCATGCCATACACCTGGAGCGTTCTGAGGTGGAAGTTGAAGGGAAAGCCATCTTTTTTCGGAGCAACCCGCTCGCCAGGTTGCTAGGTGATCTACCTCAAGCCCTGGTGCTTGCGGCGCTGGATGTAGCCGGCGCACCTTCACGCGTGGCAGCGCTGGTTCGTCCAGGTCAACGAGTGATAGTGCTTGGAGCAGGAGGAACAGCCGGGCTGCTGACATTGTGTGCTCTCCGCCAGCAACTCGGCTCTAATGGAGAAATCATTGCCATCGAGTACAACGAGAAAGCTGTAGCTGATATTCTTGATTTAGGTGTCAGCGATGTAGTTGTGCGAGGCGATGCGACACATCCAATAGAGCTGGTTGAGCAAGTACGTGATGCTTGCTCTAATGCAGACTACCAGGCTGATCTGACCATTAACGTTGTGAATGTGCCACATACGGAGTTTGCGACCATCCTGCTTACCAGGAAAGATGGGCGCATCCTTTTTTTCAGTATGGCTACCAGCTTCACTGAGGCTGCGCTGGGTGCCGAGGGGATGGCTCGCCAGGTTGAGATGCACATTGGTAATGGCTATATGCCAGATCAAGGAGCAGTGGCTTTACAGTTATTGCGGGATTACCCTGCGCTACGGGCCATCTTTGCCAGACGTTTTGGATGAATAATTAAAGGAAATATGCCAGCACAACTTGCTTATATTGTTGCCCGGGCCAGGATTGCACGCCTCGCGCTGATCGGCCTCGCAAAAAACGTAGGAAAAACGACCACAACCAACTACCTGCTGGAAACGCTCCTTGGCGAAAAACTCTACCGGGCAGAGGAGTTAGCGCTCACATCGCTTGGCCTCGATGGAGAAGCAATTGACGTACTAACAGGTCTTCCCAAGCCCCGCTATGTACCACCAGCGGGTTTGATAGTGGCTACCACCGCTGATTTGCTAGATCAGGCAGAAAGTACGGGAGCAAAAGGGGAGATGTCTATAAGAACCAATTAGTGCATATTAGCCAGCGGCGGCCAGGCGTTAAGCTGCTCGCATTTTCCATCGATTACCCTGACGATACTTTTACAAGTCTATCCGAAATTGCGCTTGACCCGGTGGCTGAAGCTCAATGGATCCTAGAACGCCTCTTGGTCTTTCATCGAAAGACCGTCGTTTTACTGCGAGGTGCATTCACTAAGGAACTTTCACGTGAACTACTTGCGCAGTTACCGCAGCAGAGCTCTCGACGTCAAGCGGAATTAGTGGCTGGAGATGCTACCAGGATTTTTTGTCATCCGGTGGCATTGCAACGTCTGGCCGCCAGGGGTATCAATATAAGGGATATGACAACGATTCGTACAATTTTGGGCCATTTGTCCCGCTCATGCATCTATTACTCTCTAAAGTAGCTATTCCTCTTCAAAGAGTTTCATCTGGCGAGTAGCTGTCTTCTTGCGCTTCTTCTTCGGTTTCTTCTTGCGCTTTGCTAAAGCTGCTTGTCCAGGTGGCTTCTCCTGCCGTTTTTTCGTTGGAATAGGAAGATCGTATTCGATCGGCGGCGAGTGCTGCGTCAGGTCGAGTTCGTAATGTCCAAAGCGATTGATGTGATGCCGGATATAAGGGGAAAGCGCTGCTACGGCCTGCTCATCGAATTCACGGCCCTCAAGAGCGAGCTTCTGGAGTTCCTTGCTTACCACAAACACATTGTAGAAGATCACACAGTTGGCGACCAGGTGATTAAACTTGATAATTTTGCGCTGTTCCTCCCTGCGGTTCTCAGCGATGACTCCCTCTCCGCCAAAAAGGACCCACTTCGCAAACCCGTTAAATGCTTCGCTTTTGTTCATGGCACTTTGCAGCATGGAGCGCAGATCTGGATCTCCCAGCAGGTGCAAGAGAAACTCCGTGCGGACCACGTCCCCGAGTTCACGGAACGCCTGGTAGAGCTTGTTGCGGCGGCTATAGGTCCCCAGCTTGCGCAGAATGGTCGAGGGCCTGATCGTGCCAGCTTTCACCGAGAGCACGACTCGCAACATATCAGGCAGGTGCGTTTCGATCACGTTCCAATCAACCGTATCGGAGAACAACGTCTCAATATGGGTATAGTGCGCATCCTGACTGGGTCGGAAGAGGTTGAGATCTTTCCAGTTCCTGATCCTGGGCATGAGGGCAATACCCAGCAAATAGGCCATCCCGAAGATGGTTGAGCTCTGCGCCTGGGTGTCGCCATGCAGCGTCTCCGGTTTTGGTTCCTTGTCCTCCTGCTCAAAGATGTCGAGAATGAAGGACCCTTCCCAGACTCCACAGGGAATGAAGTGGCTGAAGCGGGCAATATAATTGTCCGACACATGATAGTACCCGATGCCGCCATACCCCCCATAGCGGATGTGGTACTCTGCCAGGAGATTCTGCTCATACATCTCCCACTTGGTTCCGTCGGCAGAGGCATGCTTGCCCGTCCCCCAGAACCTGGGGAGATCGAAGCGGTGATACGCATGAATCACGAGCCGGATCGCTTCATCCAGGTTCTCGATGGTGATGTGGCGTTGATTGACCCAGGTGACATCGCGGCGGTCCACGGCGTCCAGTGATCTGGAAGTCTGACTGGGACCCAGATTACAGCCGAAGCAAAACACGGCGGTCAGGTACCGTGCCACGGAATGCTCCAGTTTGCTGTCGTAGAAGGTCGCATCCGTCTGGCGTGCGCGGTCTTCCAGCCAGGCGCGTACATGCGCGACAAAGGCTTTTCCCTCCGTCGGCAGTTCCACCAGCTTGCCATAGTCGGCAAGCTCCTGCTGATAGCGACTCCAGGGAATGAGCTGGTCCCGGTAGTCGGCATAATGGTCACCGCCCTCGACGTAGAGGTCTCCTGACTTGAGATCCCACATGAGCTGAGAGAACACACACACCTCAAAGTGCCGCCGCTGCACCCGATCTGGGCATTGTACCCGACGGCTTGTCCCGCTGATCAACTTCCACCAGACATCGGGAACCCAACTGAGATCGAGCAGTTCGACGCGTTGCTCTTCAGGCGTACCCTCGTGTAAAACCTCGGCGGTGACGAGCCATTCGCCCCGGCTGGCCTCGGCGGCACGAAGAAAACCCAGCGCGGCTTCCATTGAGGTATCCTGCGTCGTGGCTCGGAAGGTGACGACAGAGAGCAGACGAAAGAGCGTCGCGCGGTGGCTTTTGTAGGAGGACCACAAAAACTGCTGGTAGGTGTTGCCGGCATAAGCGAGATGCTCCTCGCACTGCTTGAGCACCTCCTCGCTCTGCTCCCCAATCACGCCCTCGATGGCGGCAAAGCGTTCCTCCGTGCTCCCCTCCTTGCGGTACGCCACCACCAGGTCGCGCAGGGTCATGACCAGCGCATCGGTGCGTGACTGGTGTTCCAGGTGGTACTGTTGGAGGGCTTCTTTGCCTTTCTGGTGGATGGCGAGCATGCGTTTGATCAGCATCTCAGCCAGGTCATCGAGCGCCTGGGCAGACTGGACGCACAGCAGAGCTGCCGCCTGGTGCGAGGCAAGAGGGCCTCAGGGTCGTGAGCATGCTGCGTCTTTTACCCCCGAGAAAGTCGCCACTCCAACGCTCATCGAGTACCGGACCTATCTCCAACACCTGTTGCAGCTCAAGCCTACTTCCGTCAATCGTGCGCTCGTTACCCTCAAGCGCTACTTTGCCTGGCTCGAGGCCCTCGGGCAACTCACCTACGACCCGGCTAAGGTGGTCAAACTCGTGGGCGAGGAAGTGATCCCGCCACGTCATCTCGATGACCAGGAAGAACAGGCACTGGTCGCGGCAGTCACCAAGGAGGGAAGCGCACGAGACCAGGCCATCCTCATCCTCATGCTGCATACGGGGTTGCGTGCGCGAGAAGTTTGCACACTCACCCGCGCGCATGTCCGGCTCGGCAAGCGAAGTGGGACGCTTACCGTGCATGGCAAGCGGAACAAGTATCGTGAGGTCCCCCTGAACGCAACGGCGCGAGCTGCCCTCGCAGCATATGATCCAACACTCCCTCAGACGCATTCTCATGATCTGACCCCACTGTTTCTTTCTGAGAAGCGGCATGCGAAGCTTTCGGAGCGAGGATTAGGCTATCTCGTCAAAAAATATGCGCAACTGGCGAAGCTCCATGATGTGAGTCCACACGATCTGCGTCATCGCTTTGGCTACCGCATGGCTGCATCCGTTCCGCTCCACCGACTGGCCCAATTGATGGGACATGACTCACTTGATACCACCCTGATCTATGTACGAGGCACACCAAGCGATCTGCAACACGCGGTGGAAACGATTGCCTGGGTCTGAGAAAGGAAGCTGCTGGTGATTCCTCCCCTCCACCTGTCTCTGTTGGGTGACTTCCTGCTGGTGTCGGGTGAAACACCGGTGACCACGGTCACGGTTCCCCGCGTCCAA
>WNGK01002887.1_pt1 | contig 24597 bp, 20 predicted proteins | sample 5400601 | NCBI WGS metagenome assembly WNGK01 (sample SAMN13153376, study PRJNA577476) | soil metagenome | isolation source: 60 cm soil or saprolite under Garry oak tree replicate 1 | place: USA:California | collected 2016-06-15
TGGTGAACTATAGCTTCGATAACGCGAATCGGCCGACGCAGATCACACAGGGGAGGACCACCGTGCAGTTCAGCTACGACGCGGCGAACCGGCGCACATCGCTCACGCTGCCGAATGGCGTGGTGACGACCTACAGCTACGATAGTGCCTCGCAGTTGACGGGAATCACCTACGCGAACGGCACGTCAACTCTGGGAACATTGACTTACAGCTATGACCTGGCAGGGCGGCGGACTAGTGTGGGCGGAAGCCTGGCCGCGGTGAATCTGCCTAATGCGGTTAGCACGACCGCGTACAACGTGAACAATCAGCTGACGACGTGGGGTACGGCGAATCTTTTCTATGATGCGAATGGCAATATGACCAGCGATGGAACGCACAGCTACACATGGGACGCAAGGAACCAGCTGGCTTCGATGGATGCCGGCGCGACGGCGAGTTTTGCGTACGACGCATTCGGGCGGCGCAGCAGCAAAGCGATAATCGGCGCACAAAAGGGATTCCTCTACGACGGACCGAATGCCGTCCAGGAGCTATCAGGAGCGACACCTACAGCGAACATGCTGACAGGCAGCGTAGACGAAGTGTTCCAACGGACCGACGCAGGCGGAGCGATGAGCCTGCTAGCGGATGCGCTGGGCAGCACAGTAGGTCTTGTGGACACTACAGGGAATCTGAAGACAACGTACGGCTACGAGCCGTTCGGCAACACCACGGCTAGTGGCACTTCCACGACGAGCAGCACGGCCTTCACTGGCCGCGAACTCGACTCGACCGGCCTGTATTTCTATCGCGCCAGATATTACAATCCGACTCTGCAGAGATTCATCTCGGAAGATCCCCTCGGGTTCCGGGGCAATACCGTCAACCTGTTCGAATACACGTATGACAATCCAACCAATTTGATCGATCCTTCAGGAGAGCAGGGGATACTCGTCTTTCTAGAATCTCCACCTGTAATCGATCCTGCTTTACTTGAGGATGGCCTCAGAGTTAGCGGTGGGAAAAACTCCTTGGACTTGCCCGACGGAGGCAGGCTTGACATTCAAGGAAGAGCTCACCTAAACCCCGACGGGGAATCGATTCCAACACCTCACGTACACGATCCGCTTCCTCCGTTTGAAGGGTCGAACTGGTGGAGATTTCCGGGCGCTGACAAAACGTGGGCAAGGCCCGCTGATCCGGCTGACTTTATCCGCGCAATACATCACAACGATCCGGCTCCTTTTCCGCTTCCGAGTGAATTGTGGCCGCTCTTGAGGCCTTCGGTACCCATGAGCGGCAGAAAGCCTGACAAGCCGAAGCCCTTGAGTTTGCCGCCGGGATGGGTGTAGGAAACGGACTTGCCCGGCAGAGTTCCCCCCGCTGTCAGGAATAGGCGAAACAAACTATGAGTAACATATTGCAAGAGCTTCAGTCCTGGTACAAAGGCAACTGTGATGGAAACTGGGAGCATCAGTTCGGAGTAAAGATCGACACTATTGATAATCCAGGTTGGCGCGTCGAAATAGATCTCACCGAAACTGAATGGGAAACGGTCAATTTTGCGAGATTTGAGAAGAGAGTGGCGGAATCCGATTGGATAATTTGTTTCAAACAAAATGCTCGTTTCATCGGAGCAGGAGATCCCGACAAGCTTGAGGAGATACTTTCATATTTCTTCGGACTGGTGAAGAAATAGCGAGCGCTTACGGATCGTCCGTGAGGAGGATGACCGCGGCCAATGTGCGCGGTATCAATGGAACGGAGGTTGGATGTTGACTGATGTAGTCTTCTCTTCCCGGTGCGAGAGGCATTACACGACGGCCACCTGATAACTCGCGTCGAAGGCGAGAAGCACAACGTGCAAGTGCGAAATATTTACCGTGGGAAGACGTTGGTTCAGCAGGACTTTGGCAACGGGCGGGTGGTTTCCTCCAATATAGGGCCGTTTCAGGAGGTCCATACGCGGACTCCGTTGTTGTTACCATGACTGACGGAACAAGAACGGAGGCCGAAATCGCAAGCCCGGTGCCAGAATTCCTTAGGCATCCCCGTAAATAAAAACCGTGCGCAATCCTATTCACCTTCTCGAGTTCCTACTTATCGCTCTTGCGAGCGCGCTTTTGGTAGAGTCAGGGGCCGCCCAGGATCGCGAAGCGAACCGACAACTTGGTCCCCACCACGGGCGCGTGCGCATTCACTTCATCGCGGCCGACGAAGTCGAATGGAACTATGCCCCAATGGGTAAGGACGAAGCGATGGGACACGCCTTTCACGATTTCGAGAAAAACTATATGGAAGCTGGCCCGCATCGGATCGGTCGAGTCTACAAGAAAGCAATTTATCGCGAATATACAGACGCGAAGTTCAATCGCGTAATGGAGCGCAGCGGAGACGATCAATTTCTCGGAATTGTTGGTCCAACTTTATACGGCGAAGTTGGTGACACGCTAAAGATCGTCTTCAAGAACAATACTTCGAGACCGTACACGATGCATCCTCACGGCGTTTTGTATCAAAAAGACTCCGAGGGTTCGGGATACAACGATGGAACGAGTGGCAAGGAGAAAGAAGACGATTCCGCTCCGCCGGGTGGCACGCATATCTACATCTGGGAAATTCCCGAAAGAGCCGGACCAGGACCGGCCGATCCCAGTTCCATCGTGTGGGTCTACCATTCGCATGTAGACGAGATGCGTGATATCGCTTCTGGTCTCTTCGGCGCAATTGTCATAACTGCGAAGGGGAAAGCACGTGCGGATGGGCATCCAAACGACGTAGATCGCGAATTCGTATCAATGATGATTTCCATTAACGAAAACGAAAGTTGGTACCTGGACGAGAACATCCGCAAACACACGAAAGACCCAAAGGGCGTGAATAAACAGGAATCGATCCCGTTGGCTCAAGATGGAATTCTTGCACCCGGCCTGGGCCGTGGATTCGCTGACAGCAATCTGCGCTACACAATCAACGGGTACGCGTTCGGGAATATGCCGATGATGACGATGAAAAAGGGCGAGCGCGTGCGTTGGTATCTCGCGCTCTCTCCCGCTCAAATGGAAACGGTCGACATGGTCCCAGACAATCCCGGCATCTGGCTTTTTCACTGTCACATCAGCGATCACATGGCCGGCGGTATGGTTACCCGCTACCAGGTCCTTCCATGATGTGTGCATCGTCCAGCCTAACAATTTTACTTGATAAAGGGTGCCAACCCGCTTTACCTTCAGGCTGGTTTCTTCGCGTGTCCAAACGATATTGCCAACACTCATGAAAAACTGACCCCCTAGCGATCATGAAGATTTGACCCCTCCAACATGAGGGGTGAGGACGGAACGGAGGAGCGAAGCGCAGGCCGGAGTTTCGTCCTCACCGCGAAACGCGCCCCCACCCAGTATCTTGACTCTTCGCGGTCAAGGGAGGGCGGGGTGCTCAAACTGGAGGAATGGATGGACATCCGATCGCTGCACAAAGAGGGTCACTCCATCAAAGCGATTGCGCGCATGGCCGGCCGTAGCAACACCATCCGGCGGGTGCTGCGCGAAGCCGGCTTCACCGGCTTTCACAAGCCAGCGCGTCTGTCGTGCCTGGATTCCTACAAGCCGTACTTACGTCAGCGCTATGAAGAATGCGCTCTTTCTGCGGTGCGCCTGCTGCCGGCGATTCGGTGCTGGCTGTAAAGACGACTCCGAGAATCGCCTCTGGCGACGTCGTCTACTTCGTGCGCCGTGACCGACCCGAGTCCGCGATGTGCTGCGCTGCCTCATTCGATCTGCCATCGCCGAGCGTATCGTTTCCGAAGCCGATGCTGCATGCCTATGGGCCGTTGTTCTTTTTCGATGACAAAATGGCGCCGGGAGTTCTGGAAGCGGTAAATGATCTCAACCCCCACGAAATTGTGCTAATTGGACTGCCCGATGAGCAAGCGGCCAATGACGCCCTACTACTCGAGCTTTTCGATCCGCGTCGGGAAATTTTGATCCTTGTGGAAGAGGCGGAACGTGGGGAGGCGGAGAAGGCAATCAATCAGCTGCGTCGCAGCATCGCCTCCCGCATTGGCGGGTCCGAACTGTTGCGGGCTGCGGCTTTCCGGTCGGCTGCATCCGTGAGTCAAGGCTTCGATCCCACTGCCACAATTCAGGTGATCGTTACTTCGCGAGAATGGATCCCGACAGCCACGCAAATGCTCCTCGACCTCGCGACCATTCGGCGTTCATCCGTTGAAAACGTCCCGGTGAGTAGCGAGGAAGGGGTGACATTCGTCAATCTAAAAGGCAATCCCTTCATCGTGCGGCAACGCGCAACCTTGTTTGATGGAACTGCCTCGTTGGCAGAGCTGATCGCGAGATATCGCAGTATGACTCAAGAGTCGGTCGAGAAGCGCATCTTGTTCCGGAGCCCTGAGGCGTCCAAGGTACGTCAATTGTCGACGCAGGCCGTTCCGCGGCGGCCGATTTTCATGGTTCCAACAAATCCATTAACCGCGGTCGCCGCGCTGCCTTATATTCGGCATCTCGGCGCATTGCCGCTACCTACGTGTGTAGAATCCGGTCTGCTGATCGAAGGTCTGGAGCCCCTCGAAATCTACACTTCAGAATCAGAAGCAGCAAAAATACCGAATGGGGGTTGGACGCTCCTTACCTTTCCTGCTGGCGCAAGCGAACTTACACGGCACTATCAGTCGTACGTCAAGAGGGACTACCGAAGAACTCTCGATGAGTTGTGGCGCACACACCCACATCTGCTACCGAGCCGCCGCCTGCTAGAGGAGATGCAACCCGCCGATTACGTGGTCCTTTGCGCGAGCAGCGAATCGGAGCGTCCCTGGGCGTACGTGGCCGCCAATTATGCTGCGGCCCTTCACGCTCCGTTATTACTGGCAGAATTCAAGAGCAACTTTGTTTCATCGAACTTGATTGATCGGCAGCGCTCATCGGCGGGGAAATCTGTCCCCTCTAAGTTCAAGAAATCGGCGCGACACCTCGGGCGCGCTGGCCACCGATCAGCCGCTGCTCCCGCGCCAGAATATCTCGGCGAAGCTTACGGCATTCTCACAGATATCAACCCGGCCTACCTTGGGTGGGTCTCTTCTGAGGCCGAGCTTCCCATCGAATTGATGGGTTCTCCCCCTGTCGCCATACGCTTCGCCATAGGCCGGCTCAGCGGTCCAGACCTGGCGAGCACTAGCCTCCTCATCACGAGAGCGGCCCTAAGCGAAGACACAGAGCGGACGGCGACTATCGACGCAATTCTTGTCGATTGCGGCCGCGCGGTACCCTCTCACCCACTACCCGGCGCTACACAGGAGATAAAAGCCATCGGTAGATTATTTCGAGATGAGAAAGAGATCCAGGCTTGCGTTATACAGAGCGCTTCCACCCGGGACGACAAGTCGGAATTTCTTCGTCAGTTACCGTCCGCGCACCTGATTCATTTCGCTGGCCATGGTTACTATCACGCTAGCCGGCCGGATCTCTCTGGTCTCCAGTTCAGGGAGGGGACCATGAGGCCACAGGAGCTCAACTCGGTGCTGACGAGTGCACCGATCATCTTCGGCAATGCCTGTGAGACCGGGCTGGTCGCCCCTATCGCAAGTGGCGGTCGGGAACGAGCATGGAGCGGATTAGCCGCTTCTTTTATTTCCTCCGGAGCGGTCAATTATCTCGGCAGCCTCAGCAAAATCTTCGACGACAGTTCCTGCCGCTTCGCTCAACAGTTTTATAAACTTCTTATCGCAGGAGACACTGTAGGTAATGCTTTGCTTCATGCAAGAAAATCTGCCTATGACTCCAACGACCCAATCTGGAAAGCTTACGTGATGTTTGGTTGTCCGAGAAATCGGCTTCGAGCGCGATATCTAGAACAGTGATCCAGTGTCTTTCAGTCGCGAGAAACAGAAATCTCTTCAGAGCGAATTACGATCAGGAATATCGCAATTTCGATTTGAAATTTGGGCGTTGCCAAGCGACAAGTCCTAGCTTGGGCGATGAAAGGAACTCTATATTTTCGATTATGGGAATCAAGGTATGTCCTGCCGGAATGAACATTGTGTGACTGCAGTCGGCAAAGCGTACTTCTTCGGCGTTCTTGCCCCAATAGTTTTGTGCCAAGAGAAACCCCACAATGGTTTAGTGGGTAAAGGAGGAAGGAGAGGACAGTTTATCCCGATACTCTCTTCTCCCTCGTTATAATTCCCTTTGCTATAGCGGCCCAGACCGTAGCCCTGAGTTGACGTAGCTGATTTAGCATCCGACTTGATGCTGGTAAGAGTGAAGTGCTTGCACGCATTCGCAATATCCCCACAGATGCTAAGCCAATAGTCCTTGTGGAGGTTGCCGTACTGTGTTTTCGCCGCTTGAGGAACAGATGGGTCATTTCTGATCCAATGAACCATAGAATATCCGGTCACGACGAAATTGAAAAAACGGTCAGTCGTCACCTCCTCTTCGAGGAGATAGGCGTCGCGCTGCAGCTTTGCAAAAAGATCACGTACAGAGTTCAGGCCAAAAGTTAGTGCCATGATGCCTCTAGGATTCTAGTTCAAGAATCATGTGTTCCGCACGGCTCGTCCCTATGCCGTCGCCCGTAGTCGCTTGGACAGCGGTGCAGCGGAGCATCCGAGTTGCCGCGCTACTCCGCGAAGCGATTGACAGCAGCCTGCTAGAGAATCTAGCTCAAGTCATCAGCTGGGGGAGTTCCTGATGCCTCCAGAAGATCTATCGCAGAACTGTTGCCAACTGTTGCCAGATTGTGCCAATATTCGCGTGTCCAAAGGGCTCCAAAGGGTTCCTAAGGGACGATGCAAGGACGCATAACTGGCAATAAACCTTAGAGTTTAGCGGCTTTTTCTTAGGTTTCTTCATTGGCCGAGAGACAACCCCATCGGCTCCACCATTTCAACCAACGACCTTCCCTTAGAAGACCGCTAACTGTTGTTCTGCATTTTCCTCTTGCATTCAAACTCCTCAAGCACCCGACGGCTCGTGCGATACGGATCGTATCGTGAAATTGACAAAGCTCATTACCCGCGCAGTTTGCTATCGGGACAACCGGCGTTGAGAGTATGCAATGGTTGCCCTAGGCAGCAACAGGGCGTGTAAAGTAGAAATTGCTTGTGTCCAATAATGGATCTATAATACTCCATATATGGAGCAGTGCGGGGAGGTAGCGTGGCATCCATCAATCAACTAGCCGCAGGCATTGCCTGGGAAAAGCCAGCCGATCTTTCGAGCAGAGAGGTATTGAAGCGACTGAGCCCTCCGGCAGTCAAGGCGTTCTTGAAAATCCATGAGCTTTGGAAATTGCGCGATGAAGATGCCAGGCAATTGCTAGGAGGCATGTCCAATGGCGCATTCTACGAATTGAAGAGGAAGGCGCGAGGCACACTCGACCAGGATCGGCTGACGAGGATTTCCGTTCTGACCGGAATCTTTAAGGCGTTAAACATTCTCTACAGCAAGAAGCTCGCCGACCGTTGGGTTCAGTTGCCGAATGAGAATCCGATGTTTGAAGGGGAAACTCCTCTTACATACGTGATCAAAGGTGGCCTCCCGGCAATGCTGCGCGTTCGGCAACTTCTGGATTCTCGCAGGGGCGGGCGATAGGTGCTACCCCAGCTTTCCGATGTTCTTCGTCATAAGACGCATCGTTTGATCCCCTCCAGCCATAGCGGCCAGGACGAAAGTGTTCTTACGCGACTAACCGTTGATCCGGATGACTTGAACGCGCTATTCGAGCTCGAAGGAGCCACAAACGACCGCTTGATCGGCGAAGCCGGGCAGCTTCCCGGGATATCGGTGCGGGAACTCGTCTTTGGACTTTCTTACTTTCATATCGTCAATGCGGCATTCACGCATGCCAGTCCCCTCGGAAGTCGCTTCAATGGACCTGAACGAGGAGCGTGGTATGCGGCATACTCCCGCGAAACCTCGGAGATGGAAGTGGCACATCACAAGAGCAAGGAACTACAGGAAATAAACTGGCAAGAGAAGGAGACTTTTACTTACGTCGATTTCCTCGCTGACTTTCGGGGCAAGTTTCATGACATTCGCAGCGATCCGTATTTTAAGAATTGTTTGAACCCAAACAGCTACGATGCCTCACAACACTTAGCTAAAGAGCTTCTTGAGGCAGGATCGGCTGGCGTCGTTTATCCCAGCGTTCGTCATCAAATCGGAACCTGTATCGCGTGTTTCAGGCCGGCGCTGGTGAACAATGTTCGGAAGGATGGCTCCCTAAGCATCACCTTTGAGAATGCCTTTGCCGAGCCAGAGATTAGCGAGCTCACGTGACACTCACCCTGGTTGCTGGTGGAAGTACGAAAATAGAAAAGCAATTCTTGATGGGGGGTCTTTAGGTGGTCCACTTGGTCATCGAATTATCGGTTACGGTCTGGCATCGATTCCCTGGCACGCGTTTTGCTTTTACTTACGCACTTCACGCTGCCCAAGGAACAATTCGACTGCCGCAAGCCTGAAGCGAAGACGGTTCCCAACCCGAATGTAGTTCAAGGGACCCAACGGTGTCCAAAGAACCTCTAAGAGTTTCCAAGGGACATTGGAAAAATCAGTACGTGGCGACAGACTTGTAGATTTAGCGGTTTCTTTGGGTTTTCTTCAAGAGGCGATTAACAACCCCATCGGCTCCGCCAATTCCTCACAGCTAGCTCCCATTGCAAACTCCGCTCAGGCGATCAGCGACAGGCGGATCTCGCTCAGATCCAGTTCATGTTCGATCCGGCGGAGCACTTCGTCGTTCAGCCGCCCTTCATTCCGCAAACTCACTGCCGTATGCCTTTCGATGCGGATCAGTTCTTGAAGCAACTGTTTGTATCGCGCAAGATGCGCTTGTTCCTCGCTCTCCGAATCGTGCTCGGCGAATGCGGCGAGGCGATGACGGTAACGTTCCTCAATTTCATCGTAGACTTCCTGAAATTCCTGTCCGTCGCGTTCTTGCTCTGCTCTCAGTCTTTGTAACGCCGCTTCAATGATCGCCCTTCGAGCGTCTTCCTCTTCTTTGCTACGGCGAGTAAGGCCGGCAAGCCCGAGGAGGCGAATCAACGGAGGAAGCGTCAATCCTTGCAACACTAAAGTCACCAGGATCACGCTAAACGTCAGAAATATGATCAAGTTACGATGTGGAAAATCGCTTCCACTGGCTAGTTTTTCCGGGAGCGAAATCGCGGCGGCCAGCGCGACTACCCCGCGCATTCCTGTCCAACCCACGACAAAAATCTGGCGCACAGAAGGCACGGGAACGTCCTGATGGAGCAATTTTCTGCGGATCAAGTTGGCGATCCAGGCACCAGGAAACATCCAGATGAGGCGGAGGAGGATGACTGTCGCGCTGAACAGCGCACCATATAGAAGCAGTTGAGAAAGATTATATTCGCGAATGCCGGCCAGAACGAATGGCAGCTGCAGTCCAATCAGCATGAATACGAGGCTGTTCAACACAAAGGTAATGGAATCCCAAACCGCCAAGATTTGTATGCGCACGTTCGGCGAGAAAAAATGCGCGCTCTTTTGGCTCATGTACAGCCCGCAGGCCACGACGGCGAGCACGCCGGACGCGTGAATGGTTTCCGCAGCGAGGTATGCCGCGTAGGGAATGAGAACGCTTAAGACGATTTCAATCGGACCGTCATCGATTCGATGTTCTAGCCATTCCGCGATAAGTCCGACCAGAAGTCCGAGGGCCAGACCAGCGACGGTAAGATAGGTGATACGCAGCAGTCCTTCGCCGACCGTTGGAGTACGCCCCTGCACCACCATGGCCAGAGCAAAATCCAGGGCCAGAAGCCCTGTTGCATCGTTCACCAGGCTTTCAGCTTCCAGAATGTCGACAATCCTTTGCGGCAGACCAATTCTTTTCGCGATTGAAGTCGCGGCGATTGCATCCGTGGTCGCCACGACCGCGCCAAGAACAAATCCCAATCGCAAATCGAAACCTGCAAAGACCCAGCGGGAAATCTCGGCGACTCCTAAAACCGTAAAGCCGACGAGGCCGAATGCCAGCATGAAAATGCTAACGAAATTGAATTTGAACTCTCTCCACGGAGTAACCCACGCGGCCGCGTAGAGCAACGGAGGCAGTACCACCAGGAAGATCAAATCGGGATTGAGAGTTACTTTAGGGATTCCAGGAATGAATCCGAGCAGCAAACCAGCTATCACAAGAACGATGGGATATGGCGTTCCCAGTTTCTTTGCCAGCCAAGCAAAGACGACCACAAAAAGCAGCAGCAGCAAGAATACTAGTTCGACCTCAGAAATCCAGCTGTTCGGCTGCATTGCGCGTTCTCCATGCTCCTGGAATCCTGAACATATCCTAAGCGCTTCGGCGCGTGTAATCTCGCAAAACCTGCGGAATGTATTTTTCTCGGCGGCACCAATGGGAAATTGTTTTAGGAACCGGCACTAACGGGCCGTCGCGGGACCACTCGCAGCGGCCTCTGGTTTAAGGAATTTGAAGAACGTGGCGTTTGCGAGAATCGTGACGAGAGAAGCGACGAGTGTCGCGTTGTAGATCTCATGAGTGATCAGACCGGAACTCAGAGACACCTGCGCGAGGATGAACGAGAATTCGCCGATTTGCGTGAGGCCGATTCCAACGCGCTTTGAAGTCTCCCAAGAATAACCAAAGAGGCGAGCGATGCCGCTCCAGATGGCGAACTTGCCGGCGATAATCATGGTGACGAGGATCACCACCAAATGCCAGGAAGATAGCCAGGTCGTCGGGTCAATGAGCAGCCCAATGGTGACGAAAAACAGAGCGACGAAAGCATCGCGCAGCGGCAAGGTTTGCTTTTCGAGTTTGTGAACGAAGTCGGAGTTGCCAACAAGCAGACCGGCGAGAAACGCTCCCAGAGCCAGCGAGAGACCGACAAGTTCGGTAATGGCGGCGACGACGAGACAAATGGTAAGCGACAGGAGTAGCGAAATTTCGTCATTGTAGAAACGCTCGACGCGGGAAAGCACGCGCGGGATGATTTTCCATCCTGCGACAAGAATCGGAACCAGCAGCAGGAGCGCGCGTCCGATTTTCCAGAGGACTTGGACATAGCCACCGTCAGGGGAGTTGAGGCTCGGAAGAAGAATCGTGAGGATTACGACGGCAAGATCTTCCGCGAGGGTCAACGTGATCATGACGCGACCGGATTCTGAGGAAAGTTCGCCGCGGTCCAGCAGCAGGCGCATCATGACCATGGTGCTGGCGACAGAAATGATGCAGCCGACGGCGATGCCCTGAAGCAGCGGCCAGCCGAAAAGCAAACCAACTCCGGCACCGATACCGACAGAGAGCAAGATGCCTAGTGGCGCGCCGAGGAGCGCGACCCATTTCACTTTGAGCAATTCTGGAATCGAGAATTCGATGCCGACGGAAAACATGAGAAGGATGACGCCGATTTCCGCCATCGTTTCGAAAATGCCAACGTCGTGCACGTGGGGACCGGGGGTAAGCGGACTGAGAATGAGTCCCGCGAGGACATAGCCAATCAGAATGGGTTGACGCAGACGCCAGGCCAGCAAGCCACAGATAAACGCGCCGGCAAAGACCATTGCGATGTCACGATAAATAATGGAATGGTCCGACATGAAGTTAAGCTATCGCGAATTGGCTGGGAAAGCGATTCGAGTGTTTCGCGCGCGCGACAACAGTAGGCGAGACAAAATCCCACAAGAAGAAGCGAACTAGCCAGCTTGGTGGAGGCTCGAGAGAAAAGCGTGATGCGCGCGAGAGAACGACCGGCCGCGAAGCGTGAGCGCGCCGATGGTTCGAGTGGCGCCAGGGTCCGAAATGCGGACAAAGCGGACTGGCGAGCGGCGATCGAGAGCCATCTCCGGCACCAACGAGACACCCATACCGGCTCCGACAAGTCCAAGCAAACTGGAGAATTGTCCACTTTCGAAAACAACCTGAGGGGAGACGCGCGCACGATCGCACGCGGCCAAGGCATTTTCGCGGAAGCAGTGTCCGTCGCGGAGGAGAAGGAATGGTTCCTTGCGTAAGTCGCGGAGGGCCACGGAGGTGCGTCGCGCGAGACTGTGTTTTTTGGGAAGGGCCGCGAACAGAGGTTCCGTGAGCAGAGGCAGCGCGTCGAATTCGTGTCCACGAACGGGCAAGGCGAGTATAGCCACGTCGATACTGCCGGCTCGGAGGCGTTCGAGAAGAACGGGAGTAATTTCTTCAATCACCGTGACGGCGGATTCGGAGAAGCGCTTGGAGAACGACGCGAGAACCGGCGGGAGAAAGTAAGGAGCGACAGTGGGAATGGCTCCAACAGCGACCTGGCCAGAGATGGAATCCTTGCTTTCGACGACATCGCCGCGAGCGGCTTCGAGTTCGCGAAGAACTGCACGAGCACGAGGAAGAAACGTTTTGCCAACTTCGGTAAGGCGGACGGAACGCCCGAGACGATCGAAAAGGCGCGCACCGAGCTCGGCTTCGAGCTTAAGGATTTGTTGGGAGAGTGACGGCTGCGACACGTGAGAGTGTTCGGCGGCACGGGAGAAGCTCCCGGTTTCGGCTACAGCGCAGAAGTAACGGAGTTGATGAAGTTCCATGGAGGCAATTCTAAGCTTTTATCAATGATTCCTAAGTTGCGTCTGGCCAGCATGTGGTTCACTGTACCGGCCGGCGCTCCCCTGCTCTGCTGCCGCGTGTGCTGCGGCGGCAGAGTTTCAGACCAACGAACGCAATCGCCGTATAGGCTACGCCTATCTATTGTATCTGAACTAGATATTGGAACAATGGGTCGACGAGCACTAGCATTGTGGGGGTCGCGCATCAGTTCGAGGTTCGCGCGGACGAATTGTAAAGCCGGAGGAAAGATGGCAGAAGAAAAGAAACACACCATGACAACGGACGCGGGGCGTCCGGTGGGCGACAACCAGAATTCGCTGACAGTAGGACCGCGCGGTCCAATCGTTTTTGAAGATTACCTGCTGTTTGAAAAAATGGCGCATTTCAACCGGGAACGCATTCCGGAGCGCGTAGTGCACGCGAAGGGCTCGGGCGCGCACGGATATTTCGTGTGCACGAGCAAAGAGATCACCAAGTACACGACGGCGAAGCTGTTTAACGCGGTCGGTAAGAAGACGCCAACGTTTATTCGGTTCTCCACAGTAGGCGGCGAGAAAGGTTCCGCGGATACGGAACGCGATCCGCGAGGCTTTGCGCTGAAGTTTTACACCGAAGAGGGCAACTGGGACATGACCGGCAACAACACGCCAGTGTTTTTTATCCGCGACCCATTGAAGTTTGGTGATTTCATTCATACGCAGAAGCGCGATCCAGAAACGAACCTGAAGTCGCCGACAATGATGTGGGATTTCTGGTCGCTTTCGCCCGAATCGCTTCACCAGGTGACAATACTGTTCTCAGACCGCGGGACACCAGATGGCTACCGGCACATGGATGGATTCAGCAGCCACACGTTTAGCTTGATCAACGACAAAAATGAATTGTTTTACGTGAAGTGGCACTTCAAGACAAAACAAGGCATCAAGAACTTTACCGGCGAAGGCGCTGAGGAAATGCGCGGCAAAGATCCGGATTATGCGCAGCGGGATTTGTTCAACGCAATCTCGAAGGGCGACTTCCCGAAGTGGAAGATCTCCGTGCAAATCATGGCGGAAAAAGACGCGGAGACGTATCACATCAATCCCTTCGACCTGACGAAAGTGTGGCCGCACAAAGATTATCCGCTGCACGAAGTGGGCGAACTGGTGCTGGACCTCAATCCCGTGAATTATTTTGCCGAGGTCGAGCAGGCGGCATTCGAACCCCGCAACATCGTGCCGGGCATGGGTTTTTCGCCAGATAAGATGCTGCAGGCGCGATTGATCTCGTATCCCGATGCGCATCGGTACCGCTTGGGTGTGAACTATGACGCGCTTCCGGTGAACAAGCCGCAGTGCCCGTATCACACATATCACCGCGATGGAATGACGCGATTCGGCGAGAACGGCGGCAAGTCTGTGAACTACGAACCAAATAGTTTTGGGGGACCAACGCAAGACCTCAAATATACCGAGCGGCCAAAGCCGGTGACGGGGACTGTGGCGCGACACGACCACCGCTCAGACAGCGACTACTACACGCAGCCGGGAAATTTGTTCCGGCTGATGCCGGCGGACGCGAAGGAACGGCTGATCAAGAACATCGTTGGCAGCCTCGGCCAGACGCCGCGAAGGATTCAAGAGCTGCAAATTCAGCACTTCTACAAAGCCGATCCAGCATACGGAACCGGAGTCGCGAAGGGGCTGGGCCTGGACATCAATGTGGTCGTTGCGCAGAAACAGGCATCGGCGGCGGACTGATCAGCGAACGAAAACGTTCGAGACGAAGAACAAGACTGTGGCAACGAAGAGGCGGGCCGAGATGGTCCGCCTCTTTTGCATGCACGGGCTCGTCGTTCCAGATGCTGGTGAAAAAAATCCTGCCGTCGACGAGCGGTCTCTCGCTTGGGGAGCTGGTGGACGTGACCTTGGCAAACAATGTGTCGATGGGCGTAGCGGCGCCGAGTACCCTGCGGTTAACGGGGCAACGTTTGCAAACCACTGCGGATCTGACGCCCGGGCAGGAAGTCCTAGCGGAAATCACCGGCAACATTGCGGTTGCCAACGACGGAAACCCTTCGTTCACGACCGTAAAATTGCTTCTGGCATCATCACAAATCGCCGGACCAGTAGCAGCGGTGAACAGCTCAGCGGGAAGCTTCGCGCTGACGAACATCTGGAGTCTCTTCACAAAGGCAAATCCGGCTGTTACAACAGCTGGAAGTGCAAACCGGAACCCAAACAACGTTTGTCGATTTAACCCCTGCCGACGCCTCGGCGATCAGCACGTCATCGAAGGTGGCGGTGAAAGGACCGCTATTCAATACGATCGGCAGCGTGGGGCAGCCGACACTCAGCGCCCTGCAAGTAGCTGGCAGGTAGGCCTGTTGCCGAATCTCAGGGTTTCCATGGGCTCTTAAAAGACAAATAGGCGGGCCAAAATGCTCGCCCGTTTTTGTTTTTCGGTCGAAATGGGTTAACGTCGTTCAATGAAAATTGGAGCGACAAGCGAATGGCAAAATTAACGTTCTTGGGGGCGGCAGGGACGGTCACGGGATCAAAGTATTTAGTTGAAGCGGCGGGCAAAAAGCTGCTTCTCGATTGCGGAATTTTTCAAGGTTCAGCGGAACTAAGTGCACGCAACTTCAAGCCACTGAGTGTCGACCCGAAAAACATCGATTATTGTGTGCTGACGCATGCGCACCTTGACCACGTTGGGTGGTTGCCGTGCCTGGTGCGCGATGGCTACCAAGGACCGATTTACGCGAATCAGGCGACGATCGATCTGGCGACGATTTCGTTGAAGGACTCCGCGCATTTGCAGGAAGAAGATGCGGACCGCGCCCGGCGAAATGCGAAACACAATGCCGAGGATCGCCATCCGCTGTACACGACGGATGACCTCGACCCCACGTTGCGTCTGCTAAGGCCTGTGCCGAGGACGGGCGGTTTCGACGTTTCTCCAGAATTTCATTTTGATGCGTACGACGCGGGCCACATACTTGGCTCGACCAGCCTGGCGCTTACGATCACGGAGAATGGAAGAAAGACGGTAGTCGTCTTTTCGGGAGACATTGGGCGCTACGGCGAACCGATATTGAATGATCCCGCAACGCCGCCGCGGGCTGACGTCCTGCTGTGCGAATCCACATACGGCGATCGCGAGCATGAAGCTGGTGATCCCGCCTCCATGCTAGCGGACATTGTGAATCGAGTCGCCAAACGCGGCGGCTCCATCGTAATTCCCGCGTTCGCAATTGGACGCACGCAGACGTTCATGTATTACCTGCGGCAACTTGAGGATACACAAAAGATTCCGCGCATACCGGTTTACATCGACAGTCCGATGGCGCTGAGCACGACGGATCTCTATGTAAAGTACAAGGAAGATCACGATCTGGATTTTTCGAAGCTGGAATCGAGTGGCGATCGTGATCCGCTGAACGTGCACGAATTTCATTTAACGCGGTCAGTTGAAGAGTCGAAAGCCATCAACAATTTGAAAACGCCATGCATCATTGTTTCGGCGAGCGGAATGGTGACCGGCGGCCGCGTCCTGCATCATCTTGCACAGAAATTGCCGGACGCAAAGAACGCGATAATTCTGGCGGGCTTTCAGGCCGAAGGAACACGAGGCCGCGCGCTGCAGGAAGGCGCCAAGGCGCTGCATCTTTTCGGACAGTTGGTACCTGTGAACGCAGAGATCATCACGTTGGGGCAATTCTCAGCGCACGCCGGACAAAGCGAATTGTTGCGCTGGCTCTCCGCGCTGCAAGCGGCACCGAGGAAAACGTGGCTGACGCACGGCGAACCTGCAGCGGCGCAAGCACTCCAAACGGCAATTGAGCAAAAATTTCAATGGGACGTGGCAGTCGCGCGCTATCTGGATTCGGTTGAACTGGAATCATAGGACTCAGTGCTAGAACACGGAATCTGCCCGCAAAAATACTTTTGTGTGCGAAGAAACTTTTCGGGGCCTGGGCTCGTCTATAGAAGCAAGACCACTCGCGGGGTAGGGGGCTAACCACCACAGGGCAACCGACCGTCAGTTCCCTACCCCATCCTTAAGTAATGCTCCTATATTCAGCAAGTTACGATAAAGCTACCGTGGGTTCTATGGAGAATTCGCCTACTTTTGAACCGCCGTTGGCGCGCCTCGGATTAATTTTGTGTTAAATGCGCAACTTGCTGAATCGTTGTTCGGCAGCGGCTAATGTCTCTTCTTTTTTACAAAAGGTAAAGCGCACCTGGGAAGCTCCGTCCTGAGGATTGTTATAGAAACTCGATCCCGGAACACAGGCCACGCCAATTTCCTGGACAAGATATTTTGCGAAGGCGACGTCCTTCGAAGCGGAGGCGAACCGCAAGTCTTCGGCCGGAAAATGGAAGCGCGAGATATCGGTCATGATGTAGTATGCGCCGCGCGGCCTATACACGGTGAAGCCTGTGTCTTCCAGAATTTTTAGCAAGCGCGCGCGTTTCTTCGCGTAAGTAATGGAAAGATTTCCATAATAAGCTTCGGGCGAACGCAGTGCGCTGGCGCCGGCTTGCTGCAAAGGCGCAGCGGCGCCGACTGTCAGGAAGTCATGCACTTTGCGGATGGCCTGTGTCGGCTCCGAGGGCGCGAGCGCCCATCCTACGCGCCAACCCGTGACGCTATACGTTTTTGACATGCCATTGATGACGATGGTTCGTTCGCGCATACCGTCAATACGCGCCATCGAGATATGTTCGGTGCCGTCGTAAAGAATGTGCTCGTAGATTTCGTCGGTGATGCAGTAAGCATTCCAGCGTACGCATAGATCGCGAATGAATTCGAGTTCGGACCGCGTGAACACTTTGCCGGTGGGATTGTTCGGCGTGTTCAGGATAATGGCTTTTGTGTTTGGGCCAAACGCAGCAGCAAGCTCATCGCCATCAAAAGACCAGTCGGGATTTGCAACCGACGGCGGCTTCATGCGGACGAAACGCGGCGAGGCACCAGAAAGAATCGCGTCGGGACCGTAATTTTCGTAGAAAGGCTCAAAGACGACAGTTTCGTCGCCAGGATTGATGATGGCCATCATGGCGGACATCATCGCTTCCGTTGAACCGCAGCAGATGGTGATTTCGCGTTCCGGGTCGTAACGCACGGATTGCGTGCGTTCAAATTTTTCGACGATGGCGTCGCGCAGCGGCTTGGCGCCCCAGGTAATCGCGTACTGATTGATGTCGTCGGAAATCGCCTGGCGCGCTGCTTCCTTGATTTCAGCCGGCGCCGCGAAGTCCGGAAATCCCTGCGAGAGATTCACGGCATTGTGCTTCATCGCGAGGCGCGTCATTTCGCGGATGACGGATTCGGTGAACTGCTCGGCTTTAGCCGAAATCATGCGGCGGGAAATTCCCGCTATTTTCGATTCAGGAGTGCTCATTAGTCTCCGCGATTGCAGCGCGCTATTGCAGCGCACCAGCGTATTTCCGGCGGTTGTCGCGCTAACGGCTCTGCGACGTCTCGGTGCTGCCGGAGGCGGCCGGCTTCGCGCCCGGAGCATAAATCATCCGGTAGAGCGCGGCATTGCGCAACACGATTTGGACATAGTCGCGTGTTTCAGAGAACGGAATCGACTCGACAAGTTCGGCAACCTCGTCATAATTGCGTTCGGACTTCCACAGCGCGATGCGGTCCTCGCCGGCGTTGTACGCAGCCAATGCGAACTCCGGCGCTCCAGTCAAATTCACGAGACCTTTGAAATAATAGGTGCCGAGCTCGATGTTGTATTCGGGATCGAATAGTTTGTTCTTCGCGTACTTGATCCGTTTTTGCTTGGCCATAATTTTTGCGGTCTTGGGAAGCAGTTGCATCAGTCCAACGGCGTTCGCGTGCGACACGATATCGGCTTGAAATGTAGACTCCTGCCGAATCAGGCCCGCGACGATCATAGGATCCAATTCGTTCTTGCCAGATTCGCGGCGCAGAGATGTTTCATACGGAAGCGGATAAAGCGCTTTCCACGCGCTCAGAGGCAGCTCATTACTTTTGCGAGAATCAAAGCTGGGTACAGCGAGCCGGGCATACGCCATTCCCGCGGCGAAATGTCCCTGATCGAATGCCGCCTGCGAAGCTTCAATCAAGAATCGCGGCGAACCAGTCGCAAAGAATGCGTTTTTCAATTCGAGTTCGGCGGATGAGTCAAACGCAATCGCGCGCAAAGCTTGCGCACGCGCCCAGCGATCCGAGGCAGAGGGCGGAATCGGCTCATCGAAAGGCCGCAGCGGAGGCGGTGGCGGAATCCGATCGAGAAAATCCGGAGGATTTTCTTCACCCGAGCCAAGTTTTGCAAGGCGGTCGGCGGAAGCAAATCCAAAATAAGTTTCGGGGAAACGCTCAAGGGCCTTGTTATAGAAACTGCGAGCGTGAGCCGGGTTACCGCTACGTTCCGAATAGCGCCCGAGCCAGTAGAGCGCGTCCACAGCATTCGCGGAAACCGGGTACTTCAGCAGAAATACTTTGAGCCTTTCGTCGGCGTCCGGCTGACGACCTACATACGCAACCCAGGCAATACGCCATTCGGCGTTGTAGTCATTCTTGCTGTCGGGAAAAACTTCCAACACGCGCTGGTAATAGCCAGCGGCTTTTGTGCGGTCGAGCAGAACCCAATAATAATTCCCCGCCTGCATGTAGCCTTCTTCGGTCCACTTGCTTCGCGGATATTTCTTGCCAAGATCCTCGATCGTAGCAAGCATGGCCGATTCGTTTTTGACAGAACGCTGGAATTGCGACAGGACAAACAGGCGTTCGGCATCTACTTCGGGGTCGGGCGTGACGAGCGCAGAAATTACCGTCAACGAGGCCTTGAGCTGTACTTTGCACTGCGCCAGGCGCAATTGTGCGTGTTGCCGCGCCGGATTTGCGGCATCGTGCAACATCCCAGCCAGTTTTTCGAATTCCGACCGCGCCTCCCGCCATTTGTGCGCGTCGAAAAACGATTGCGCGCGCTGCTCTTGCATCTCGGCGGTGGCGTAAGGAAATTCGCTGCGCAGAGCTTTCTGCAGCACTGGCAAAGCGGCGCCCGCAGCTTTCGCTTCATCGCCGAGCGGGTACTTGTAGTAGATCGTCTGATAGTCTTTCGCGGCGCGAACGGTTTGTCCCGCTGCCTGGTAAGCATGAGCGCGGTCGAGCAACAAAGCTGGTTTTGATGCTGTTGCGGGGTAAGCGTTAAGCGCTTCGATCGCGTCCTGCGGATGACCGGTATCCGTGGCGGTCGCCGCAAGCGCGTCCACAACTTGCTCTTTAATGGCCGTATTCGGGTAGTCGCGGCGGATGATGTTCAGGTCAGCGAGCGCGTCTTGATTGCGTTTCAGCGCGCGCTTCGATTGCGCGGTCCAGAAAAGTACGTATTCTCCAAGCAGTGTGTCGCTCTTGGCCTTTGTGAACCACGCAAGGGCTTGCGGCGCTCTGTTTTTTTGATAATCGTCATAGCCGAGCGCGAGGGCTGCGCGCGCCCCCCAAGTGTCGGAGGAATGTTTCGTGGCAAAAGCGGAAAGCTTTTCGTAAGCACCTGGCGCGGCGTTATGCAAATTGCGCGCGAGTCCGGATAATTCCTGGTGAGTGCTGGCGTCCTCGGTCGAGGTCGTCTCGACATCCGGCGGTGTCGTATCCGGTCTGCATCCGGTGCGGCATGGCGCGGCTTTGTGCTTGGTGGACTTCTTGCGCTTTGTTTGCGCCGAAGCATCGGACAGGCAAACAAGCGAAAGTACAGCAGCAAGAACTACGGCAATGCACTTCGCTCCGAAACCATGTTGCAAGGAGAATGAATTTGATGGGTGTCTAGTGCTGGCGAGCGGGAACGGCGTAAGGATATTCGCCGAGCGCGCCGGCATCGCCTTCCGCCAGAATTTCCACCATCCATCGATAAAAGTAGTCCACAGGATGATCCATGATGGGTTTGAATCGTCTGTCGTATTCGCGGTGAGCTTTCTCAATGTCGTCTTTCAATCGTACGCAGATGTCTTTGTTTTCGCGGCCCAGGCGAACCTGATCCGGTCGTAACATTTTAATATCCTGCATGGAAACTTTAGCCACACGATTTGCACGTCTGTGAAGCTCTTGTTCCTCAGGCGTCAACCTGTTGACGTCGAAGTCTGGCGTGCCTTCCGGCTCTGGTTCCTGTGCCGGTTCGGGAATATGTTCGTAAACGGGTGCTGGCGGAGGCGTGAACGCAGGTTGTTGCTCTGTGGGAGGCACGGCCATGGGCTGCGCCATCGGTTGCAGAGGAACCGAAATTGGCCGCACCGGTTCAGGGACCGCTGGGGCTGCCTCAACAGCAACCGCGGTGACGAGTCTCGAGATTTCCGCTTCGAGCGGAGAACGAGCGCCGGTCTGCAACGTGACTGCAATGAAGCGGGAGAGCACTTCTAGCGCTGCCGAAAGGGACGCCGCGCTGGTTTGCGCGCGGAGCAGCGGAGGGAGGGCGTTAGTCGGTTTATTGCTGCTGCAGGCCGATACAACATCAGCGACGGCGTGATGTAGCTCGTCCGAATTGCGCTGCATGCGCTCCAGGCTATCCCGGAGAGCCCGCGCAACGGCCTGTTCGATAGCGTTCGGTTCGTTGGACATAACGATTTCGGCCCGATTCGACCGCAGGCCTCCCAAGATTTCATTTTGGTAGTGGTGGCCCGCCCCGTCAACCCGCCTGCGGTACCCCTGTGCCCAGTTAAACAGTTATAGGTTAGGAGTCTCGTCCGCTAGCCCGGCAGTCCGGCTTGCTGACGGGGTTCCCCGACGAAGCGCTGCTGGGGGTGGTAGAATAAGGTTAGGGGGCGACACGGTTTCGACGGAAGCTGTCGCGTCCCGAAGGCATGCCGGGGGCCAACCGCCCGTAACTGGATGGAAACTAGAACTGCCAACAACAACTTGGCACTTGCTGCTTAATTAATTAAGCGCACGCTTCCCCGGGCTTCGCTCATGGGCCCGGATCGAGGCGTCACACAGTGAGCTGGTCTGAGCCTTTCGGTCCGTAAGGTTCGGGCGAGAACCATCGGACTAGTCGGCTGCGTTTCTTGCTCGTTCTAAGCGTGGCTGGCGAAACCAACGGAACTGAGATAAGCATGTAGGCTTCGTGGCGCAGCGCTTTTCGGACGGGGGTTCGACTCCCCCCGCCTCCATACTTTACCTATTCTATATAATTATTATAAGTTATTATAGAGACCTTGATGACCGCACGCGCCGTCTGTACGACTTCTTGATGCAGCCGATGCGGTTGTAACGAAGCCAATTGGACGGTCTCGGCCATTCAGGGGACGTGTAACGCGTGTTCGTTGCGACCTTAAGATTCGAAGAAGGGGCGGCAGGGATCGAAAATCTGGTACAAAATCCCGGCTCGGTCAATCTACGCGGGCCCTCTTGCTTTGTAGGCATATATCACTGCCAGCAGCGGTGGAGCGAGAATGAATCCCCAGAACGGAATTGCAAAACCCAGTATGACTGGTGCCACTATCGAGGCCCACATAGGAACTTTGGCAATGCGATGCATGATGTAAGGCTGGAGCAACAGGCCGTCCACGACTACGATTACTGCGTACAGGATCAGCACGCAGAGGGGATGTTCCCAGTCTTGCCAGCGGAGCAATGTCACCAGCACCGGGCCGACCAGACTGAGTACTGGTCCGAAGTGCGGCACGATTTGCAGGGCGGCAGCAAGCGCTGCCCACAGCGGAGCCCATGGCACTTTGAGGATCCAAAGACCTAGCAGCCACAGTAATGCGACCGCGATCGAATCCTGCACCTGTGCGACCGCCCAGTTCTTCAGGGCAAAGCCGGTAACACGAATGTGCTCTCGGGGTTCCATGCGTGGCCGCAGTCTTGTTTTCCGTTCTCGGTAAACATTATCCTGCCGGTTCCGTCCACAGCAATAGAGCGCGAACAGTTGTTGGCCGAGGCGGAAGCCCAGGTCGATCCAACCGTATTCTTGCAGCGCGAGCAGTCCCGAATCCCCAATCGGACGGCACAAGTGACGATCCAAGACGATCCACTCCTGAAGCCATGTTCGGTCTGGTGCTCTTGATAGTTGGCCAGCCGGGCTTTCGTCTGCTCGATGGAAGTATCAGGACCAGTAGGAGTGAAGCGCATCACGATCGGCTCGCCCAACCATGCGAACGCCGTCTCAACGTCGCCCGACTCAAATGGACGTAGGATGAGTCGACGAGTCTCAATTGAGGTTCGCAGCGGCTCGTTGTACGCCTTATTGATGTGGCCTCTCCACTGCGCCCCAGATCTTAGGCGGCTCTCCTGGTAGCGGCCCCGGCTCTTCATCATCCTGTTGCTTGATTATTCTTGGCGCAGGTAGAAACACGGTTTCCCGATTCTTCACTCTGCCCTTCCCCCTCAGCTTTTGTGCGAATGGGTTCCAGCATTCGGGGCAGATATCGTATTCCTTGCCGGCAATTTCCTTCTGCAGACAATCTTTCGCTTCGCCGCAGAGATCACAAATAATCATGGATTTCGCTCCTTCAAACTCGCTGCCGCTATTCTTGACTTTTCGCATAGCGTACACGGAAAACTGGAATGTGGTCCACAAAACGGGGTTGTGGGAAGCCGCAGCGAGGTTTGAGCGAATCGTCGGCCACTCGGAAACTACAAATCGATGTGTTCGATTGGTGCATTAGTCACGGCACGGCGTACCCGTGAAGAAGAGGCGCGCATCTTAAGTATTTCAAGAGATCACGCAGCATAACGGAGATTGACGTGGCGAAGGAAACCGCAAAAGTTGTCCGCTTCCATTCGCTCGGTGGACCGGAAGTATTGAAGATTCAAGAAGAACCCATCCCTGAGCCGGGGAGAGGCGAAGTTCGCCTGAATGTGAACGCAATTGGGCTGAACAGGGCGGAGGTGATGTTTCGGAGGGGTGAATATCTGGAGTCCGCCGGCCTGCCGTCAAAGCTCGGCTACGAGGCGGCCGGTATAGTGGCGGCAGTCGGGCCGGAGGTGGACAAGAGCTGGCTTGGCAAGAAGGCTAGCACTGTTCCGGCGTTTCTCATGACGAACTACGGCGTATATGGAGAAGTGGCGATTGTTCCGGCCAGCGCGCTGGCGGCTTATCCAGAGAAGCTAACCCCAGAAGAGGGCACATCCATCTGGATGCAATATCTGACAGCCTATGGAGCACTGATTGCACACGGTCAGATTACAAAAAACGAGTTCGTAGTTATCACGGCAGCCAGTAGCAGTGTTGGAATTGCGGCCATCGAGATGGTGAAGGTGGAAGGCGCGATCAGCATCGCAACCACGCGAACATCCAAGAAAAAGGCGACGCTGGCCGACGTGGGAGCAACACACGTGATTGCAACCCAAGAAGAGGACTTCCTCGCAAGGGTAAAGGAGATCACCGGTGGCAAAGGCGCTCGCGTGATCTTCGATCCGATTGGGGGAAAAGGTATCGAGCTGCTCGCGCAGGCGGCGGCGCTTGGAGGAACAATCTTCGAATATGGAGCACTTGCGCCCGAGCCAACTCCGTTTCCCTTATTTACCGCGCTGAGCAAAGGGCTGGCGGTTCGTGGATACACACTTCGTGAAATACTTTCTGTCCCGAAGCTGAGAGCAAAGGCTGAGCAGTATGTTTTCGATCACGTCAAGGCGGGCAACTTCAAGCCGCGTGTAGACCGCATCTTTCCATTTTCGGAGATCGTGGAAGCGCACCGCTACATGGAGTCAAACCAGCAGATTGGCAAAATTGTTGTAACGGTGTAGCGATGGGGATGGATCGATCCTAACGGCCGCTCAATTCTGCGTAGTCGGCAACTCTCCCTAATCGGATTGTGGAAGAGATTGCCCGTCATCCGCTCGCAATCGGCGGCAAGCTTCAAATGGAGCTTCTAACTTCGCACAAGCCGATCTCGCGAGATTCAGTTCTACCAGATGTCCGTAATACGACAGCTGAGCGTAGAGGCGAGCACATACTCATCGTCTAGCCGGGTCCCATTTCGCTTGACCCTGGTTGGCCGAGGTCATACTGTTCTTCCACAGTTCCAAGAGGCCCCTCGCGTGCAAGACGCTCTTTCTCGCCGGCGATTT
>WNGK01001591.1_pt1 | contig 24590 bp, 22 predicted proteins | sample 5400601 | NCBI WGS metagenome assembly WNGK01 (sample SAMN13153376, study PRJNA577476) | soil metagenome | isolation source: 60 cm soil or saprolite under Garry oak tree replicate 1 | place: USA:California | collected 2016-06-15
AGTACGCGAGGCATCTGTTGCTGCGCACCAGCGCTGCGGACCAGCGGGCCGTTGCGCTGGCTGAGGCGCCGGAGTTGGAGTGGGCGCTCTCCATCGCGAAGCTTCCTGGCCCCTGGCGGGCCGCCTTTCGATGAGCTTCTCTGCGCCTTCCGACACGTTTCCACTCCCCATGATGTGTCTGGAAGTGAGAGCTATGAACCTCTCTTAAGGTGATCAGGCCCTGAGGGCTTTGTGCAGAGCCAGGCACACCGAATATGTCCAAGAGCCGTTTTCTGAGAGAAAAGCGAAAAGTATCCTGAGAAACCCACGCGATGCGCAACGAGGTGAGAGTAGAGAGGCAAAGAGAGAAAGAGTCTCCTCCAGAGATCCTCTCCGTGCTTGCCAGAAGAGGGGCATCAGGGAAATGGAGCCTAGACAGAACAGAGGACTGCGTGTAAAATACGCTGTGATGCTCAGTGAGTAGACGACCATCGTGAGGTGTCTCTATGGTCACAGAAGAAGCCGTAGCCGCGTTGCTTGCCACCTATAGCTCTGAAGTGTGTGATCTCGCCTGGAGAGTACGAGCAGCCGTGTTAACAGTTTTCCCTCAGGCGGTAGAACAGGTCGATAGGCCGAGAAAACTCATTGGATACAGTGTCGGCCCGAAAATGGCGGATGTCGTCTGTGTGATTATGCCACTCAAAACAGCGGTCAATCTCGGCTTCGCCAGAGGAACAAACTTGCCGGATCCAGCAGGACTGCTCGAAGGGACAGGCAAACGTGCTCGTCATGTGAAGATTACAACACCGACAGATCTTGACAATCCCGCTTTACGAGCATTGCTTGAGGCGGCCGTCGCTGCCATGCCTTAGTCAAGACGAACGCTCCTCAGCGCGTCACGGGAGCTTTCAGATGGCGCATGCACCCTGCCACCGTTGCAGAACACGAGCAGTCCTGATCTCGTTGCGCATCCGGTGGGTATATCAGGCGCGCCGCCACCTGCCACCGGCGCACCTTCTGTCCTCGATGGCTCAACGTCAGCCACTGGCCAAAGTGAGCGGTGAGGGCATAGAAGTAGAAATTGAGCCCGTCACTGGTAAAGAGCGGGATGCAGAAAGGCGGCCAGGCTCTGTTGGAGCGTATGGATGAGCACATGCGCCATCTGTTGCGTGCGGGGGCCGAGCTCAAGCACAGGCAGCATCTTCGTCAGAGGATCAATGGCCAGCCAGAGCCAGAGCACCCGCGTATGGCTGCGCAGCCTGGTACGCAGCAGTGGTCCAATTGGAGGTGGGGGATCTGCAGGGTGTGGAAGCAGCGCCCGTGCAAGGTCTGTGCATGCGAGCCCTCGCGAGTCAGCCACGAGGTGATGCTGGCCTGACGGGAGCCGAACACCCGTTGGGCGGCGGAACCATCCAGCCCTTCGGCCAGCGCAGCCAGCACCGTGGCGACGTGATGGGAGGAGGTCTTCAGACGGTAAAGAGGGGTATGGGACCCAGCAGTGAACGTCGTGTGACAGGCTTGGCATCGGAATGTCTGGATGCGCTCGCCATGACCATGCTTGCCATCCCCAACGAGCGCGTGGATGTGCGCATCGGTGATCCCGAAGTACAGACCCTGCTGCTTGGGACAGGCAAAGCCCTCCGTGTTCACGCGAGTGGCGGGCTCCCCGCCGGCTTTTCACCTCAGGCCAGGGACGCACAGCAGCGGGCGCTTGCCCTACCCCCGACGTGGGAGTGGAGGCGAGACGACAGGCGGGGCAATCGTCTGGGCAGCGAGGCGAGAGCAGACGGTGGAGCGTGGGGCGCGTCGTGGCAGCTGCTCGTGACGGTGCAGGACCATGATATGGCCAGCAAAGAGACCAAAGCCGGAGCAGGCAGAGCATGAGGAAGGACACGAGCAGGAACAAACATACATAAAAGGCCATCAGGATCCTCTCTGCTTGAGATGAGGTGAATGAGAAGCGTACTCAGGAAGGAGAAATAGGGTCACAAGGCTTTGTCAAGCCAGTGGAAGAGGAGGCTGATTTATCCACCATGGAAAGAGGCTGTACCCGCTCTGTTTTTCGATACAGGTTCGCCAGTTCTTGTTGAAATGCTTCATCCAGCACTTCGTGGCGGTGCTGGCGCAAAAAGACAAACAGTTGGGCTTTTCGTATCCGTTTCATGATGTGTGCTTCTTGCACTGAAAGCGCTACAGGAGGTTGCCAAAGCGACGGTTTCATCTTTCCTCTCCTTGCTCATGACCCACACACGCTTGTGTCGAGATCTGTAGGCGATCCGATATCCGGATCGCCCAGTTTCTGCTGTTTTTGAAACATTGTCGTCATGGCCTGCTGGTTCACGCTCGCGAGATCATGAACGACAGGCCCAGCCTGGATGGTTGCTTTGCTAGTGGTTGAGTCGACGATAGGCTCGTACCGAAAGCGGCAGGAAGATGGCGGCGAGCAGCACTGGCCAAACAATCGCCAGCAGTACTGCATGCTCAGCACTCCAGGAACCAGCTTGCCATCCGGGATTCAGGAAGAGTTGCCGGATAGCCGAAGTGGTCGCAGAGAGCGGATTCCATTGGGCAATTACCCCCTGTACTGGCTACGTGCGCCGTGTCACGCACGATGAGATCGCCGACGCAGTCGGCTAGAATTCGAGGGACATTCTAGGAACACCGGCTTACCCGAGTCCGAAAGGATGACGGAACAACAGCATGCCGAGAAAGCGAGCACCAGGCCAAAGCGTTGTAGCCCTAGGCTCGCGAGTTCCGCGCAATACGGTGAGAGCAGCATTGCTCGAACCTCAATCACCGAGGATGCAAGTACACGTCCTCTGGCAGAACGCTTGAAGCCAGAGCCCTCCGGTACTCAAGACAAAGTAGCCGTCCTGGGTACCCTCGCCGGAGAGATGGGGACCAATGAGGTCTCATCAAGGTGATGTGTGAGGCACCTACGTTGCGCTCGAGACGTCTGATCGTGACGGAACATGGGATCCCCTACCAGGCGCGAGCCTCAGGGGGACGGAGTCACCGTAGTATTGCGCCCATGTGGCACAAGAATCTCTCTCACCCGTCGGGGTGAGTCCACTGAAGCGAAGTGGATAAACCAGCAACTGACCTTCAACCGAAAGGTCTGAGGGGACGATAGCATGTTGTCAGTACGGTCGGTGAAGTCCCAGTATCAGGGGCCAGAGGCCGATCAGGGAAGTCGTGTATGGTGAAAACTGATTGTTTGAAGCCCAGTCAAGGCGGACATGCGGCAGCCCACAGGAAACGGTACTATCGCCTGTGTTCGACATTGTGGGGAACGCTACTATTTCCTTACAAAGCTTCTGTCGAAGCCTACCCGAACGGAACGGGAAACGACGTAAAGGACACCTGGAGCACGAACTGAGGTTCTTGGAGGCAACTTGGGGTTGCCCTAACCCTCGCGAGAGGTAGGGGTACAGAGTGACCGGAGTAGTCGCGGAAGTTACGCTCCGCCGGGGACTGTGAGAAAGACACAGACAGGGCGAAGGGTCACAGGAACTCGTCTCAGAGGCAGAGGTTGGCTTGGATGGGCCAGAGACCTTCGTTCAACGAGACAAGGAGTTCTGGAGAGCTACAGTGCCATGAAAGTGGCCCGCTGGGTTCGGGAAGGGACCGTTGGAAAAGGGCTGAGTTCAGGAAACCACCTGGCATACTAGGTAGGTCGGAACAGCATCAGTACCTCGCTGGCGGTCTACTTCATGTCGCAGGAGTAACGACCTGCCAAGAAGACTGGGAAAGCCAGTCGTAGGGCCAAGGGTGACAGGGGAACCGCTTGAACCCGATGCGGCTACGCGAGATGCGGAGAGGCCAAAGGGAGAGAAGCGGAAACTAGCGAGCCGACTACCTGGAAACTCGTACGGTCGGTTCTGAGGAGGGCGGATGGAAAAGGGCCGCCAACGCGGTACCTCGCCAGCCGCCTATCCTACTTAAGACATCCATTCGTGTAAAAGCCCCCTCGGGCTTTCACCGCCCGTCTCTTTTTCGTGGTCAGGTAGCACTCAGCCATCGTTATTGTAGGGGCATGATTCTCATGGACCAGAGAAAACAGGCGTGGATGAGCAGTCGACTCTCAAGAAAGGCATGCTCAAGCTGCATGAGAGAGCTGCCAAAGACCTCTTGAGGCATGATGCTCCCAACTGGATGGACCTGGTCCACCAGTTGGACGCTCGCACACGTGAAACCGTTTTAGGCTTGTGCTGGCTACATGGGTTATCCGCCGGACAAATTGATCGTTTCCCTCTTCCGTTATCTAGAGCTTTGACGACGAAATGCACGTCGAGTCAAGCTCGGGAGAAACGTTCTTGCCCTCTCTGGTAGCAACTCGACTTCCGATGAGGCACACCTCTCTCGTGCGTGTTTCCTTCCGCAAGGAAAACGACAAGAAACTACTTGTAGGATCTCAACACAACGCACGAGTGCATCCTGAGGTATCTCGCGCATGCCTCAGGAAGTCAGGCCTTCATCTCTGAAAAACTCAGGCACTTCTGCGATAGTCACGATGCAAGCCGCCCAGGACCGGGAAGGAAATGACCTTGCCACGTTCATGATGTGGTATCACTGACCCAGCTTTGCGCTCCGGAATCTGCTGCTTGATGCCTTGATGCGGCCGGGCCTGGTTGAAGTAGAGCAGATACGCATGGAGCACCCGATGGAGTTGCTTCTCATGCAGGATGAACAGGTGATCGAGGCATTCGCGCCGCACACTGCCCAGAAAACGCTCACAGATGGCATTCGCGCGGGGGGCGAAATAAGGAGTTTTGAGAATCTCAATGCGACTCGTCTGCGCAACCCGAGCAAAGCCCACTCCAAACTTGCCATCATTATCCCGGATGAGGTACTTCGGCCCCACGCCATAGGCGGTGGCGACCCTTCGCTGTTGCGCAGTCCAAGCATCGGTAGGCGATCGTGTGACGCCGACATGGATCACTCTGCGAGAGTGTAATTCGATGATGAAGAAGGCATAGAGCGACCGGAAAAGCAAGTCGGTGACCGGGAGAAAGTCGCAGGTCCAGATCTGCTGGGCATGAGTCTGTAAGAAGGTTTTCCAATTCTGTCCTCGCGGCCCTGCAGTGCGCACCCGTCTCATGTATTTCTGTATCGTGCGTTTGCAGACGCGAAGACCTAGCTTGAGCAATTCGCCCCGGATCCGTTCTGCTCCCCACAGTCGGTTGTCCCGAGCCATTTCTTTGATTAAGGCCACGGTCTCTGGGGAGATCTTCGGTTTGGGAGGTGCCGCTCTGGACTTGTATTTCCAATACAGCTTGAATCCCTGACGGTGCCACCGCAAGAGCGTCTCTGGCTGCACAATGAACAGCGCTTGTTTCCATGTTCGAACCATTTTTGCGAGAAGCACGAGCAGCAAGCGATCCGGATGAGCACAGACAGGTCGTTTGATGTGTCGACGGAGGATAATGAGAGGCTTTCGAAGGAGCGCGTTTTCTGCCACGAGTTCGGACTTGCTTCTGAGAAGGTCTGTCAGCGTCCCCACCATGAGAGAGGTGGCAGTGTCCGGTTTGGTCCAGGTTCTGAAGCGATGGTGGAGCGACTGAAAGCAAAGATTTGTCAATCGTTTGATGAAGATATGAATCCCATGCACAGTGTACCTTACCCCTTTTGAAAATGAGCAGATGAATGCATTTCGATTGTACTCTTGTTCTTGGGAATCGGCAAGGTGAGAGAGGCATATGAAAGTGCTCTTAAATGCCTGATTAAGCGGGCGGATATGAGAAGTAGCCAGCACAGGGGGTTCACACGTGAGTACGTCTCTCAGATTGAACGAGGAAAACGCAAGCTGGACCGCACCGATCAAGTGGTTCGTCTGGCAGAAATCCTCGAAATTCCCTACGAACGACTCGAAGCCATTGGCAAGAGTATCCCACAGCAGAAGCTTGTAGCGCAACGCCTCGAAGAAGCAGATGATGTCCTCCTGCAAACTCTGCTCGAACCAGCGCAGGCAACCGTCAAACTGTCCTGGCTGGTCTGGTATGCCAATAGCGACAACTCCATCACCGACAACCTCGCACGACTGACTACCAAACTGGAAGATGCGATCACCAATCGCCGAGGAAGGTTACTGCAACCGGCCCAACAACTCCTTGCTTACTCGCACGAGATGATGGGCAAGATCGCCTTCGATCAACTCGACTATACCACCGCGAGCGGCCATTTCCAGCAAATGCATGATTTAGGCGACGAACTGAGCAATCCCGACATTATCGCGGTCTCAATGATACGTCAAGGCGATCTGCTCCGACGCCGAGGCCGCTATGAATTAGCCATCCGCTGCCTGGAAGCAGCCAAGCCATTTGCCAGTGCAGGAGAAATCAGTACAAGCGGGCTCCTCTGGCAAACCATCGCTCGTACCCACGCCGAATTCCAGTACAAGGACGCGTTCTTGAGAGCAATTGACCAGGCCCAGGAAGTGGCAGACCTCCTCCGTCCAGAGTTAGACACCACTAGCAACCAATTTACGCTTATTGGTGTGTTGCAAGAGCGCGGCCAGGGTCACACGCTGCTAGGCGAACCCCTGAGGGCACTCGATATCTACCGAGAGTCGGCCCGCATGCAGCATTCCGACCGATGCGTGATCAAGGGATATTCATCATCCTGAGAGCACAAGCGCACACCTACGCTGGAAACGTAGAGAAAGGGGTGCAACTCGCTCTGCAAGGCTTGCGCCTGGCACAAGAATACCATTCAAAACGGCACATCTCGCGCATCCAGCGCATGTATGACCGCTTACTGGTAACGCCACTTGGCAAACATCCCAGGCTGCAAGACTTGCAAGAAGCTCTCAGAACGCTGCAAACAAAATAGAGCTAGTTACACCCCTATGCCCTCTAAGGTTAGGAGTTCTGGAAGTGTACGTATGATGCGATCAGGATGGATGGAACTGGATTCTGGCAACCCCTTCCCTACGACATCAAGCCAAACAGCGAACATCCCCAAACGTTGAGGTATGACCACTTCCCACTCTAAGTTATCTCCAACCATCCACGCCTCTTTTGGCAGTACCTTGAGTTGATCGAGTGCATGGAGGTAGACGCGCTCATCTGGCTTCCCAACTCCAAATTCCCCCTCGATGAGGATATAGTCGAAGAGGGATACCAATTGGTGTTTTTCGATTCTGCGGCGTTGTACGTCTGCGCTACCATTCGTCAAGAGTGCCAACCGCATATCACGCTCCCGTAAGGTGCACAAGGTGTCGATAGCACCAGGGAAAGGCGCTATCGCTTCCTCACGCTGCACTGCATAGGCAATAGCCATATCATGCGCAAGAAAAGAATCATTGATATCCAGTTGACGAAGTGCCGATGCAACGATCTGCTGCCGGGTCACATCCAGGTTCAAACGACCTAAACGATGTTTCTCTGGGTCACTCCAATACGCAGCAGCACTCTCCTTAACAGCTTTGTGTAATGCTTCAGGTTTGATATTTCCTGCTCTACCGACGAAGCTAGTAATAATTGTTTGCCAACTATGATCTGAATTGTTGGAGTAGGCAAGAATCGTATCATCCATGTCGAAGAGAATCGCCCTTGGCAAACAGTTGGTCATGCAATCACCCTTCCAGAAACTAACCAGCGTGGAGTAGAACCGAAAAGAAATCAGGAAAGAGCAACATGCTCATTCCTGTAAAATACGGCGAAAAGATCGACACAATTCCGGTGTAAAAGCTGGCATCCCTGGTGTATCCTCTACGAGAAAAACACCTACTGTTTGTGATCGTGGAGGAGGAAAGGGTGCTGAAGTTTATGGAACGAGCAACGATTTTTTACCTGAAACAAAAAGGCTGGAGTAACATCCAGATTGCAGAGTTTACCGGGCATCACCGGGATACCATTGCCAAGGTGCTCAAAGAAGAGATTGAGCAGAAACCGAAGAAACGGGATCGCAAGAGTGCGGTTTCCGTCTTTGATGCTCAGATCCAGGAATGGCTCGATCAGGATCTGCCAGTGATTCGGATGTTCGAGTTAGCGCGAGGGGACGGGGAGCATCCCTACACGGCCAGCGAGACGGCTTTTTACGACTACGTCCGCAAGGTGCGCCGTGCTCGCCAGTATCCCCCTCATGATGTGGCCATCCGTTTTGAGGGGATGCCTGGGGAGTATTTGCAGATTGATTGGGGGGAAGTGCGCGACATGGCAGTGACCAACGCAGGAGAGACTCATACCCGGTACTTTTTCGCTGCTCGGCTCAAGTATTCGCGTTTCATGTTTGTGCGTTTTCAGCATGATATGCAAGAGGAGACCTTGTTACGCTCGCTCATCGAGTGTTTTCAGCTGGTGGGAGGGGTGCCGTGGGTGGTGGTGACTGATAACATGAAGACCGCCGTGCTGGGGCGTGATGCGTCCAACCAGCCGATCTGGAACCCGGCCTATCAGAAGCTGGCTGCCGAGTTTAAATTTCTGCCCGAAGCCTGTGCTCCAGCCTCAGGAAATCAGAAGGGATCGGTGGAGAATTTGGTGAAATTTGTCAAAGCAAATTTTCTCGCGGGCCGCAGCTTCCACGATGACACCGATCTAGCAGAACAGTGCCAGCACTGGTTAACCCAGGTGAACACACAGCGCGAGAGCGATGCCACAGGAGAACTGCCCGTGGCCAGGCTGGCAGAAGAACAACGGAAATTTGGCGAGCTTCCAGCCTGTGCGCAGGACTATGGCTTCTTTGATTGTGTGGTGGTGAGCCGCGAAAGCATGGTCAGCATTGAAAGCAATCGCTACTCGGTGCCGGTGCACCTGGTGGGACGAGCTTTGACCGCACGCATCCATCAGGATCATCTCGACCTGTTTGCCGACCAGGCGTTGGTGGCAACGCATCCCCGTGCCAGGGGCCAGCACGAACGGATCGTCAACCCGGCCCATTTTGAGGAGGCTTTCACCAAGAAACCGCGGGCGCGTGTCATGGTCTATCGGGATTGGCGGTGTGGGTTGTCAGAGGGTTCTCTGCTCTACCTGCACGACCTGTGTCAGAAACGCCGGGGTGACATGACGCAGCAAATTACCCAGTTGTATGATCTAGCGCAGCAGCAGCCTCGTGCAGACTTTCTCGCTGCGCTGGAATTGGCGGCGGAGCAGCAGATGTACGGCGCAGAATATGTCAGCGCTATCTTGACCCTCCCCCACCGTGCTGCGCCGTACTCTTCGGCATCGGAGCACCCGTCTTCGCACATCGTGTCGAGTCCTTTGCAGCACGAGGTGGAACGCGATCTGGCCCACTACGAGCATTACGTCGCCAACCGCGAAAGTGTGTTGCAAGCCATACGACAGGAACGAGAGGTGGTCCGATGAGTGAGACGCTGGATCAGAAGCTCTCCACGCTCAAACTGGGGCGGATGCGGCAAATCTATCCCAGTTGGATCGAACAAGCTTCCCACGAGAATCTGGGGTATGCCGAATTCCTGGAGCAACTGCTAACCGAAGAACTGCTCTCTCGTCAGGAAAATGTCCTGCGTCGGAAGATGAAAGCTGCAGGCTTTCCCTACCCGGCCACCATCGAGCAGTTTGATTTTGCGCTGCGGCCCGAGCTCAAGCGCCCGGTCATCCTGCGCTATTTTGACAGCAGTTTCGTGACCTCCGCCGGCTCATTGCTGTTCATTGGACCAAGTGGCTTAGGAAAAACCCATCTGTCGATTGCTCTGGGCACGAAGATGGTCCAATTGGGCTTCACCGTGCGCTTTGTGGTGACCCAACAACTGGCCAATGCCGTGCTGGCTGCCCCGTCGCGTCGAGAGCTGGTCAAGACGCTTGATCCGCTGATCTCCTGCGACCTGCTGGTCCTCGACGAGTTTGGGTACCTGGCTTTAGAACCGCAGGTTGGTCCTGTGCTTTATGAGATCATCGCCGGACGCTATGGCAAGGGCGCTACAGTCATCACTTCGAACAAGAGTTTAGCGAGTTGGGGCGAACTAATCGGCGACACCGCTTTAATGATGGCGATTATCGATCGGCTTTTGCATCACGGCGAGGTCTTTTATGTCCGGGGCACTTCGTACCGGATGCGTGGCAAGGAACCGGTGACCCTCACCGCCAAACCCGAAGCGGTGACTGCTGGAATCCTTGAAATGTCGTAAGCGGATGCCGGATTTTACGCCGCAGCACTGCCGACTTGACAACCGTACGTTACAATTCCCTATCAATATCTTATCACAGGGCATATACTTTGTACCTGTTCTTGTCGAAATACTCGATTCCATCGCGAAAGTTGTGTAAAGGGAAGAGACCTGCTCAACACTTGTGGACATCTGTGATGCATGCTTTTTGGACGAAACCCTTGCAGAGCTCACCAAGGCCCGCGTAATATAGAGATATATTTCCTTTCACCGAGAGGGTGAACACCTATTCCTTTGAATGAAGGAAGAACACGGAAAGAAAAGATCGGATGGGACGAGCGGAGTTATGCGTGAACCACCGAGGATTTCCGAGGAAGACCTTCGCGCCTGTTTGCAGGACCAGTATGATCTGAGCCCTGTCACGCTGACGTTTCTTCCTCTGGGACATGATTACGACACCGGGATGTATCGTGTGGAAAGCGAGCAGGGAACAGCCTATGCGCTCAAAGTCACGTTGAGACCGCTCTACGAACCACGGTATCTAGTTCCTCGTTATCTCAGCGATCAGGGGATTGCATCGGTCGTGGCTCCCATTCCCACCCGCAGCAGTGCATTGTGGACACGAGTAGAGGAGTGGACCGTGATCGTCTACCCCTGGATCTCCGGGGAGAGTAGCTTGACGGGGATGACGGACGAGCAGTGGAAGCAGGTGGGAACCATCTTCAAACAGATTCACCAGGTCATGCTGCCACCTGTAGGCTTTGAGTCACTGCGAAAGGAGACCTTTGATCCGACCGAGTATGCTCGATGGGTACGTACCTTTGAAGCCCAACACGGCCATGCCGAAGGCAGAGGCGCCTCGGAGCGTGCGCTTCGCTCCTCCTGGGTGGCGCATCAGTCCACGATTCACACGGTGGTGACCTCCCTGGAAAAGCTGGCGGCGGTGCTCCAGTCGCGCCCACTCCCCTCCGTCATCTGTCACGCAGACTTGCATGCAAGAAATCTGATGCGTGATCGAGCGGGTCAGGTGTTTGTGATCGATTGGGATGAGGTGATGCTGGCCCCCAAAGAGCGCGATTTCATCTTTGCCAGGCCACCACACGCCGATGCGTTTTTTCAGGGCTATGGACAGGCGGAGATCGATTGGGTAGCCCTCACCTACTTCCACTGGGAACGGGTCGTGCAAGATCTGATTGAGTGTACTCACAACGTGTGTTTCAGGGATGATTGGGGAGAAGAAAGCAGGGCAGAGGCCGTCCAGTTGCTTGATGTGATCTTAGCGGAGGAAAGGGGCCACATCGATGCCGCCTCTCAAGCCTCGGCTCATCTGCCTCCAGACCTCTCCGTTCACTGAAGGCAAGAGCTCTTGATGCGCGAGTACTGGCTGAACGAAGACCCCCTGATGCGTGATGCGCACATCTCAGATGCATCTGGCTGATCCGGGTGCCAACGTAGCATCCTCATCTAAAAAGGGATGAAGCGCCTATGTCCACCAACTGGGGAGCAGGTTTCAAGGGAAGGTGGTAAAAGAGCGTCGAGAGAACAGATACTACAGGCAGAGACTCTTCCTTTGGAAGAGATCGTTCCTATCATTCAAATCCTAAGAAGGAGGAACCTATGCCTGTATCCAAGAAGAAACGTACCACATCGGAGAGCGTGCTTTCAACCTCGGAAACCTCTTGCCTCCCGCTGCCAGAGCAGCAAGAATTTCATCAGCACCTGCGGGCTCTAGCTCAGAGCGCGGTGCGCACAGTCTTGGAACTCGTAATGCGTGAGGTGAGCTTGCCCGGTTTTCGTAGAGTCTCCCCCGGTTGGAGCTAAGAACGACGGAAGACGTTTCTACGTCACGTAACGTTGATGTTTATATTATACTATAATAAACGTCATACGTCAAACGTTTGCTTCGATCTGCTGCTCCCCAAGTTGTTCGTAGACGAACGGACTCACGTATCCGAGCGTCGAATGACGACGAATGCGATTATAATACAGCTCCAGGTACTCAAAGAGCGAGCGTCTAGCGTGCTCATGAGATGGGTAGACAGTGCTCCCCACACATTCCTCTTTGAGAGAGCCAAAGAAACTCTCCATGGCAGCATTGTCCCAGCAATTGCCTTTGCGCGACATACTGACGACCATCCCCGCTTGCTCTAATCGGTGGCGATAGGCTCGGCTGGTATATTGGCAGCCGCGATCACTATGATGCAGCAGTCCCACTTTGGGACGGCGCCGGCCTAGAGCCATCTGTAAAGCGTTTTCTACTAAGTTTTCATCACAAGAGGCTGACATGGACCATCCCACCACCGCCCGTGAATACAAGTCCAGGATCACCGCCAAGTAGAGCCACCCTTGTGTGGTGGGGATGTAGGTCACATCTCCCACCCATTTGGTGTTCGGCTCTGTTGCCGTAAAATCTCGTGCTAAGATATTAGGAGCCACCGGATGGGAAGTATCTCTCCTGGTGGTGACCACTCGACGCCGTTTGCGCGAGGCTGTGAGTCCTGCCTCACGCATGAGCCGAGCCACCCGTTTGCGCGAGCAGCTTTTTCCCTGATCGCGCAGCTCGACGTGTAGGCGCGGACTTCCATATCTGCCTTGATGAGAGACAAAGACCTGCCGAATCTCTTGAGTGAGGCGAGCATCTTCTCGTTTGCGCCGGCAGGCAGGGCGCTTGCGCCAGGCGTAAAAGCCACTTTCCGAGACTCCCAGCACCTGGCACATGGCCGCAACGGGAAATTCTTGCTTGTGTTGTTCGATAAACTGATATTTCATTTGGATTCCCGTGAAAAGATGCTCACCACTTTTTTTAATATGTCGCGCTCCTGTTGTACTCTTTCGAGTTCTCGTTTGAGGCGGCGGTTTTCTTCTTCTAGTGCGCTTTGATGGCCACTGCCGGGAAAGGCTTCTTTGCCGTGTGCGGCCAATTCCTTCCGCCACTGATGAATGGATGTATCGGAAATACCTAGCTCGCGGGCGATTTGTGTGATCGGCTTCCCGCTGGTCTGTGCCAGCTGCACTGCCTGCTCTTTGAACTCTCGCGCGTAGACTTTTTGGACCTTTGCCATAGTAATCCCTTTCCTGATTTGCTAGAGTATATCTCAGCTTTGGGGACTCTACCAAATCGGGGCAGGCTCACACCGTTGCAACGCGAGCAATGAGGAGCCAGCGTCCATGCAGCCGTGTGTCAGCTTCGTGATACCGTTGCTGGCTCAAGGGGACATGGGTTGCTGCATGGAGCGGGTTCATAGCTGTCCTCCTTGCTCTCCTCTTGAAGCCACCAGTGAGACGCTCGAGTACAAAGAAGCATGAAGAGACGGTGAGGAGACATGTTCGTCTTCCATGAGCGCATTGTACCATACGTCCGTCTCAACAGCGGTCCAACTGGTTGAAAAACGCTTGAGTGGATGGGATTATTTTGTAACAAACTCATCATGAAAGTCCAAATTATTGCAGTTGGGGCTATTGATGAGGTTTTCTTGACTTTTTCAACTGGCTGATTTATTTGGCGACGTCGGTACCGAATGCTGACAAAGCACAAGACTTGCTCTAGATCTACCCAGGCGGGCGACGAAACTTCCTCTTTCTCAGAGAAACCGAGACGTGTTACCAAGCCTCAATCAACTGTCTGGTTGTCTTGTCGTATAACTCCGATGGCATCTCATGGAAGATGAGTTCCTCTGGCCAGAGATCCAACTCCTGGTACGTGTTGATAAAATCACTCAGGTTATAGACGGTTGCAGCAGTTGGTCCTTGCTCCAAAAACTCTTCAATGACGAAACAGTGGTCCTTGAGATCCTCCAGGTACTGCCTGAACGTCTTGGTGACCACTCGCGCTTTGTAGAGTGTCGTGTAGAGACAGAGCCGGCGAAAGAGCTTCGGGAAAAGGACATCCCCAACGTCGCTAGCGGGATCAGGCACGGGGTGCCTGTGCTCCTCTCGATACAACAGATGGAGATCGAGCCTCCCGATAGCCGGCTGATAATAGTTCCACAGCAGCTTCTTGTTCGTGCGTGCCGCCTGTGCTGCCTGTCTGATCTCCTGAATTTCCTTGGTCGTCATAGAGCTATAGAGGGCGGGGAAAACCCATCCCTCCTCGACCAGATGAAGATTCAGATTGGTGTCCTGGTCATTGATGTTGGTAGTGATGGTGCCAATGAAACGCCCGTAGGCGTCGAAGACCTCGTTGGGCTTATTGACTAGGGTCGTGACGCTACATGCAACAGGGGACCCATCCTCGGTTTGCAAGAGGGTCTTGAGGTTCACGGTTGTGGTTTCCCCCAGATGCTGACGATAGCGCTTACTATATTGCTTAAAGAGGGGATACTGCCAATGAGGGAGCCAACCGGCCTCTCTGGGCAAACGTGGTTGATAATGCAATTCAGGTGCATCAATACCCTGAAAACGAATCTTGATGTATTCGCCACTCGCATCCCTTTTAATAACGTTCTCGTCCTTTCCCTCATCGTTTTTAAAGACCGCATTATCGAAGACATGCGTCTCCTGCGTGGTCCCTGCGCACTCATCAGTGAAGGTGATGGGTCTCTGGAGCGTGACCCGACAGGTGTCGGCATCAGACTCCCCATCAGGCCAGAATTGTTCGGGGTCGATAATACCCTTGACGCTGAGCAATCCCATAAAGCTATTCCTTTCTGCCTTCTTCTCGGCTGTTCTCCCTATAGACGTTTAGGAACACTTTTTTTCGCTTGCGGGAAAGTGAGGGCGTCATCTCCTCCACAGCAGAATGCGACGAGGGAAAACACTGCAAAGATTATAGCATCGTGGAAAGGCCAAGATAGCATGGGGCAGCCTGTAGAGGCAACTAAAGCTCAAGCATAACAGCGTATTATAGCTTGCTCATAATCCTTGCCCAATGATAAGACAAAGTTGCTTCTCCTCGCTCGGTCCCTTCGCGACTCTACTTGCTAAAGTTGCTCGAAAAGCCTATACTATGGGCAACTTGTACCATTTCGCACTTCTAGTATGTGAAAGCATAGAGTAGGAATGATGGAACAAGATAGATATATCGGCCAGCAGATAGGGAATTACCGCTTGGTAGCGCAATTGGACTACGGCTTGGTTAGGTGTGTGTATCGCGCTGAGCACCTCATCCTGAAAAAGCGTACGGTGGCGATCACAATCCTCCTGCGTACTCATCTTGCTACGCAGCAGAAACGCGAGGGCTTTTTCCAGGAAGCAGCGCTCTTGGAGATGCTCAAGCATCCCCACATCCTGCCTCTCCTCGATGTCGGCATCCAGGATGGTTTTCCCTACTTAGTGACAGAGTACTGTCCTGAAGGCTCATTGCACCGACGGCTCAAGCGGCAGCGTCCACACCGGCTGCCGGTGGAAGAAGCCAGCACCATTCTCACCCAGGTGGGGCAAGCGCTTCAGTATCTGCATGAGCAGGGCGTTGTGCATGGTAACCTCAGACCGAAAAATATCCTGTTCAACGCCAAAGGGGAAGCTCTCTTGACCGATTTCGGTATTGCGAAGATGCTTGAAACTATCGGTCGGCAAGAAGTCACCTTTGGCCCCAGCCCTCCCACCCATACTGTGGAGTATATAGCACCAGAGCAGCTTAATGGCACCGCCAGTAAGGAAAGCGATCAATACGCTTTGGGCTGCATTGCTTACGAACTCTTTACCGGACGGCCACCCTTCACTGGTGATACTATAGTGGACGTGGCGCTTAAACATATACATGAACAGCCCATTGCGCCAAGACAACTCAATCCGCAGCTGCCTGTCCCTATCGAGCAACCCATCCTCACAGCGCTGGCAAAAGAGCGAGAAGCGCGTCATGCGGATGTGGCAACATTCATCACTGCACTTCAGAAGACTGCTCAATAATGGCTCGAAGAGGGCAATGCCCTCCGTACCCTCAAGCGCTCCCAGGAAGCGCTCGCTGCTTACGAGCAAGCCATCCGCCTGGACCCCAACTTTGCTCTTGCCCACCACACCAAAGGACTCGCACTTGAGGCCCTTGGAAGGTTACAAGAGGCACAACAAGCGTACGAAAGGGCGAGACACTTGGGCGACAGCAGTTAGCGGCAGCTTCGTGAGAGAGAGATGAAAGATCGCCCGTCCACCCGACCATACCTTATAAAGTATTCCCTTCACTTCATCTCTGAAGGCCGGGTGCTGCCATAGAATATGGTGGATAATTGGATCACCTTCTGCAAAGACACTTCAGGCTGGTTTTCTCGCCATGAGGCAGTCCGGACTGGTCACCGCAGCATGGAGTGAGGCTCATCCGACTTCTTCTGATGGCACTTTCACCCACCACTCCACGCCATGACACTGCAACCGCGCCTGGCTTGCGTAGCGTTCAAGCAGAAACCGGCGGCAAGGGGTAAGTGAGCACCTCATGCGCCGCCCATCGTCGATTGGTTCTCCCGGCTGCCATCGCTGGCGTTCGTTGCCGATAGCGTTGCGCCACCAGCTTGCCTCCACGCGGCTGTCGGCTGCACGAGCGCCACTCGAAGTGATGCATGGGGGCGCACGAAGTGATAGTACGCTCGCCACCATTCCACGTGAGCGAGCAGCTGTGGGGCAGGCTTCGCGGTGGCCCAGGTGCGGCGTGCCAGAGCTGAGACGCGCATCTCGGACGGTCAGATTCACCCGTTCGATAAAAGCGGTATTCAGCCGTCCAGAGAAGCCCATTCCCTGCAAGGAGGCCTTGAGGGCGGCTTCTGTCCCCAGGCGCATGACGTGCGTGACCCGAACCAGCTTGCGCCAAAGGTCAGCTTTTTTTCACCTGGCCATAGATCAGGTTCGTCGCCACCTGCCACCGGTGCACGTTGCGCCCTCTGCGTCTCTCTTGCCGCCATGTCCCAAAATGAGCTGTCAAAGCAGAGAAGTACACGTTTAAGCCATCGCTGGTGAAAAGGGGGAGGCAGAAAGGCGGCCAAGATGTGTCGCAGGAAGTGGATGACTCTATGCGCGGCGTCTTGCGTGCGAGGGCCCAGATGGAGCACGGGAAGAAGCTTCGTAGTGGGGTCGATGGCCAGCCAGAGCCAGAGCACCTGTGTGGCGCAGCGGAGCCGGGTGCGCAGCTCGTCTAACTGGAGGTGCGGGAGGTGAAGGTGGTAGAAGAAGTGCTCGTGCAGAGTTTGTGCGTGCTTGCCAGCTCGGGTCAGCCAGCTGGTGATGGTCGCCTGCTGGTAGCCGAAGACCCGTTCAGCCGCCGAAGCATCCAGTCCTTCGGCCAGCGCAGAAAGCACCTGGGCGACCTGCTGGGATGGCGTTTTCAGGCGGTACAACGGGGTGTTGCGCCTGGAAGTGAAGGTGGTACGGCAGGTCTGGCAGCGAAAGGTCTGGATCCGCTCGGTCTGACCATGCTTGCCATCGCCGACCAGCGCGTGGATGTGCGCATCGGTGATTCCAAAGTACAGGCACTGCGGGTTGGGACAAGCGAATCCTTCAGTGTCGATGCGTTTGGGGGCTCCCCGCCGACTTTTTACCTCACGCCAGGGGTGTATAGGACCAGGAACTGGCCCTGCACCCAACGAGGGAGTGGAGGCGAGATGACAGAGGGGACAATCGTCTGGGGTGCGTGGCTTCAGCAGACGGTGCACCGTGGGGCGCACAGCTACTGTCTTGAAGTGGGAAAGCTGGAGAGTGAGCCTGCCATGACGCCAAAACCATGCCAGAGAAAGGATGAGGAAGAACATGAGCAGGAACACGTTGAACTGAAAAGCCATAAGAATCCTCGCTGCCTGAAATGGGGAGCATAGAGTGCTCCGGCATCAAGCAAGGATAAGCAGAGTCGAAAGCCCTGTCAAGCCATTGGGAGAGATGTCCGAATTATCCACTACCGAGAGGGGCTGTACCGCCGCTTGTGAGATGCTCGACTCCAGTGCCTTTTGACTCCAGAAAAGGCACATGGATCTCTTTTCGTTTTTCCTGTCTGATGTGGTGTCCAGCTTCGCTCATGAGAAGCTGGAGTCCATGCCCGTCGAGGATGGCTAGGGAGCGTGAAGAAAAGCGTAGGGCGAGTCATAAAACTTTTTCGTACATGGGGATCTGGCACCAGAATCACATGAGGAGACAGCTTTTTCGTCCTAAATGTGCTATGCTAGAGGCAGAGAAGAACAGGGGTTGTACGGGTTCGTTTGGTAGTGTCCCCATACAACCCCAGACAGGCGTTCACCCACGTAGCGGGCACACCCGACACTCACCAGTAGAGCGGATGGGTCCTGGGGAAGTCACTGTCCATCAGTTGACGTGTCACTTCACATCACTGCATAACATTTCGCTCCGCTGGGTCACGCAGAATGGAAATCGCTCGTGAAGAGCTACTCGTACCGAGAGCGAGACTATGCCTTTGGTCAGTTGGTGCTAACGCTGCGCGCCACCATCGGCCTGACGCAAGCAGGACTGGCCGACCGGCTGGGCGTCTCCCGGCGCGCCGTGGCGGAGTGGGAGGCCGGCCTCAGCTACCCCAAGACGGAACGCCTCAAACAGCTCATCGAATTGGGTATGCGAGCCTCAGCCTTTGCCGCCGGGCGCGAGGAGGAGGAGATCCGCGCGCTCTGGAAGGCAGCGCACCAGAAGGTGCTGCTCGATGAAGCCTGGCTGCATGAGCTGCTCGCTCCTCCTGCGTCCGTCCCGCTTTCCCCACGGGCCGGGACGCCTGCTGCCCCGGCGGCAGCGGAGCCGGCGGCCTTCCCACGCGTCGACTGGGCAGAAGCCCTGGACACCAGCCGGTTCGCGGGCCGCGAGGTGGAAGTGGCCGAACTCTCGCAGTGGATCGTGCAGGAGCGCTGCCGCCTGGTGGCGCTCGTGGGCATGGGCGGCATCGGCAAGAGTATGCTGGCCTCCTACCTGGGTCTACGCCTGGCTCCCCACTTCGAAATGGTGCTCTGGCGATCGGTGCGCGACGCCCCCGCATGCTCGGAGCTGGTGGCCGATTGCATCACCTTCTTCTCCGAGGCACCGCCTGCCTCTTTCCCCACCTCGCTGGAGCAGCGCATCACGCAATTGCTCTCACGCTTACAGGTCCATCGTTGCCTGCTGGTGCTCGACAACCTGGAGACGCTGCTCCAAAGCGGGGACCGCGAGGGCAACTACCTGCCCGGCTACGAGGGCTACGGGCGGCTCATCGGGCGCCTGGCCGAGTCGGCCCACCAGAGCTGCGTGCTGCTCACCTCCCGAGAGAAACCCAGGGAGATCGAGCCACTGGAAGGGGTGCGCTCCCCGGTGCGCTCGCTGCGCCTGGTGGGCATGGACGAACAGGCCGCGCGTGACCTGCTCAGCGACAAGGAACTCAGCGGCACCTCTCTTGCCTGGCAGGGGCTCGTGACCACCTACGCGGGCAATCCGCTGGCCCTCAAAATCGTGGCGCAGGCGGTCTCCGATCTCTTCGGTGGAGATCTCGACCGCTTCCTACAAGAAGGGGAACTGATCTTCAACGGCATTCGGCCCGTGCTGCGCCAGCAGGTGGGGCGGCTCACGCCGCTGGAACACCAGCTGCTCACGTGGCTGGCCGTGCTGCGCGAATGGACGGAGCTTCCCGCGCTGCTGCAGGTCCTGCATCCCAGGGTGCTGCGCGCACAGGTGTTGGAGGCGCTGGAGGCGCTGGGACGGCGCTCGCTGCTGGAGCGGGGGCAGCAGGCCAGCTTTGGCCTGCAATCGGTGGTGATGGAGTACCTTACCGACGTGCTGGGCGAACGCCTGGCCGAGGAGATCGTGCTGGGCGACCCGCAGCAGCTACGGAGGTACCCCCTGGAGCAGGCCCAGGCCAAAGACTACGTGCGCCAGACGCAGGTGCGCCTGCTGGTCCACCCTCTCATTGAACGCCTGCGCTCCGAACTGGGAACCGATGCGCTGGTCGAGGAACACCTGCTGGGCTTGCTCGCGCAGTTCCGTGCCGAGGACGAGGCCCTCCAGGGCTATGGCCCCGCCAACGTCATCAGCCTGCTCAAAGAGCTGCGCGGCCAGCTGCGCGGTCTGAACCTCTCGCGGCTCGCCATTCGCGGGGCCTACCTGCAAGGCGTCGAGATGCAGGACGCGAGCCTGGTCGGGGCACGGCTCGACGAGGTGGTCTTCACCGAGGCTGTCGACGCGGTGCATTCTGTCGCAGTCAGCCCGGATGGGCGCTACATTGCGGCAGGCAGTAACAGCGGGCAGGTGCGCGCTTGGCGCGAGGAGGGACGGGTGGCATACCTGACCATGCGGGGGCATAGCGATCGCGTGGGTGCCATCGCCTTCAGTCCTGAAGGCGACACGCTGGCTACTGCCAGTTGGGACGGCACCGTCCGACTCTGGGATGTGGAAAGTTCCGCCACCATCTGGACTGGACGGGATCACCACGCTCCGGTCATCTTCCTGGCCATCAGTCCCACCGGCAAGCTGGTGAGTGGGGGCTATGATGGAACCGTGTACGTGTGGGACCTTCGCACCGGGACACCCCTCTCCCGCCTGCACACCCAGGGAGGGCGGATTATTTCCTTCGCATTAAGTCCCGATGGCTGGCTGCTGGCCAGCGGCGGGCTCGATGCAGTCCGGCTGTGGGACGCCGAAGAAGGGACGCTGCTGCAAGAACTGCATGGGCATCGCGCCCCTATCAGCACGCTGGCCTTCGCACCTTTGACGAGCTTGCTCGTCAGCGGCAGCCTCGACCGGGTGGTCAAGCTCTGGGACGTCGAAAGCGGCGTCTGCCAGAGGACGCTGGAGGGACATACCGGCGCGGTGTCTCACCTGGCCTGGGCTCCCGATGGCCGCACCCTGGCCTCGGCCAGCCTTGACACAACGATTCGGCTGTGGGACAGCAAGACGGGGCAGTGCCGCCACATCCTGCAGGGGCATCGGGATGCAGTCACGTCGCTGGCCTTCCTGCCCGTCGGGGACCGCCTGCTCAGCGGCAGCCTGGATCGCACCGTACGCACCTGGGACGTGCCCAGTGGACAACATCTGCGCACGATGGCTGGCTATGCCCTCGCGGTGCTCGCCCTCTCGTGGAGTCCGGATGGGCGCTTCGTCCTCAGTGGCAGCAGCGAGGCGACGCTCACCCTCTGGGATGTGGCCGCCCGCACACAGGTGCAGGTGTTGCGCGGGCACCGGCAGCTTGTCGACGCCGTCGCCTGGAGCCGCACCGGCAACCGTATAGCCAGCGCTGGCTCTGATCAAACGGTGCGCATCTGGGAGACCGAGACCGGCGCCTGCACCCAGATCTTGCAGGGTCATACGGCTCGCGTTTCCAGTGTGGACTGGAGTGCCGATGGGCGCTTGCTAGCCAGCGGCGGGTATGATGGCAGCGTCCGCATCTGGGATGTGCAGGAAGGCACCAGCCGGGTGGGCAGTCAACATGCCGGGCCGGTCAATGCCGTCGTGTGGTCTCCCGACGGCACACGAGTCGCCAGCGCCAGTGAAGATGGGTTTGTCCTAATCTTGCGCGCGACGGATGGTGACCTCGTACGACGATTCGAGCAGGGGGGGAGGGTCAGCGCCCTTGCCTGGAGCCCAAACGGGGAGCAACTCGTGAGCGGCGTGAGAGATGAGGAAAAAGGGGTATTGTTACTCTGGGATGTGCAACAAGGAGCGCTCGTGCGAACGTTCGAAGGACATGGTGGGTTGATTTGGGGTATCGATTGGTCTCGCGAACAGGATCTGCTGGTGAGCGCAGGAGCTGATGGCACTGTCCGCTGGTGGGACCCGGAGCGAGGAGTGAATCTCGCGACGGCGCAGGCGCACGAGGCGTGGGCCAGGGCCGTGCGCGTCAGCCCCGATGGCCAGACGGTCGCCAGTTGCGGGGAAGATGGTCTCATTCAGCTCTGGGATATGCAGAGCCACCAGCACCTGGCCACCTTGCGGGCCGAGCGGCCCTATGAACGGCTCGACATCAGCCACACGCGCGGCCTCACCAACGCTCAACAGGCGGCGTTGCGAGCGCTAGGCGCTGTGGGCACAGAGCAGGCTAGACCTCCATGAGTGCGATCTCGCTGTGGTTCGAGCCTTGGTGGGTCGGTGGAGAATGCCCAAAGGGCAGAGCAGACCATGCTCCTTCCGGGGACAACACTGCGCTTAAGCTGTGGTATGATGAAGAGGGGGTCAGATGTCGACCGAGACGGGGACGTTCGAACATGCTCCATTGAAAGCAGGAGTCCCGAGAAGAGTTCATGCCGTTCGCTATTCAACTGTTTTTTGATTCAGCCAGCGACAGCGCCGTCCGAAGACTATGGGCGGAGTTAGCAAGCACAGCGGTTCCTTTTCCCCTGCAGGACTCTGGCAATCGCCCTCATATCTCGCTGGCGATCTACAGTGAGCTCAAGACGGCTGTCTGCGCTCGTCTGCTCAATTCGTTTGCGCAAACACACTCTCCCCTTGCCCTCACCATCGCCAGTCTGGGGATTTTCCCAGGAGAGCAAGCTGTCGTGTTCCTGGCTCCCGTCGTCAGTTCCAGCCTGTTGGATTTGCATAGACAGGTCCATCAGTTACTTCAAGATATGGGGACGCTCCCATCGACCTATTATCTGCCAGGACACTGGACCCCTCACTGTACCCTCGCGACGCGAGTCCCTGTGCTGGCTACATGAGGCATCCGCCGAAAAAAAGGAGGGGTTCATCTCTTCAGCACCCTCCTCAAACAGCTCATTTGTATCCCTCTCCTGTGAGGAAAGTGTCGTCATCAGAAGATGTTTCCCATGGTCGCCTTCAGGGTTCCCACCAGGAAGGGCCATTCCCTCTCGTTTGTGGTCTTCATCAGTGCAAAACGGCCAAAAGGAACGACAGTCTGCGAGCTCCTCGATGAGGTGCGCTCCACACCACGTACTCATCTGCTTCGTAGCACACAAGTAAGAGCTCAAGCACTTCTGCGGTAATCGTGATGTAATCCACCCAGGACTGGCAAGCAGAGGACCTTGCCTCTCTGGTGATCCAGAGGAACAGGCTCACCACACTGTACTGGGATCTGTTGTCTGATGCCTTGATGTGGCCTGGCTCGATTGAAGTACTCACCATAGGCATGAAGGACACGGTCCAGCTGCTTCTCGTGAAGGATGAACAGGTGATCCAGACACTCTCTCCGCACGCTGCCCACAAACCGTTCACAGATCGCATTGGCTCGAGGCGCCTGGTAAGGCGTTTTCAGTATCTCGATGCCGCTGGTTGCGGCCACGCGAGCGAAACTGGGTCCAAACTTGGTATCACGATCACGGATGAGATACTTCGGACCCACACCAAAGGCAGTGGCTTCCCGGAGCTGTTGTGCGGTCCAAGCGTCCGTAGGGCATCGCGTCACGCCGACGTGGATCACTTTGCGCGAGTGCAGTTCGACCATGAAGAAGGCGAACAGCGGGCGGAAGAAGAGATCAGTGACTGGGAGAAAGTCACAGGTCCAGACCTGCTGGGTATGAGTCTGTAAGAAGGTCTTCCAGCTCTGCCCACGTGGTCGAGATGTGCTGACCTGTCGCAGATATTTCTGAATCGTGCGTTTGCAGACGCAAACCCCCAGTTTGAGCAATTCGCCCCGGATTCGTTCAGCTCCCCAGAGTCGGTTTTCCCTTGCCATCTCCTTGATCAAGGCGACGGTCTCCTGGGATATCCTTGGTTTGGGAGAAGCTGCCCTCGACTTGTACTTCCAAAAGAGCTTGAAGCCCTGACGATGCCACCGCAGCAGAGTCTCTGGCTGAACGATGAAAATGGCCTGCTTCCAGGTCCGAATCGCCCTTGCCAGAAGGACCAGAAGCATCCGATCCGTTTTGGTGCAGGCTGGTCGTTTCACTTGTCGGCGCAAGATGAGAAGCTGCTGTCGGAGCAGTGCGTTTTCTGCCACCAGTTCGGACTTGCTCCTGGCAGGTCGGTGAGTGTCCCCAGCAGGAGCAAGGTAGTGTCCGGTTTGGTCCAAGCGACGAAGCGATAGTGGAGCGACTGAAGACAGACGCCTGTCAACCACTTAATGAAGGTGAGAATCCCTTGCACAGTGTCCATTCCCCCTCTGTGAAGATGAGAAAGTCAATGCTTGAGATTGTACTCTTCCTCTGAGGTAGACTTTATCCAAATTTTTTAGGCAACGTGTACGCATCAAGCAGCAAAAGCGAGCGTATCCACAAAACGATCGAAAAGGGCTCGCGGAATTTGAACGGTGTCGGCATCTGGTGACGACCCCGAAAAAAAGGTGGAGGGCCAGAGATGCTGACGAACGAAAGCGAGCGTATCGGAAAAGGTCGGCAAGGCTTTGCTATACCAAGCCTGTGCTGGCTACTTGGCCCATTTCCAACATTCATGATACCAGGGGCAAGATAGCAATATTGCTTGAAGCCTGTAAGTGAGAGCATGCTGTGTGGTAAACAGGCGTTCTTCTTCGCCCTAAAGCTTGTGACAGGCTAGGTGAGCCATGTTCTCTACGACATCAGAGTATCACAAGTCTTTGGCGCAGAGTGATTTTATCTTCACGAGAACTGCTCTACCACTCAAGGTTCGGTCAAATACTGACAGCATTTTGAAATTGCGGTAAGCTTACTGTATGACAGAAAAGCTTACCATGACGACAGAACGAGTGGACGATATTCCGGTGTTGTTGGCGCAGAGCGAGAAAATGGGGATAGCA
>WNGK01001593.1_pt1 | contig 24569 bp, 17 predicted proteins | sample 5400601 | NCBI WGS metagenome assembly WNGK01 (sample SAMN13153376, study PRJNA577476) | soil metagenome | isolation source: 60 cm soil or saprolite under Garry oak tree replicate 1 | place: USA:California | collected 2016-06-15
TTGGCCGGCGGCGTCGCGTTGCTTGAAATCGCAGCCATCGTCACGCCCGGCACCTCCGTGGCTTTATCATGCAGCCGTTCGAAATACGCCTCGCGCTCCGCCCATGTCTTGTACGTCCCATCGTGAATCGGAATCCCCACCGACATGATGTTGTGCGGGTCGTATCCCAAATGCGTTCCCGCCACCTTCAGGAATCCCTCGATCGCCGCTCCCGCTCCCGCCATCATCAGCAGCGTCAGCGCAATCTGTCCCGCGATCAACGCGCTATGCACTCTGCGTCCGCTCACCCCGCGCGTTGCCTTGCGCGTGCTCGACTGCATCACCTGACTCACTTCCGGCTTCGACAGCTGCCACGCCGGCGACAGCCCGAAGATGATCCCCGTCAGCAACGCCACAGCTATCGAGAAAATCAGCACCGGCACATTGATGTGAATCGCCGCCTCATGCGGGAATGAGAACTCCGGCAGGTTCGCCACAATCACCGCAAGAAGCCTGTAAGCCAGCAGCAGTCCCAGCGCCGCTCCAGTGAACGACAGCAGCAGTGACTCCGTAAGCAGCTGCCGAATAATCCGCCTGCGCGACGCTCCGATCGCCGACCGCACCGCAAACTCCTGCTCACGCGCCGTCGCCCGCGCCAGCAGCAGAATCGACACGTTCCCGCAGCCGATCAGCAGCAGCAGCGCGACCGCACCAAACAGCAGGTAGAGTGTCCCGCCCAGCTGCTTCACAAAGTCGTCGTTCAGGCCCTGGATGTGCAACTTCATCGCATCCGGCGGAAAGTGCTTCGGCGTCTCTTTCCGGAACTGCTCAATCAGTGGCTGCAGCGCGGCTTCGGCCTGCGCGTGCGTCACGCCCGGCTTCAGGCGAATCCCCGCATAGTAGGCGCGTACCTGGTCACCCGTTACCTTCAGCGGCAGGTACACGTCGCCGTCATCCCACGTGAAACGAGAGGCCGCCACGCCCACGATTGTGTAATTCTTGTGCATCAGCTGCATGGTCTTGCCCACCACGCTCGGATCGCCGTGAAAATGTCGCTGCCAGAATGCATGGCTCAGCACCACCACCGGCTGCGGATCCTCTCCGTCGATCGCGTCGCTCGGCTGCAGCCCACGCCCAAAGGCCGCAGGCACGCCCATAAAGTTGAACCCGTTTGACGTGATGTAAGCCCCGTTCACATCTTCCGGAAGGTCGCTGCCCGTGACCGTCAGGTTCCAGCCGTCAGTCATGAACGAGTCTTCCACCACCGGCGACTTGCGCAGCAGCTGCCACTGCGATCCCGTCACGCCGAACCCGCGGTCGTCGCCGCTCGGCGTCGTCAGTCGCATGTGCGCCATCCGATCCGGCGCCGCATACGGATACGGATCCATCAGGATTGCGTACACCACGCTGAACACCGCCGTAGTCGCCCCGATCCCCAGTGCCAGCGACACAATCGCCGTCAACGAAAATCCCGGCATCTTCACCAGCTGCCGAATCGAATACCGCAGGTCCTGCAAAACAGTCCGCATGGTCCCCTCCTTCACGTCGTGCGTTCAGACGATTCCAATTACGTTCGATACGAAACCCCTGGGTTACCTTCGGTACGACACGCCTCGGGTCACGTTCGATAAAAGACGCCTCTGGAGAAGCACGAACGCGTCAGGGCACGACTTCAGTCGTGCCGTAAAAGCCCAAAAAAAGATCGTGGGCTTTAGCCCCTGCGGGATGCCTTTTCAACGACCAGCTCGCGATCAATGACTCGCACATACCTAGTCAGACGGACCACAACAATGAGTGCAACAGCTTTGTGACCAGCCGCGGTTTACCGATTGCAAACTCTCCAAAACCTGCGCCAACAGCCGATCTCCGCTACGCTAATTCTGATCACTGACCACTGATCACTGACCACTGTTCTCTCCCGCCTTCCACTGAAAACAAATCCCGAACCCATCCGGATCCTTGAGATACAACTGCTTCATCCCGTACCAAGCCACATTCGGCGGCTTCACATCCAATCCCTTCGCCACCAGGTGCTGATAAGCCGCATCCACATCCGGACACCCAAAATACACGCACGTATCCTGGTGCCCGCTCCAGCGCGCAGCATCCGGCGCCTCCGGAACATCGTCCGGATCGTAGGCGGTGTTCAACATGAGCGTGGTGTTGCCGAGGTCCATCATCACCCAGTCCACGTCGTCCTCGTCGGCCGTCTTGGCCTTCGATTTACCCGTCACCGTGAACCCCAGCACATCCCGGTAAAAGCGAATGGACTTCGGCATGTCAAACACTTGCAGAAGCGGCGAAAGGCCCTTGACCTCAATGGACACAAAAGTCCCTCCGTAAAGAGGAATGCCCTAAACCAAGCACGGCCCCTGCCAATTGTTCCCCGCTCGCAAGTCGCACATTCGGCGGAATGAACCCACGCCCCCGCCGCGGCTGGAGTGTCCGTTTCTAGCCCGGCCCTGTCCGATTTCGAACGCTCCGCAAAAAACACCAAACCCAAGGCATCTCCTTCGGTCTCAACCGAAAATTCTGAGGTGGTGCATGCTTTGAACCGCGGCGGCGTTAGCCAACCTGCCAACTCGCCAGGCCCGAAGGCCGCCAACCCGATAGAAGGTGAAAACAACTCCGAGCAGCGGCCCGCATCCAATCGGCGCAGGCTGGCCTGTCAGGCTTCGGCGGTTTCCCATTGCAACACAGTTACGAATGCCTCTCACGTCCTCCCGGTGTCCTCACGCTCATCATCGGCCGGTGCTGATCCCGCACGGATTCGTCCGTCCCTGCGCGGCGGATCCGGCTCGGGTCCAGTAAGCCATTACATGCACGACTCCGTGAGAACCGGGCGCGAGGCACACACACAGACCGGCACAGTACCTCTCTGTGTCTTCCTTCGGGAGGTCTCGATGTGTTATCCCCGTCTCGTTTTGTTCCCTGTGTCCATTTGTGCAGTGGCTCTTGCGCTGAGCGGCTGCAGCAGCGCGTCGTTGATGAACGCCAACTCGCCCAGCGCAGGCGGAACGGCCCCGGCCGTGGTCGCTGTCGGTGTGCAGAATAATGGTGTCGCGCCCAATCGCTGGCAATATGTCCAGTTCAATGAGGCCATGGACCCTGCGACCATCAACAGCCAGACGTTCACGGTGGCAGACTCGAGCGGCAAGCTCGTCACCGGAAACGTGATCTACAACGCGAGCTATGACGTCGCCGGATTTCAGCCCAACCCCGCGCTGCAGGACAACGCTAGTTACACGGCTACGATTACAACCGGCGTGGCGAGCTCCCAGGGAATGCACCTGCCCGCCGCCTACACCTATACCTTCACAACCAGGGCTTCGACCGATGCGTCGCCGTTGTTCGTGAAGAGCGTGACGCCCGCGCCGAATGCAACCTGCGTGAGCGCCACGAGCCCCATCACCATCACCTTCAGCGAAGGCGCCGACGTAAGCACAGTCAACTCCAGCAATATCGTGATTACCGGGCCCGCCAATGCAGTCATTCAGGCACAGATCAGCTACGACGTGGCGACGGCCGTGGCGACTCTCACACCCTCCGCTGCGTTGCCCTCCGGAACTATCACGGTGACGGTGAAGAAGGTGGCCGATGCCGCGGGTGTTGCCATGACATCCGTGTACGGCTGGAGCTTCCAAACGACATGCGGTTCAGGCGGAGGCGGCACCGGCCGTGAGTTTCTCTACGTCAGCGCCCCTCTCTATGTCAACGCCGAGGGGACCCCGGAGATCGACGCGTATGGCATCGACCCCGCGACTGGAAATCTGAGCCCGGTGCCCGGTATGCCGTTCCAGCCCGGCTTCGGTGCGGTGCCCTTCGCGTGTCATTCTGCCTGTAGCCTAACGCCGCTCGCCGATCCCGCCGGACGCTTTCTTTTCTATGACTTCAGTTGGAGCCCGAGCCAGCAGGGTTTCGGCACCATGTCAGTTGATTCCGCAACCGGCGCGCTAACCAACGATGACGTCCTTGTCATCCCCCCAACCTTCCTCACTATGTCGCCGGCGACGCCGCCCAACGTTATCTCGATTGACCCGAAAGGCCGGTTTATCTTTGGGAGTGGGCAAACCAGCAACGAACCCGCCGTCGGACAGCAACAGAACTGGATTCGCTCGGTTGTGGTTGCTCCCGACGGGCATTTGTCGTTTGCGCCCGGCGAACCGTTCGATTTCCCAGGGGTAGCTGGATACGGATCCCCAGCAGTGTCTGACCAGTTCGTGTACGTCTCCGACTACTCAGACTACTCATCTTCGCCGCCGTCGGACCTGTATGGCTTCTCCATTGACCAGACGACCGGCGCTCTATCGGCGGTGAGCACAACCAATGACGGAACGGCGGCAAGCGCACAAGTGATTACGCCGTCGGGCAAATTCCTGTATGTGGGACGTCTCCTCGTGAACAACACCGTCCCGTACGCAGTGGAGATCGCAGGCTACCAGGTCAATGCCGACGGCTCTCTCACCCAACTCTCGCAGGCGCCGCAGCAGACTCCGGTCCAAGGTACGACCCTGATGATGTCGCCCAACGGCAATTTCCTCTACCACTTTGGTAGGATCTATAACTATGCTATCCGCTCATCCTATATCGAAATTCGTGCCTACGCCATCGATCAGAACACAGGCGCGCTCTCACTGACGGCGGTGTACGACGATGCCAACTTCCTATTCCTGGTCATCGATCCGGCGGTGAAGTATGTGTACATCGCGCAAGCGGATAATTCCGATCCCTCGGCGCCTGCCTTCACGTTGAATGCCTTCACCGTGAACCCGACGAATGGAGCCATCACACCGGCTCCCGGGCCGCCGACTTCGCTTCCCGCTAATCCGACAGCGGCGGTAATAGTCCGCCCGCAGTAATAAGAACGTCACCAATTGAACCGAATCGGCGGGCCGTCCGAACGAGGAAAGCCCGCCGCCAACCCGCCAATTCTTCCGCCGGGTGCCCCATCCTAAAAACGGTCCTATCGCTTTTAGGGTGGGAGATCCATCTCCCTCCGCCCTCGAACCCGAGACAGGCGTGGGCCGATCCTTTCCCCACCCCTGTGGAAAACTTGTCAATAGGCAAAACTAAAAATAGTTTGTAACTCCCTTTAGAATCAGCACAAAAAACTTTGATCCAATTAGGGATTAATTCAACGAACCTGTCATACTAAATACAGACTCACAAAAAGCCCCTCCGGGACGCCCCTCCCGAAGGGGCTTTTTCATTTCACGAATCGAACCGTGGCAGGAAGGAGAACGAATGTCCCGCGTGAACACAACTCGCACCTCAAGTCCCAACTCGCGGACCCGCCCGGCCATTCACTTTTTCACTTCTTCACTCATCCACTTCTTCACTGTTTTCTGTCGTCTGTCCGCTGTCGTCTGTTTTGTGTGTTCCAAATCACATTGGACCCAAAAATCCCCCCAAAACAGCACCTACCGCGCTGAAACAAAACAACATGTCCGTTTTTTATTTTCGCGCGAAAGTGGCCTTTTGAGGCCGTTTTTCCAATTCCGTTATACTCAGGAGTGCTATGGCATCCGAAAAAACCTTCTATCTTGAGACCTTCGGCTGCCAGATGAATGCCCATGACTCCGAGAAGGTGATTGGCACACTCCAGCGTGAGGGCTATTGCCAGGTCGAGTCGGAAGAAGAAGCCGGGCTCATCCTCTACAACACCTGCTCCATCCGCGACAAAGCCGAGCAGAAGGTCTTCAACCGCCTCAACGACTACAAAAAGCTCCACAAGGCCGGCAAGCGCTTTGGCGTCCTGGGGTGCGTGGCCCAGCAGGAGGGCGAAAAGATCTTCGAGCGCGCCCCCTACGTCTCCCTCGTTTCCGGGTCCGCATCCTACCGCAAGCTGCCCGAGATGCTCAGCCGCCTCGAGGCCGGCGAAAACCGCATCACCGGCCTGGACGATCGCCAGACCGACGAGACCTTCGAAACTGAGTTCACCGCCCGCCAGAATCCCTACCGCGGCTACATCACCATCATCGAAGGCTGCGACAAGTTCTGCGCCTACTGCGTCGTCCCTTACACCCGCGGTAAGGAGCGCAGCCGGACCTCAACTTCAGTCTTGGAAGAAGCGCGCCGGATTGCCGACCTGGGGTACACCGAGATTCAACTCCTTGGGCAGAACGTGAACAGCTACAAGGATCCGGAAGGGAAGTTGTCGTTCGCGGAACTGCTGGCGGCAGTCGGCATGGTTTCGGGCATTCGCCGGGTGCGGTTCACCACCAGCCATCCGCGCGATTTTACGCGCGACATCGTGGAAGCCATCGACGCCTATCCGTCGCTCTGCGACCATGTGCACCTGCCAGTGCAGTCAGGGTCGTCCCGGGTGCTGAAGGCGATGGCACGCGAGTACACCCGCGACTGGTACCTGGAGCGCATCTCGTGGATCAAGGCGGCGCGCCGGCCGATCTCCCTCTCGACGGACATTATCGTGGGATTTCCGGGAGAAACCGCCGAGGACTTTATCCAGACAATGGACCTGCTGGCGGAAGTGCAGTACGATTGCGTCTTCGGTTTCAAGTACTCGCCCCGGCCGAACACGCCGGCGCTGGTGATGATCGACTCGATTGCGGAGGCGGAGAAGGCGCAGCGGCTGCAGGTTCTGCTGGATAGGCAGCGCGAAATCCAGAGGACCAATTACGCCCGGCATTTAGGGCAGACACTTGAAGTGATGGTTGAGGGCACCAACCCGGCACGCGGCCAGATTTCCGGAAGGAGCAGTCAAAACAAGCCGGTGAATTTCACCTGGCCACAGCCCATTGCACCGGCGCCTGGATCGTATTTGCAGGTTAAGATCACTGGAACGCATCCAAACAGCCTGGTGGGTGAGGCGGTTCTAACTGGCGGGGCGGTCGTCTAAACAGTGAGGAGGGCAGGATGGACGTAGAAGTTCGGATACGCGGACTAATGATGGACCCGGCTACCAACATGCCCATCGTGGTATTGAAGGACGTCTCCTCCGATTCTGTCATGCCCATCTGGGTGGGAATCTTCGAGGCGCAGAGCATTGCCTTCGAGATCGAGAAGCTGGCCGCCCCGCGGCCCATGACGCACGACCTTGCGCGAACCCTCATCCATAACTTGAATGCAACGCTGGAACGCATTGTTATATCGGAGCTTAGAGACGAGACGTTCTTTGCCGTCCTGTGGCTTCGTCAAGGTGAGGAGATCGTCATGGTGGACTCCCGTCCGTCGGACGCGATCGCCCTGGCCCTGCGCTTTGACTGCCCCATTTACGTGGCGGAGAAGGTGATGGACAGCGCCCGGTTGAGCACGTCGGGTCCAGCTGAGAGCGCGTCCACGGAGCAGCTGCGCGGCTGGCTCGAAGGACTGAACGACGAAGACCTCGGCCGCTACAAGATGTAGCTTGCGTCATGCAGGTAAGGGCAAACAAAAGCAGGTCCCTCGGGTCGCTCGCAAGGGCATCATCTCGTCAGAAATCGATAGACATCTCCGACGGCAAGTTCGGGAAGGCGGAAGTTCGGGATGCATATTGGGAGTTGTGTGTGACCGGCAAGCTCGTAGGTCGTGAAGGTGACCGGCGAGCCCGGACATAGTTGGCGAGGCCGGGGCGGGCTGCCCTGGTTGAAATTCGGCCAATTGTTCGAGAAGTTCAGCTCCGTGTTCCACACCGAGACGATCCCGAATTCAGCGGGTTCGGCATCGAAGGAGCCTGTCCACGCGGCGCCAAGCAGGGTATCAGCCTCTCGCGGCGCCGCGGAACACCCCGCGTCACTCCAATGCACGGTCACATAGTTGAGCCGCGGCCCACGCATGGGGGACCTGCAGGTGATCCCATTAATCTCCGGCGGTAAGTTGAAACCCGTTGACTGCGGAGTGCAGATGCCTACGCTGGGTATGGCAAACTCGCCGGACGGGAGCGAAATGCGCGTGACGCCGGCGGCCCGGGCCTCATCGATGGCAAAGGTCAGATGCAGCGTCACCGGGCTCGTCTTGAACCTGTCGTACACCGAGCGGCGGATTCGAAAACGCATAGTCGAGTCCCACACTCCGGGCAGGTAGCGCTCGTTGTAGACGGGCTGCCAGGGCGATTCCCATCGTGCGCCGTCCACCCCCTCGATGGCTGCCTTGAGCGCGACCGGAATCACGGCATATCCATTCGCGACTCCAGATGCCCGGATGGGCAGCGAAATCTCAAGCTCGCCCTTGTCCCGCGTATCGTTCGTCATGGGCTGATTCATAGCGCTTGCAGCGTAGGTGATTTGAGCCGGCATTTTGTCATTCGTTCCCGGAGCCGGATAGCGGCGGGCCATGGTTGCCTGGTCGGGGTCAACGAACGCCAGTGCGGAGAGGGAGAGCGCTACCGCCGCAATCAACAGCCATGCAACCATGGTTCTGCGCCGGGCGTACTGCACCAGGACGGCCGCAACGCATCCGCTTAACAGGATCCCGAATGAGAGGCTGTCGCCGATCGGCCCTGTCACACCGCCGCCCGAGTCGGAGGGCAGCAACGAATTGATCAGTGCCATCCCGGCGATGAACACGACCGTGCCCAGAATGACGAGTGTCATCCTGCCGAACCCCGAGGTTACGACAGACAGGGCGGTGACCGGCAGGACCAGGATGACGGTAACGAGAACCAGGTTATAAATGAGGCCCGGAATATACGAGAGCGGTTGAAATCCGCCCTCAACCAGCAGCGCGCACTGGGCCAGGAAGAAGGGCAGGTACAGAAAGGCTGCCAGGAAGAGCAGCTTTGCTGCGATGAACTTCGGCCACTCATAGGGACGAGTGAGCCAGAACTGGGTGTTGCCCACCAGCCTCTCTCCATGCACTACGCGCGCAATCAGGATCCACCACGCCACGGGAACAAGCACCACGAGGCTCCCCGCCAGAAACCCCAAGCCACCGTGCGAAAAAAGCCTGCCCAGCGACACACTCACGGTTTGGTGGGGTGTTCGCCACTGGCGAGGATAGATTTCAACGAGCGCAACCAGCACTGCGAGTGTGACCAGAATCTCCGGCCAGAAACGGCGTGCATCCTTTGTGAAGATTGCGAGGATCTGCTTCATGCTCGTGTCTCCCGGGCGTCGGCTGGTGCGGGGCTGGATTTCGAGTCCTGCGAACGACCCGATTTGGCGATACACAGAAAGATCGATCGGAGCGACATCGGATCGAGGGTGATATCGCGCGCGGATGGAAAGTGCGCCGCAAGTGCGTAGGATGTTGCGTCTCCCTCATAGTGGCTGTGAACGAAGCGAACCACCGAGTCGGCCACTTCAAACTGCAGCCACGATGGCGGTCGCTCCGCCTCCGGCTGCGAAGGTCCCGCAAGAGTGACCGTCACCTGCCGGAATCGTTCGGTCAACAGCGTCATCTCTTCCGAAAAAAGAAGGTGTCCCTGTTCCAGAAAACCGACGTGGCTCGAGAAGGTTTCGATCTCCGCCAAGTCGTGAGATGAAAGGAGGATCGTCGTTTCCGGCGCGCGTTCGATCAGTCCCTCAATCAGTTCATCCCGCACCAGCGGATCGAGCCCGGAGAAAGGCTCGTCCAGCACGATGAGCGCTGGCCGATACGCCAGAGAGCTTGCAAATGCCGCCTTCATGCGCATCCCGCGCGAGAGATGCTTCAGCTTCCTTGTAAGAGGGAGATCGAACTGCCGCACAAGCTGTTCCTCCAGCGCGAGGTCCCACTTCGGATAGAAGTTGCGGTAATAGGCAAGCATCTGGCCTGTGGTCATCCAGTCGGGCATTTCCTGGTTCTCCGAGACATAGCCGATGCGCTGGAACACTCTGCCGGTTACCTTGCGCGAGTCAATGCCGAGCACCTGGGCCGATCCGCTGCCGGGTTGAAAGATATTCATCAACACTTTGATCAACGTCGTTTTTCCTGCGCCATTGGCGCCTACCAGCGCATAAACGGCACCTTCGGGCACTTGAAGATCCACGCCGTCGAGGGCGATGGTTCGGCCGAAACTCCTGGAGAGACTCTGCGTACAGATGGCTGACGTCATAGTTTTTTTCGGCTCCCCTCGCGAGGTTCGGTCACGGCAGTGCTGCGCGCGCCGTCAGTGGCGCTGAGGCGGCGCCAATGGTTGCTGAAGGAGGAGAGCATATCGTCCAGTTCAATGCCCAGACGCTTGGCTTCAACAACCAATTCTTCCATCTCTTGTCCCAGCAATTGGGTGCGCTCCTTCCTGCTGGAATCGGGCAGTTCAGCGACTACGGTGCCAATGCCCGGACGCGTCTCGAGCAAGCCCTCATTCACCAGGTGGGCCACCACCTTGTGCGCCGTGTTGGGGTTAATCTTCAATTCCTTGCTGAGGGTGCGAACCGAAGGAAATGGATCACCCGGGCGCAACTGGCCGGCGACCATTGCCTTTTTCGAGGCATACACGATCTGCTCGAAGAGCGATGCGCCGGGACGAAATGCGATGCGGAAGGGGATCACGTGCGTACTATAACGCATAGTACAGCTGTTGGGCAATGGATTTTTGGGTCAAAGGTTGTGGTGTCCCTCCCACCCTTGCGCCAGAAAGAAGGCGCAAAGATGGGGCACGGAGCTATCGTGGGCGGGTGGAGTTTCCCGCGGGGGCTAAAGCCCACCTCCTCTTGAGGCATCTGCGGCACGACTCAAGTCGTGCCCTGATACAAAGCTTTGGCTTCGGAAAGGAGCACAACGCACTCGCCCAGTTGTTTCGGCGCGGCAAACAATTCAATGTGGCCTACAACGGTGACGTCCTTCCCGACGGTTCGCTCGGCCGCACCTTCTACGTGGTCAACGCCGCCAGCGCCTACTCCTATCCGTCCACCTACGACACGGTGCAGGCGTTCGATAACAGCACTTACATGCCGGCGGGCAGCGTCTCCATCGACTTCACCACCGCCGAGGGCGCAAACAGCTCCTACACCCTCACCGATGTCATCCGCTGGGGTCAGGACGGAATCGCCATCCTCACCAGCGGCGGCCACATCTATCTGCTGCGCGGTCCGGTCGTCGTTCCGCAGCTGCTCAACCAGAACTCCACAGCCTCGTTGACGTCAAGTTCGGCCTCGACGATTGCGAAGGGCAGCGGCAACACCATGCTCACCCTCACCGGCTCCAATTTTGTTCCCGGAGTCGCGGTGACATGGAACGGCAGCTATCGAACAACCACCATCGTCGATGCCACTCATCTTTCCGTAGCAATCCCGGCCAGCGACCTTGCTGCGACGGGTTCGGGGACAATCGTGGCCACCAACCCCGGCGCCGGCGCCTCCAACACGCTGACCATCACGGTCAACTAGGGAGCGACGCAAACATCAAGGGCTCCCGGCGCAAAACTGGGAGCCCTTCACTTTTTGCGGCCCTGCTCAAGCGGCTCAATTGGTAGCTCCAAAAATGGGTTAGTCCCAGCTTGGCGACAAGACTCAGACGCAATCTGAGTTTGGCCGCAAGTCCAGGGAATCTCTGAATAAGCCGTCGGCATTCCCTCAGGGGCTAAAGCCCGCATTCATTTTTGCGGCATTTACGGCACCCTTCGACTTCGCTCAGGGCAGGCTCTGAAGTCGTGCCCTTTCAAAACGCCGACTTATTCAGAGGTTCACTAGCTTACGAAGTTGAAGTCCGATCTACTTACATTTTGAATGGGGGTTCTTGAACACGACCCCGGTCGGCAGCCAGTCTGACAGGCGCTTCGCGTCCACTTCTCCATCTCCGGCCTGGGGGTTGAGCGACGATCTGGCAAGCGCCAGGGAGACGTTCACTTTTCCCTGGATACAGTACGCTCCGAGATACTCCGACAGACCCTTGCTTGCCCTGTCCATATAATCCGCGGGAATGGTTCCCTCTTCCCCGTGGATATCCACCGGAGCGCCGACCATCCGGTGCTCGACCGGCTCCTGGTCCGCCGCTCCTGCAGCAGAGAAGCGCATGACGAGAAGGGCTCTCGTCTCCAGCGCGTCAGGATTCGCTGTGAACTTGACAGCCGGAATGGTGATGCCCGCGGGGTTCGGCTTGGCCGCCTTTGTTTCAAATGCAAGCCGGTACGGAGCCCCCTTCCATTTCGGCTGAACCGGAATTCCCGCAGCCTTGTCCCCTTGGTTTCCGCACCCCACAAGAAGTGCCAATCCCCCGAAAGCCAGAATGATCCCTTTTCTCACGCAATCCTCCTCGTTCTTTTTGAGACGACGCGCAAGAATATCACTTCGGTGCCTCTCCAGAAGTGACCGCGAACAGTCGTCGGCCCCCGGTCCGGACCAACCGAGTTGTTCGGCCGTAATCCGCTGCCTGCGGCGCTCACCCACCAACCGGACGAACCGTCGGCAATACTTCCACCACCGGCTTGATCGGACCGGCCAGTGCGGTATCAACATGCGACTCGCCGGTTTGCACTCACTGAACGGAAGTCCTGCCATTTGGTTCTGCCCGTCTGGGGTTTACGGATGGGGTTTACGAATGGTGACGCTCGAGAAAATCGGTGATACAATTGCGAGCGCGGTTGATTCCTTCGACGCGGCCGCTCGGCACAACACAATCGGTCAAGCCTGTTCACATGACCGCACCGGAAGTTGATCGCGACCTGGAGATTTGGAGGTCAGCGTATGCGATTTCACCGTGGCGGATTGGTGTGTCAGGCCATCGTTTTGTCGTTCCTGGTTCTTACCCTGCTCGTTTCCCCGGCATGGGCGCAGAATTTCCGAGGAGGAATCAGCGGATCGGTGACCGATTCGACGGGCGCGCTCGTGCCTGGTGCGCAGGTAGTGGCTGTGGCTACCAGCACAAACACAACCTATCGAACGATCACCTCCAGCGCAGGAGAATTCTCTTTCTCAGACCTTCCGCTGGGCGACTATACGGTTTCCGTGTCGGCCTCCGGCTTCGCGGCAGAGAACATCAAGAACGTTCCCGTAACCGCCGGCGTTACGTATTCGTTGCCGGTCAAGGTTTCGGTCCGGTCGACGGCTCAAACCGTAGAGGTTCAGGCGGATGCATTGAGTTTGGACATTACGTCGGATACGCAGACGACGGTGATTCCCCAACAGGTTGTGCAGGATTTGCCCAATAACGGTCGCGACTTCACGCAAATGATCTCGCAGACGAACGGCTTCGGCGGCTATTCCATAAACGGCGGAGCCGGATACGCGAGCGTAAACGGAACGCGCACCAACTCGGTGAACTGGCAGATTGAGGGTACAGACAACAACGACTTATGGTGGAACATCCCTGCTGTAAACCAGGGGGGTGTCTCTGGGATCGCAGGCGTCATTCTGCCGGTGGATGCGATTGATAATTTCTCCTTTGTGACCACCGCCGGCCCGGAGACGGGACGCAACGCGGGAGGCACGGCGAACCTGGTGATCAAATCCGGAACAAACCGGCTTCACGGCAGCGCGTATTACTTCAACCGCAATGAGTTTTTCGCAGCGAACACGCCGTTTGCGAATGGAAGCCCGAAGAACAAGGTTCGCAACCAGCACTACGGTTTCTCAGTCGGCGGACCCATCGTCAGAGACAGGACATTCTTCTTTCTCGCCGGCGAACATCAGGGATTCGTGATTGGAAATCAAACCCGTTCTACCGAGCCGTCTGCGGCATATCAGGCTCTGGCCGAGCAGGATCTGGCGTTCTATGGCGTCCCCGTGAACACAGTTTCGCAGAACCTGCTCCAAGGCCTCTGGCCCCAGTCTGCTTTGGCGGGTCCTGCGTCGCCGGGGAACTACTTCAATCCCGGAACGGAAAACGGCCACAGTTTCAATGGGATCATCAAACTGGACGAGAACCTGACCGACAAAGACCGCATCTCGGCGAAGTGGTTTGTGGGCCAGGGCAACCAGATTGCTCCCACCTCCTCGTATCTTTCACCGTATTACGAAGAGGCGCCAATTCACGTTCAGAATTACTCGCTGATCTACAACCGGATGATGTCGCCCTCCATTTCAAATCAGCTGTCGGCCGGCGTCAGTTACTTCAACCAGGTATTCTCGGACGCGAATAACAAATACAATCCCGTGGGGCTGGGCCTCAACACAGGCGTCACATCCAGCGCGTTGGCAGGCGCGCCGCACATAGTCATCGGAGCGCCTTCCGCCGGCTCGGGGCTCTCCGGTTCGGGCACTGGATTCGACCCGATTGGGGTGACGACGGAATCCGGCCGCAACGACATCACGGGGCAACTGAACGAAGACCTCGCCTGGACTCTGGGAGCGCACGAGTTCCGTTTCGGCGGCGAGTTCCGTCAGGCCCAGGTCGACGATTTCTACCAGAGCGGCCAACGCGGCACGTTTAACTTCAACGGCTCGCAGGGGCCTTGGTATCCAGGAAACACGGCGGCGCAATCCGCGTGCGTTGCCGAACTCGCAACGATGAACATTGGAGCCACCGCGCCGGTTACAGACACAAATGTGCTTGGCCTGGCGGATTTTCTGGCAGGCTGTATCAATTCAGCGACGCTGGTCGAAGGCAATCCGAAACGCCAGGTTTTCCAGAACACGTTTACCATCAACGCGTCCGACTCGTGGCGAGCGAACAAAAACCTGAGTCTGAATTACGGTATCCGGTACGACTATCCCGGCGTGCTTCACTCGGCGGTGCATGATCTCACGAGTTTTGATCCTACGGTCTCGACAGGCATCGCAGTGATCGGTGTTGACCGTCCGAACCTCTACAACAGGTATTGGACCGCCGTCAGTCCGCGTGTGGGTTTTGCCTGGCAGCCCCTCGGGAGCGGCAAGACGGTCGTTCGTGGAGGCTATGGTCTCTACTATGACGCCATCTACATGGTGCCCTTCCTTAACTTACGCGGTACCGTGAACAACGGACCTTTCGGCGTACAGGATAACCCCGCCGGGACGAGTCCCGTTGTTGCGGCGAACGCCAATGTTTCGATCATTCCCGATGGTGGATCAACGGGCAACGCAAGCGGGACTCCTATCTTCCCGACGCTTAGCAGCGCGATAGCCGGCGCGGGAACCATCAACCTGTTCGCCGTAGACAGGAAGTTCCGGCCCTCGGCTACCCAAAGCTTCAACCTGAACCTGCAGCATAGCGTCACGCCTTCGGTGGTGGCGCAACTGGGGTATGTCGGCAGCGTCGCTCAACATCTCACGGGAGTTTTTGATATCAACCAGGCTGCACAAGGGAGCGGCGGGGACATTACTACCAGACCTTATTACAAGCCAAATTCCCCATTTCAAAACTACGCCGTGGTCAACGAGGTCAGGAGCAATCTCAACTCGAATTACAGCTCGCTGCAGACTAGTCTCCGCATTCAGAACTGGCGCAGACTAACCTCGCAGTTGGCGTATACATGGTCGCACGCGCTGGACTATGAGACCGGATTCATCCCTTACATCCCGCAAAACAGCTTTAATCCGAAAGGGGAATACGGTAACAGCGATTTCGACACGCGGAACACACTTACTGGATATGCGTCATATACTCTGCCGGGACGAGACTCGGGGTTGACGCGCCTGACCAATGGCTGGGAACTCAACTCCGCCTTTTCTTTCCACGGCGGGCAGCCTTATACGGTAGTGGCAAGCTCCAATACCAGCGGCAACGGCGAGAACGCCGATCGCGCTAACCTGGTGAGCAAGCCTTACGCGGGCGTCTCCCACAAGATCGTCGGAGGGGTCGTTACCTGGTTCAGCCCGACCGCTTTTGCCGATCCGGCTGCCGGCCAGTACGGAACGACGCGGCGCGGTCAGTTTTACAATCCCGGATATTCAGACGTGGACTTCTCCGTGTTCAAGTCGACGCCCATCACCGAAAGGATCAACACTCAGTTCCGTATAGAAATGTTCAATCTCTTCAACCGGACCAACTACGCTCCTGTGGGTGCTCCGCAGGCGGGTGAGACAGCCGTGATTGGGTCCACGATCGGCACCTTTGACGGGGCGCCGGGCATCGGTCCGGGCGAGCCATATAACCTGCAGTTTGCTTTGAAGATTACCTTCTAGTGTAAGGAATCTTTGCACACGGTGCTTGGTTTGATGGTGGTCTGGAGCCGAGAGCAATTCTGCGCTCTGCTCGATGCGATCACCAACACCAAGCTCTGTGCATTGCTGGCTCCGTACTCTGGCGCAAGACTTCGCTGTCTGGAAGCGCTGGACCTGAAGAACATCGACATCGACGGCAAGAGGATGATCATCAGCATCCGCGAGGGCAAGGGCAAGTTCCCGCGCAAGGTTATGCTGTCCCAGCTTCTGCTCGGTCACCGCGATCTGGAGACCACCTACCGCTATGGGTCCTCTCTCGAGTCATCGTCCATATCCGCGTCCCGATGCCTGCCGATCGGCACGACAGCCATCCCGTTCGGGCTGACGCCATTCGGGTTTGCGACCGTGTAAGGCGAGCCGGGCGCCTGCGTGAAGCCGGACGGCGTCGCGGTAAACACGTAGAGCTTGTTGGCGGAATCACTGAGGGCAAACAGGTGATTGTTGTTATCCCACTCGAGTTGGTCGATCGGGTCGGTGGTGAGCACGCCAGTGAAGGGCGTGATCGGGTCCGCACCGTTGAAGTGAAACACCTCGAGCCCGTCCTGTGCGGTTAGCACCGATATCGAGCACCAGTTGCAGGGGCCTCCGGCAACGGCAAGGAGCGTGCCTGATGGAGATATCCTCATCAGCGTCGGACCAACGTCGGGAACGGGCATATTCTGCGGGGTGTTGGTTGAAGCGATGTTGCCGCTCGCATCCACCGTGTAACTGGCAAGCCGCGTAGGACCAACCGTGACAAGCGGCGAACCGAAGAACTCAAGGGAACCGAGCGCCATTGCCAGGTGGTTTGCAGGATCCGCCGCCACAAGCCATGCGAAGAATTCGAACGGTGGCGGCGGTGGCGGGTCTGTCTCGCTGAAGGTCAGATTCGCCAGTGCGCCATTGCTCTCGCGTATAAAGCCGGCGTACACAGCGGAGAAGACGTCTGTATCCAGGGCATAGGCAAACTGGTTATTCCCCGTGATCGCGATGGGATCCAACTCTGCCGAAATGTCGGGATTCACCACGGCGTCGCCGAGGAAGGTGAAGGCTCCGGAGGTGTTGGCGAGGGCGAAGGTCTGGTAGGTGGTGCAAGGACTACTGACGTAAATCGACGGGTTGTACAACACCTGCACGTACTGGCTGGTGCGGTCGAGAACACCCGCGCTGGTTTGGCCACAACTGCCGCCCGCGTAGGTCGACGTATCGATCTGCGCAGCTTGCGCCCCGATGGCGCCGTTGGCTGCGACGGGATAGGAGTGGAGGTGGGCCATGCCCACATTGGCCGTGCCCGGAATGTCCGTGTCCAGGCTGATCACGTACTTTCCTGTGCTTCCGATCAAATCGCCCGCTGTTGAGAACGGCGAGCCGGATACAAGTTTCAGCTTCCCGCTGAAAGCCGCGCGGTAGACGTCAATTCCGTTGAGTGTTTGAACGTAGACATAGGCGACGGAACGGGAATCGTCGTCGTGCGATTCTGCGGGCGATGGAAACTGGGCGAAAGCTGGTCCTGCAGAAAGCATGGCAAGACAGAGGCTGAGCCGGAGGGCGCTGACTGCATGTGTCATCATTGGCTTCTCCTTTCAGATTGGCCGGATGCGGTCTGATGGACGACACACGTCCCAGTACGAGCGAGGGGCGTAGGGTTGGCGGGGAGTTGCCGTGCCTCGCCGGAGAGTCCGGTGCATTCCTTTCCTGGTGGTAAGGAAGGGCCTTGCGACTTTCGGCATCTACGCTACCACGGCGGAAGGTGTTTGGGTACTGGAGTTGGATGAAGTGAGCGTTGCCGGCTAGGCAGGCAAAACCGGAAGTCGACCGGTTTGAGGTGGTTTCCGAGTAGGGTGATACACCAACGACATCAAGTTGGTCGTCCTTCTGGCTTCCTTCGAATCGAGCGATGTAGAACTCTGGAGACCAAACCAGATGCATCCAGTCTTCCAACTCCCAATCGCTGAAGATGAAATGAGGGGTGCGTTGTCGCATCAATCGTCGGAATTCCGTGGTCGTCATGCTTCCGCTTCCTCGTTCAATCACAGCTTCGTAGAACTTGGTGATCCATTGACGCCCGGGTTTCAAACACCACTTCGTACAGGTTTGTGGTTCTGACCCCGTAGGCAGCCATCGCTTCAATGGGAATGGTGGTGTGCCCTTCGGATCGTCCCATTCGAATAGACCTGTGCGCCGCTCCTCACCTTGAACGTTTTGCTATCTTTCACGCGTACCGAGCCATCGCAAGGTCCACGATCTCCCCGATCATTTGGGTATAGGAGAGGCCGGATTTCTTCGCGGCCATGGCAAACTCCTGTCCGCTGGAGAGCCATGGGTTCGGATTCGCTTCGATGACATAAACCTCGCCCTTGCTCGATAGGCGCATGTCAATGCGGCCATAATCGCGAAGCTTGACGGCGCGATAGGCCTTGATCGCGATCTCGGTGAGCTTGGTTACGGTTTCTTCATCGAGGTCTTCAGCGATCGCCGATTTCGTCAGCTTATAGGCTTCTGTGTCTTTCTCGAATTTCACATCCTGGCTGGCGATCCTGGGCATGCCCTTCGGAAGCTTCGAAAGGTCAAGTTCCACAAGCGGAAGTACATGCGCGTTCTCGGAACTGCCGAGGATGGAGGCGTAGATCTCGCGTCCTTCGATGTACTCCTCGATCAACGCAGGAGAATCGAATTCCGTCTGTATATAAGAGACGCGCTCCATCAACTCCTTCACGCTGGTAACTACGGCAGCGGCAGCGATGCCGATGGATCCATCTTCGGAAGTGGGTTTCACGATGAGTGGGAACGAGATGTCATGTGCGTGGTCGATGGTGCCGCGATAGGCTATCGCGAAGTAGGGCGACTGAATCCCATAAAAAGCGAACATCTTCTTGGCGATCGACTTGTCCTGCGCAAGAATGTTCGCGTGCGGTCCCGCGCCGGTGTAGGAGATATCGAGCAAATCCAGGAATGCAGTGACATGCATCTCCTTGGTGTCATCGCCCGCATAGGATTCCGTGAGGTTGAAAATGAGATCGGCGCCACATTTGGCGAGTCCAAGCAGAGATTGCGGGCGGCCGTCGAGAACGTAATACGACGGCTCATGACCGAGCTTCTCCAAGGCTTCGAAGATCTCTTCGCGGTCGTGCTTTGCCGGCTTCTTCTTGCGTTTCTTTTGCCCCTTGTGCTTGCGCGGTGCAGGAACTTCTTCCTGCACTTCAGTAGGTTCTTCTTCCCACAAGTCGTACAGCACGGTGACTTTCAACTTCGTTCCAATCATGCGGCCTCCAATCGGTGTGACGGCAGCTGCCGGCACGCCTCAGGGATGAATGAACTTCCCACGGGTCAGGTAATTCATTGAGAGTGCGGTGGTGTACACCGTGAACTCCGTGAGGTACTCGGACTCGCGTCGAACGTCTACGCGCAGACCTAGGTCCTCGACACGCTTGCAGATGGCTTCCACTAATCGCTTGACGATCGGACGTTGCACGCCGCTCCAATACGCAACCTTGTCGACAATGGGCTTGCGATGCTGACGCAACATTTCCTGGGCGGGTCGCACGCCCTTACGTCGCTTGGGGGAGATATTGAAGATGTCCGCCAGGTCGGCATCCAGCGCGAGTTCCTGCACCGGAATCTCCTCCGGCAGGCTGAGACGATAGAACTCGCCGACCGTCGATTCCATCTCATCGACGGTGATGTCGGTGCGGCCGCGACGCCGGATGGGTTCGACATCTTCGACTTTTCGCGCCATGCGATCGACGTATTGGAGCTTGGCCAGTGCGTCCCAACCTTTGTAGCGCTTTCGCCATTGCGAGCGAGGCGTGAGCCAGACCGCAAACGTTTCGGCAAAATCTTCATCCGGATGCTTCTGCGCGTACCACCCGGCCATGTGGCGAACAAACTTCCGCGAGAAGGGTATGGGACGGTAATTATCGCGATATGCGCGGCGAAACGGACCGAAGAGGTCGCGCCACTCAGGCGACTTGTGTAGCTGGTATGCGTAATTGAATGCGTGTCCGGCCTCATGACGCATGTACATCATGATCTCGCGAGCGTCTTCCAGGTCGTTCATATCGCGCTCAAGCTGTGCCAGGTCCGGGTTGGCCAGATAAAACGGAATGCCGATGACGGGCTCGCCAGAGGGACATCCCCATTCATCGGTGAGATAACAAACCGGACGGAACTTGTGGATGCCCTTGGCTTCCAGTTCGCGATAAAGCTGCTGAACGAATCGTTCGAGCGGAGAACCCTCGAGTTTGAGCCCGAGTTCGCGAATGGGCTTGGCGAGTATCTCCTGGAATTCCGTTCGGGTTTTCTCGAAATTGCGCACTGGGCTATTCAGAGTTCTATACGGCAAGGCGTATCGCTTGTGCAAATAGTATTGTGGGCACGACTTCGGACGCAAGATGACCAGCGGTGTAGACCCGGCGTGCAAATCACCTCTCGGAGAGCCATTCGTGTACTCCAGATATCCCAGCCCACGAAACAATGAAGGGTCGATCTCCCGCGCTCAAGCCCTTCGATCCCACCTGTCGAGATAAGTGACGATAACAGGCGATACTACACCCTATCTCAGATTGAGATGCACCAGTCTTTGACCGCCGGATAGGGTACGGCGTGGCGATTCATCGTCATCTAATGTAGATTGCCTCTGTCAGGCACAAGCGGTTCGCCTGCGGAACAAGCTTCCACGGCGTCGTAATCAAAGTCAATCAGAGTCTGGGCAGTGACCTACCTGCGATCGTCTTGAGAAACCGACCTCAGGTCGTTCTTTCCGTTCTCGATCTCCGAGAGATGCCTGAGGCAAACGCCGAACGAAACGTGTTATGTGATAGGAAGTCGTGGAGGGGCTTGAGTTGAAATTCTGCCACGGTGACCTGTTGCGGGTGTGTAGTGAGCCATGCGGAAGTAACCCGGCGTTTGGGGCTAATGGCGGGTTTACGGTCATTCGACGCGATCGAGAATGCTGGCGCTATTGAGTGATTTGGCGATTCACCCTTCGTCGTGGTTGCCAGCATCGGGAGTGCGTGCGCGCTCCTCTTGACAATCTAGAGTAGAAATACTAACCTCTAGTTCATCTAGAGGAGCGACATGGCAGGTAGAGCGAGTGAAGCCAATCTTCGCGGAACACAATCGAGCGATCTGATCCAGGGAACCCTGGAGATGCTCATCTTGAAGACGCTGGCCCTTGAGCCGATGCACGGATACGGCGTGGGGCTGCGGATCGAGCAGATCAGCGGCGGAGTGTTCAAGGTGAACGCCGGCTCCTTGCTCCCAGCACTCAGCCGGATGGAGCGGGCTGGCAATGTGAAGTCAGAGTGGCGGGCGACAGAGAAGAACCGCCGCGCGAAATATTACCTTCTGACCGCGAAGGGCCGCAGGGCGCTCTCCGCGGAGACCGAGCAGTGGCAGCGCCAGATCGACGCTATCGCACGCATTCTCGAAGCGTGACATTCCGGATCACTTGACATCCAGGACCAAGAGCAAGCGAGGACGAATATGAATTGGTTCACAAACTTCGCCAAGGGAATTGCATCGCTGTCTCACCGCCATCATGTTGAACGCGAGCTCGATGAGGAACTGCAGGGCTACCTCGAAGCCTCCGCTGCCCATAAGCAGCGCGATGGCATGACTGAGGAGGATGCCCGCCGCGCCGCCAGCGTGGAACTCGGCAGCAGCAATTCCGTGAAGCACCAGGTCTGGTCTTCACGCTGGGAATCGACAGTTGAAGGAATCCTGCAGGATCTTCGTGTCAGCGTGCGCGCGCTCGCCAAGAGTCCCGGATTTACCGCGGTCGCGCTACTGTCTCTGGCCCTTGGCATTGGCGGCAACACTGCAATCTTTACCTTGATCAACCAGGTTCTGCTCCGCAATCTCCCCGTTCGCGACCCGCAGCAATTGGTCGCATTTGGCAATTCCGAATTCGGTGGCATCGCCGGTGGCATTAATCTTGGCGATTTTGGCGGTTATTTTCCCTGGGACTTCACGCGCCAGATGCAGGCCGATCCGGGTCCCTTTCAGGGAATCGCGGCATACGGCAGTTTTTCGAACCAGGTGAGCATCCGGCCACTCGGGGCCGGGGGCGCTGCCAACGCAAACGCGCCCGCGGTGCTGGCGCCGGCCAACCTTGTCTCAGGGAACTACTTCAGCGTTCTCGGCGCTCAACCTTTGCTTGGCCGCACCATCGTGCCGTCTGACGACGCTACCCCGGGAAGCGGAGCGGTCGCTGTGCTGAGTTATCACTTCTGGCAGCAGTCCCTTTCTGCTGATCCGCACATCGTGGGAAAATCCATTTCGATTAACGGAACTCCCTTCGAAGTGGTCGGGGTGATGCCGCAAGGATTCCACGGGATCAAGCAGGAGTTGGAGCTAACGGAGCTGTGGACGCCCATCAGCATGCAAACCGTGGTGCTGCAGCAACCCTCAATGCTCACGCCGCACTCGGGTTTGTACTTCCTGCATCTATTTGCACGGGTGAGCGAAGGAGCGGCGGCGCACAAGGCGGAATTCGCGCAGAGCCAGAACTGGCTCAACCAACAGGTGCGCAATGGTATCCGCGGGGGCGAACCTCTCAACCGATCGCCAATTGGAGATCAGCCGCATGGACGTCCCCCTCGTTCCCGCTGCGCGCGGCGTTTCACTCATTCGCAGCCAGTACGGCCAATCGTTGAAGATCCTGATGATCGTTGTCGCTTTGGTGCTGCTAATCGCGTGCGCTAACCTTGCCAATTTTCTTCTCTCGCGCGCCGCCACGCGCCGCCACGAAATCCTCACGCGTCTCGCGCTGGGATCGAGCCGTATGCGCATCGTGCGGCAGGGATTGATCGAAACATTTCTCCTGTCGATCGTCGGCGGGCTGATGGGACTCGGGGTCGCATTTGCTGCAACGCGCGCGCTGATTGCGTTTGTCGGCCGCGGCAACGCATACATCGCCATGAGCCCGGCTCCGAACCTGGGTGTGCTGCTCTTCACCCTGGGCGTTTCCCTTTTGACAGGGATGCTGTTCGGACTGGCTCCGTCAATCAATGCGGGGCGTATCGGATCGCGTGGAACTTTGAGCACAGGCGCACGCACCGTTCAGAGCAGCGGCGGTAAACAGGCAAGGTTTTGGCCGAAAGCGCTGGTGACGGTTCAGGTGATGCTGTCGCTCGTGCTGCTGGTGGTGGCCGGCCTTTTTCTGCGGACCCTGCGCAATCTTCAGGATCAGGACTACGGCTTTGAGCGGACTCACTTGCTGCTTGCCGACATTGGCGAGCATCTCGCCGGATATGCGCCTCGCCAGGTCTCGGCACTTCACCAGACTCTTTTGGATCGCCTGTCCGCGATTCCTGGTGTTCGCTCGGCCGCGCTTGCAGCAACTCCGCCGATAAGCGGCGGGGCGTGGAGTTCGAATATTTCGCTTTCCGGCTACACACCTGGACCCAAAGAGAACATGGTGTCCATTCTGAATCGAGTCTCCGGGCAGTATTTTGAGACAGCGGGAATCTCAATCGTCGCAGGGCGCGGCATCACGCCGGCTGATACAGCAAATAGTCTCAAGGTCAGTGTTGTAAGCCAGACCATTGCCAGGAAATACTATCCAAAGGGCAAGGCCATCGGGCGGCAACTGACAATCGGGATCGATTCGGTTAAAGGGCCATGGCAGATTGTGGGAATCGCCAGGGATACCAAATCAGGCGACCCGCGCGTGACCGATCCGGTGAGAATGACCTATATTCCGCTGTCCCAGATCGAGACTTTTCTTCCTGTCAATGCCGCGGCTGCATCTGCGAACGGTGAGGCCAGCAAGCCCGCTGCTCGTGAAGAAAATGAAGATTGCTACGCGCATACAATTCTGATTCGCACCTCGAGCGATCCTGCGAAGACGATCGCGGACCTTCGCGCCGCCGTGGCGGGAGTTGATCCCAACCTTCCGCTTCTGCAGGTCACCACAATCCACGATCAGGTCTCGAACCTCATCTCGCATGACGAGCTCATCTCCACACTCACGAGCCTCTTTTCGCTGCTCGCGCTGCTGCTGGCGGCAATCGGGCTCTACGGCGTGATGAGCTACAACGTGGCTCGTCGCACCAACGAGATCGGGATCCGTCTTGCGCTTGGAGCGCAGGGTGCGAATGTGCTGAAGATGATCATGCGCGAGTCGCTCGTGCTGCTGGCCATTGGCACGGGCCTGGGGTTGCCGCTCGCGATGATGGCGACCAGGCTCATCCGGCAACAGCTTTTTGCAATGGACGCCATTGACCCAATCTCCTTCTCGGCTGCACTCCTGGTTGTCAGCCTGATGACGGTAATTGCGGGTTGGCTGCCGGCTCGTCGCGCGGCGAAGGTCGATCCCGTCTCAGCCCTCCGGTGTGAATGAGTAAGGGGGGTTATCGGGTGGGCGGGCCACCCCGAGATACCTTAGATAGTGACCACTGGAGTTCGTTAATCCATTCTGAGGGCCCGCATGGGATCGATGGAAGCAGCCCGCCGTGCTGGGATAAATCCGGCGGCCGCGGCACAGAGCGACAGGATCACCGTGGCGGCGACAAAGGAAAGCGGATCGTAGGCGCTAACCCCATACAACAGGCTGCGCATGAGATGTCCGGCGAAGAGCGCCGCGGGAATTCCGATAGCGAGGCCAATGAGAATCTGGCCCATCGCGCCGCGCAACACCAGGGCCACGACCATGCTGCGCGCGGCCCCCAA
>WNGK01002639.1_pt1 | contig 24556 bp, 24 predicted proteins | sample 5400601 | NCBI WGS metagenome assembly WNGK01 (sample SAMN13153376, study PRJNA577476) | soil metagenome | isolation source: 60 cm soil or saprolite under Garry oak tree replicate 1 | place: USA:California | collected 2016-06-15
GAGATCAGTTCGCGAACGGCTAATAACTACGTGACAAACATCAGAACGCTTTTGCATTGGTGTTTGGACGATGAAGAATATAGCCAGTATGTGAAGCTTCAGGTAGTACGCGGCATCAAAATGCCACGGACAGAACAGACGATAAAGCAAGTATTCAGCGACGAGGAAATTGAAGCATTGTTTGCAGCCGCTTCCTGCAATCCGATGCATCGGTACAAGTTGAGAGATACCGCGATTCTGGCGCTTCTGCTTGATTATGGCCTTCGCGCCGAAGAATTGTGCACGCTCACGATTGGTGATGTCACCCTTGCAAGGGGGTGTAGATGAAGATAGTTATGTCAAGTTCATGGGCAAAGGGCGCAAAGAGCGAGAAATCCCACTCGGTGACCGGGCACGTCGCGCGCTCAACCGGTATATGCGCCAGTATCGCAAAGGCGCCCGGTTGGACCCGGTATTTTTATCGCGATTTGGTGGCATCCTGGCTCATGAGGCATTGAAAGATGTGTTGTTGCGTCTCAAGGATGTGTCGACGCTTCCCAAAGACGCTCAAGTGAAACCGCATAAGTTCAGACACAGTTTCGCCGCGCGCTATATGGTTAATGGCGGAGATGTGAATGATTTATCGCGTTTGATGGGTCACAGTTCAGTAGCCATTTATAATTACTGGAATAGGTCGCCGACGTAATCTTTGAATCTGTTGACAGCCCTGGTTGATCCAGGGTTGTTTTCTTTGTGCGTGGAAAACGGTACAATGAGAGACGACAACCAAGCGAGGGCAGGCAACAATCATCCGCATGATCAAACAGGTGTTTCTCATCCCTGCTGATACGCTAGCCAGGTTCACAAATCCACAGTGGGCATGGATCAGAGAACATGCCCAGGCCTCCATATCTGAGGGACTGGAGATTGATCTAGATGCTCTTAACCTGGACGTGTTGTATGAGCTTGATAACATTTTGAACTGGGTTGAGCGACATTGGAGGGAAAGAATTCATGGTAGAAGGCGTACCCATAACAACCGAAATGATCAACGCAGAGAAGCACCGGCGAGCGACCTTGCCGGACGTGTATGAAATCACTGCTCTTTGCCTAGCCAGAGCCCGCGAGGTGTTTGAGCAGAAGAAAGACACGTTGACGCCAGGGGACCTGCTCGACCTGGCGCAAACGTTACAGATTTGCGAGGGCATTCTCACCGGCAAGGATGTGCGATATGACGAGGAGTAAAGATATCGACTGGGCCGCAATCAAAACGGAGCACGAGCAAGGTATCTCCCAGCGCTCCCTGGCAGCCAAGTACGGTATTTCTCAGGCGTCTATCTCTAAACGGGCCATCAAAGAACAATGGGTGGTTCAACCGGTGATTAATGCCGAGGTGCCCCTGCAGCTGGTGACGATCCACACGCGATTGCTGACCAGGCGCTAGCCGACCTGTGCCATCATTTGAACGGGAAGCCTGAGCAGCCCCTCTGTGTTACGGTGACTACTCCCCACGGCTCAAGCCGGGGGCTTCTACGGACAAGCCGAGGGCCTGTAGTCCCAGGCCACGAATGTTTAAGGCAGCATTGAGGTCTCGATCAAGTTGAACATGACAGCACGGACAAGCGAAGATACGGAGATCCAGGGGCATCTTCTGGCGATGTCCACAGCTGCTACATGTCTGACTCGTATAGGCCGGATTGACTTTGACAACCTGTCTGCCAGCTTCTTCCGCTTTGCAAGACAGTTGAGTAAAGAAGGCCGACCAGGAGGCATCTGTAATGCTTTTGGCAAGACAATGGTTATGGGTCATGCGGTTGACATGCAAGTCTTCAACACAGATGACGCCAAAGCGATCAATGATCTGGCGACTTTCCTGATGGGTGAAATTGTCACGTCTGAATGCTATCCGTTCATGGACACGAGCAACAACCTGGCGATGCTTGCGACGGAGAGGAGTCCCCTTGGCGAGTTTGGCATGCTTGCGTTGCACACGTGCCAGGGCCTGCTCTTCTTTCCTGAAGAAGCGCGGATTAGCTATCTCTTCTCCATTGGAAAAAGTAGCGAACGTCTTCAAGCCAACATCTATGCCCACTTGGGTAGCGACAGGGCCAAGTCTTTCAGGCTCATACTCGACAGAGAAGGAGCCATACCATTTTCCTGTCGAGCTACGTCGGATGGTACAGGTTTTGACTTTGCCCTTGATGGGTCGATGGTAGATCATCTTGACGCTCCCAATCTTGGAGAGGGTTACACGGTCATCATGCGTGATACTGAAACCACTCTGAGGGAAGGTGAAGGAGTCGTATCTGCTCTTTCCCTTGAAACGAGGGAAGCCAGGTTCTTCAGCATGCTCTCTGACACGTCGGAAGAAGGCCTTGAACGCCAGATCAATGCGTACGGCAACATTCTGAAGGATCTGAGAATGCACGGCATTGAGGGAAGAGCGTTCTTGTTTCAAGACAGGAAAGCTCGATTGTTGCTGGAAACAGGTGAGCGAAATACCATCGCGTTCATAGGCCGTTTTCCGCATTTCAAGCAAGTGATTATACAGCCAACGGCACTCTTCAAGGGTTTGGTTGAGCTTCTTCTCTTGCTTCTTCGTTGGAAACAAACGGTACGTAAACATTTTCAGCAAGTTCCTACTGTAGCACAAACAGAGCAGGGATGCAAGCGGGAAACCGCTCCATACCTGCCCCAAACAAGGAACGCACTTCATCCCCATGCTTTGAAAGCAGGGGCCTTCGTGCGATCTTAGAGTGTCAAGTTTAGGGACTGAAGACAAATGGGCAGGTATTGTGTAGTGTCTCCATGGAAGCGATTCCCTGCCCCTACGCAACACTTCATCATTGGGGGGGGTTGATTTCGTGGCGCAGGCGTTTGATGCGCTGGCGGTAGGCGTCTTCGGGCTGGCGGTAGCCTAGTTTGGGTTTGTCGCCCATGCTGACGTGCCATTTGCGGAAGGCGAGGCCGATCTCGGTCTGGTAGAGGGCTTTGACGCGGAGCCACTGGCGGTAGCCGCTTTGCTGCAAGACGCGGCGTTCGGCTCTGGTACGCTGGAATGAGTTTTGCAACAGGGCGTATTCATCGACTTTGACGACGCCGTCACTGACTTCGACGGCGAGGAACTCGCGGATGACGGCGGCCTCGTGGGCAAGGGCTTTGATGAGGATGTAGAGGAGGAACATCTGCGCGAGGAAGGGCGGGATGTAGTCGCCAATGAGGGCGACGAGGGATAAGAACGAGACGTAGGCGTTGCCTGGATTGGCGTTCAGGGCAACGCTGGCCTGGAAAGTGACGAAATCAAAGAAGCTATGCAGTCCCACGGCGATCAGGTAGCCGGCGAGGGGGATGACGATCTGGCGCCAGCGCACGCGGGTGTGGCGCACGTAGCCGAGGGCCGCACCGAAACAGGCGAGAAAGGTTGAATGGCCCAGCCAGCCGAGGACGATGCGGTAGACGATGAGAAAGACGGGGAACTGCCGGAAGTCGACGGCGAAATAGCGGAAGTTCTCGACCATGGCGAAGCCTGCGCCGATGAGGACAGCATAGACGATGCCGTCGGTGACGTTATCAAATTCATCGCGCAATATAACAAAGAGGAGCAGCAGGCCGAGGCCTTTGATGGTCTCTTCGGTGAAGCCGGCGTTCAAGCCTTGAAAGGCCGAACGAACGACATTGCTGGTACCAGTCCCGAGAAGGTCGGTGAGCATGCCGTCCACTTTCCCCTCAATGAACAGGGCCGGCGGGATGGCGATAATTGCTCCCCAGAGAAAGGCGGCGAGGCGTAGGAACCACGGTTCGCGCTCGAAGCGGTCGATGAAGTTGACGAGCAGGAAGATGCAGACCGCAGGTATCGCGGGGATGAAGATGGCGGCGAGGACGCTGGAAACACCATACTCGGCAAGGGCAGTAAAGGTGATGAGGCCGTTGAGCACGACAGTGATAACGGCGCTGGCGACAAGCAGGAGCAGGCCGGTGCCCGCAATGAACCAGAGGGTGCGCTTGCCCAGGCGTTGTGGTAGGGCAAATTGCATAGTGACACCGGCGCCGAGCAGGCTTTCCTCAACGTCTTCCTCCCAGGTCTGGGCGACAAGTTCAGGGGCGGGCTGCTTTGGCAGGGATGTGCCACCCGCGCTGCCAGCGAAAGCCGAACGCGGCGAGAGGGAAGGCAGGTTGGGAGGTGTGAAGGAAACAGATGGTCTGGGCGCGCCTTTCAAAACCCGGCTGCCGCGCCTGGTAGAGGAGTCGTCGAAGAAAGGGGGCTGGTAACGCGGCTGCGAAGGATGATTGACGTAAGGCAGGCGTTCCGTATCGGCAGCGCGCTGGTCATCGTCTTGCAGAGAGGTTTGCACGTTGTTGGGAGCGATCAGTTGAAGCATGGTGCTGCCCACGATCAGGATATCCTGTGACTGCATGGAGAAAGTGCAGCCAGTGGGGACGGTCTGGCCATTGACACGCACGATATTCTGCTCGGTGAGGTTGGTGATATGCCAACCAGAGGCGTCCAGGTCGAGGCGGGCATGCTCGCGCGACACGGTGGGGTCCATGAGGATGATATCGTTATTCAAGGCCCGCCCGATGGTTGTGCTGGTGTGCGTGAGCAGGTGCACCAGCCGCTCTTCTGGCAGCCAGCCGGAGGGATAGCGATCCTGGAGATATGTGGTGGCGTCCGCCGGCAGGCGCACCCGGACTACCCGCAACACGCCGTAATTCTGCTTCATGTTACAGCTGATCCCTCAATGTTCAGTCGCTTTCATCGAATCAAGGTAGCCAGAGGCGGCCAATGCCTCCAGTTCGGCGCCCGTGCGCCCCTGCCTGAGTTGCCAGGTGTGCACTGAGTCATATGGCATGCAAGCCAACTCCTCATTCAACATGTTTAACTATACACGGGTTCCGGAAAACTGACAAGTGTTCCAGGACGACCATAGGATACATTAGGGCAACTGGACTATATACGGTTGGGATTGCCGCTAGTTGGGAGAATCGGGTGGGATGGGAGTATGGGGAGCATGCGATAGAATTTGGGGAAAATCTCTCCGATTTTGCGACACATTGTTTGGGGGGGGTATTGACAAAAGGTGAGATTGTTAGAAGACCGCCCCCACAAGCCCCTCCTCAAGGGCGACCGCTAGGGATCGCCCCTACTATACACGGGCTTGCCAAGCCGATTCGTGGTATAGTAGGGGCGATCCCTAGCGGTCGCGCTGGCTACATATCACCGGAATATTTAAGCTCTACAATTTCCCGGGATATATTCAGCTTCTTTTTATTTTGGACCTGGCGTTCAGGTTTAAGAGCCAGAGGGAGCTTCCCTGGACGAGGAAGGCTCCCAGGATAGCCAGGACAAAGGTGGCGGTGATACCGGCTTTTTCGATCGAGCCAGAGACTATACCGGAAAAGGCGTGAGTGAAGGCGCCGACGATGCTGGCAAAGAGGGGGAAGGGCGTGAGCAGGCCGCTTAAGCCCGGGCCGAGGAGGGCCGCGCTTTCGGTGAGGATTAAGACGAATAGCGTGGCTACTACCATGCGCGCTGCGATTTCCCAGCGCGGAGGCGTTGCAACAGGGACTGGCTGGCGATCGCGTGGTAAAGAAGGTAAGACGATGGATAGGACGAGGAGGACGAGCAGGAAGGATGGGAGCAGGGGGAGCGTGAACTGTTCCAGTAAGAAGGTTGAGGCAAAGAAGACTGCCCAGCCTGATAGCAGGCAGATTGGCCAGGGAAGCCCCAGGGAGAGCCAGCTGTAGACCAGGCAGAAGGCGGCGACCGAGATGGTACCAGTCATTGTGCCCAGGGCTGCGCGGGAGGCGAAGGTGGTACCCTGTTCGATGGCCAGGAAAAGTGAGACAGGTGCCGAGGTGAGGGGTAGTCCGACGAGCAGGCCGCTGACGAGTGTGCCCCAGCGTCGGCCGATGAGGGTGACGATGAGGATGAAGAGGGGGGTTAGGAGGAGTTTTAGGAGGAGCATGGGATTGTTTCTTTTCGCTTTGTCATCCTGAGCGCGAGCTTTGGATCTCTCGCCGGACAAAGATCCAAAGCTCGCGCTCAGGATGACCATCCTGCATCGGCTTCGTTTGACTCGCAAAACGTCTTCCTTGAAATGTATTGTTCCTTGTGGTCAATACATTTCAAGGAAGGGTGGTGTAGGGGCGCAATGATGAGTTTTTACAAAATAATCCGGATACCGGAACATCCCCTCAGGGCCGATCAATCGGCCATGTGCACGATAAATCGGCACCTACGGGTGTCCGGGTTATTTTCTTAATCTCCATCATTGCGCCCAGTGGGATGAATCGACTCCCCAGGCGGGCGCAATGAATTGGGCACTGCGGTGCGGCCCCTACGCCATCCCGTTTTTCCTCCTTGCGCTTCTTTATGGCTTCGTACCCCAGACGGTCAGAGAGAAGGCGCCCGCACAAAAGTCGTCCGATTGCATCTCTGAGAGCATCTGCTGATAGGTCTGTTCGGCTGCTTCTGGCGTGGTCACACCTGTACGGATCAGAAAGGGCTGGGCGAGCCGGTAGGTTTCGGAAAGCCTCTGGCAGAGGTCGGCATGGGCCGGCTTGCCCGCCGAGAAATTGATGAACCAGACCCCCTGTTGCACCTCCTGGCTGCCTGCATCCTGCAACAGCCGCTTGAGTGCTGGTGTGACGGAGAGCAGTTGCCCATTGGAGGAGAAACTGCGTTTCGTCTCGTAGAGGGCATCGGAGATCAGCCCGCCCAGTTGCGCAAACGCCATCGTGTTGCTAATGGGCAGATCGTTCTCGGTGAGTCGGATCACCCCTCCCGGTCGGGTCACACGCACGAACTCCTCAAGGGTGTTGGGCCAGGTCGCTGCCTCGAGGAGTCCTGCAATATAGCGGGCATTGACCAGGTCGAAGGCCCCATCAGGCAGATCGAGCGGTCCAAAGGGGTCCATGACGGTGAAGGTGACATTGGTGACCCCTTCTTGCTTCGCCTGAGCGCGGGCACGATCCACCAGGGCGGCCTGGCCCTCGATGCCGACGAACTGCACCTGTGGGAGAGCTTGCGCGGCGCTGATCGTCCACTGGCCATCCCCCGAGGCAATGTCGAGGACGCGGTGGATGCTGGAGATATCGCTCTGTTCTGGAAACGGCTGGCCTGTCTGCTTGAGAGGAGGCAGATCAAAATGGAACAAGCGCGGCAGCTCCACGCCTTGTTCTGGCAAGGACGAGGAGCTTGCGTTGAGCTGAGCATCGGATGATGGTGTCATAGAAAGTATGTCCCTTCCGCGAAATTGAATAGAACAGAGAGATGGCTCACGGCTTTTCGCCCCAGGCGGTGAGCATGTACAGGATTCCTCGGAAGCTGTCTTCCAGCGCATCGATCGAGAATTGCTGCCGCAGGCGTTCGATCTCTGGTTTGGTTGCTACCCCTGTAGCCAGCAGAAACGGCTCGACGAGCTCGAACGCTATTACCCACTGCTGATTCATCGGTTGATAGTATTCCGCCCCGGCAGAGAAATCCATGATGCTTGGCCGCTCCTGGATGTTCACGCTCCCTGCATCCCGCAGGTACCGGCTCAGCATCACAGTAGCGCCATACATACGCTCATCGGGAATGTGGTTGAGCCCGGTTCTCCCGAATCCCTTTACCATCAGTTTATGAAGCGTCTGATAGGCGGTGCTGTTGGTCACCCCGCCCCACTCAACGCTCGTGATGCGAATGATCCCGCCAGGTCGCGTGACACGAACCATTTCCTTGACGAGCGGAGGCCAGGCTGCTGTTGGAACGGCTCCCTCGATTTGACGAGCATTGACCAGGTCGAAGGTCCCATCAGGAAAGTCAAGCGGGTCTATGGCGTTGGCCACGTGGAACTGGGCGTTGTCTAACCCGTTGGCACGGGCCAGGCCGTTGGCATAGTCGATCATCCCTTGACTGACGTCGATCCCTGTCGCATGCAGGCGTGGATTGGCGTAGGCCATTTCGAGCAGCCAGCCTCCAGGACCACACCCGATATCCAGCACATCGTGCAGCTGTGCGATGGTCTGCTCAGGTTGCTCCGGCAGAAGCCCTCCCATGGCTGTCGTGAACAGCTGGTCGGCCGCGATCAGCTGCACCATTTCGGCTTGACTATCCCCGAGAAGATAAAAATTTCGCGTCCGCTCAGGTTCATAGGTTGCCATCACAAAACTCCTTGTCTATTTTAGTTAGCTCGCTTCGGTCTTGCTAGATGATAGGTGTATCAGTTGCTCTTCCAAATATTGCCACACAAGCTGTTCTGCCTGCGTACGCGTCAGGGGCCTTCCCTCGTTGGCTGCCTCGGTCATCAGCGCGATGACGCGCTCGCGGAAGGAGGCCAGCAACCCCCGCTGCACGTCAAAAGAAGGCAGCACCTGCAGCTCGATCCACTCGGGCGGGTAAAACTGCTCGGGCCTGAAGGCCAGCGCGATCAACTGCGTGTAGTCCGCAATCAGGGTTTGGCGCGATGACGAGTTAAAAAAGTCGGGCTGGGCACTGGAGACCAGCACACAGCCTGCGATGCGGTTGGTATACATGATGGGTATGGCCGTCGCACTCAACTCATGCTCAGCCCAGGAAGCCGGCAGCTGGTAGTGCTCCCTCCCAAAGTTCTGCACCAGGTCGGGCCGACACGAGATCACCACATAGCCCGCCAGCGACTCGGCACCCAGAAAGATCGCCTCTTGCTCCAGGTCGGCTCGCCAGGGCGGAGTGCCTTGACCCACACTCTCGCGCAGGCTGTGAATTTTGCCATCGCTGCCCGGGGGCATGCACAGCACCACCCGCATGGCCATGCCGATGCGTTCTGGGTCCAGGCGGCGCAGGGCATGCTGAAACACTTTGTGACACAGCGTCCAGAACAGCACGACGTCGGGAGTGGTGGCACGCAGGTCCAGCACCTGCCTCACAAAGGGAAACTCGAGCTCATCGAGGGAGTCACTCATCGACGACACAGAGACATCCAGGTGCTCTTCCTCCAGCAAGGCGGCCATGCGGTTGCGTTGCTCGTAGGGTAAGGCCGAGAGCAACTGGCGCAGGTTGATGGGACGCGGAATCGACTCGCCAGTGGTCCAGCGGGACAGGGTGATCGGGCGAACGCCGACCGCACTGGACAGGCGCTCCCGCGCAACCGGGTCACTTATAATGTCCTTGAGGAGATCCTGCCAGGAAGAGGGATCTGACATACCATGCTCGCTCCCTTGCCAGTTTTTCAAGCCACTACAAGAACCATCAGTCAAGACGACGGGCGCTTTCCCTTTCTGAGGATAACAGAGAAATGAACGAATGTCAACTGTTGAGCACTGCAGCACTGCAAACCTCGCTCATGGCCAGTATGCAGGACCTCTGCGCGATATTATCGCGCACCAATCTGCCGCGCTTTGCGAATGGCGTGAGCAACAAGCTCGGCGTTGTCTTTCGCCAGCTGGCCACCTGGTAAAGTCAGCGTATCTTCGAGACCGATGCGCGTATCATAGCCACTCGCAGTACCCTCGAACGGGTCGTGCCCCACGCAACTCTGGATTTCTTCCTTCTGGATCCCCATCGTCATGATCTTGCAGTACCCTCGGACGGGTCGTGTACTAGGCAACCTGCTCAGTAGCCCCCATCCCATTTGCCTACGGCTTCTTGCAGTACCCTCACTCGGGTCGTGCCCAACGCAACCTAAGAAACCGCCTTCAGTTAAACTCAATCCAGCGATCTTGCAGTACCCTCACTCGGGTCGTGCCCAACGCAACCCGTGGTGCTCATGTAAAAACCGTGTTGCACCGTTGAACTTGCAGTACCCTCACTCGGGTCGTGCCCAACGCAACCACGCTGAAATGACCATTTGACGCACGGTTTCTTGCGTCTTGCAGTACCCTCACTCGGGTCGAGCCCAACGCAACACCCCGCAGGCAAACGGCAAGTATCACCCGTACACTAACTTGCAGTACCCTCACTCGGGTCGAGCCCAACGCAACTTCCTGCACAAGTCTATACCCAGGAACGGCGCAGCTTGCAGTACCCTCACTCGGGTCGAGCCCAACGCAACCTGAGCGCGTGATTTGCAGAGATACGCGCCACTCTCACTTGCAGTACCCTCACTCGGGTCGAGCCCAACGCAACGGCTTAATCCGCCTTATGGCAGAGATACATCGGGTACCTTGCAGTACCCTCACTCGGGTCGAGCCCAACGCAACCTTCCTACACCTTCAAGGGAGATATACACGGTGTCTATCTTGCAGTACCCTCACTCGGGTCGAGCCCAACGCAACAGGCCATTGACAATCATCTCGCTGCCATTAGGATAACTTGCAGTACCCTCACTCGGGTCGAGCCCAACGCAACAATGTATGGCTTGATGGCACATCTGAACCGGCTGGATCTTGCAGTACCCTCACTCGGGTCGAGCCCAACGCAACTTCAGTCACGCCTGATGGTGCATCAACCTACGGGCAACTTGCAGTACCCTCACTCGGGTCGAGCCCAACGCAACTTGAGAATGGCAAGGCGCTGATTTGAAGTGGCAATACTCTTGCAGTACCCTCACTCGGGTCGAGCCCAACGCAACATATACCAGAGAAGGCTGTAGCTATCATGGATAGATCTTGCAGTACCCTCACTCGGGTCGAGCCCAACGCAACCTGATCACACCACTGTTTCAAGTCCCTGGTATACATCTTGCAGTACCCTCACTCGGGTCGAGCCCAACGCAACAACGAGAAAGCGCCCGACCCTATCATTTTGCAGTGCTTCTTGCAGTACCCTCACTCGGGTCGAGCCCAACGCAACTACCTTCGCTAATAACATCAGCTACAACAACAACACACTTGCAGTACCCTCACTCGGGTCGAGCCCAACGCAACGCCATTCCAGGCGACTCTCAATCGGCGCGTCCTTGCCTCTTGCAGTACCCTCACTCGGGTCGAGCCCAACGCAACCAATATAACGCCACGCAGTTTATGAACGGACTCACGCCTTGCAGTACCCTCACTCGGGTCGAGCCCAACGCAACTAACGGAGTGCAGACGCTGATACCTGAACTCGATAGACTTGCAGTACCCTCACTCGGGTCGAGCCCAACGCAACCTTGCACGCCTATAGCGATCAGGAAGAGGGCGAGCATCTTGCAGTACCCTCACTCGGGTCGAGCCCAACGCAACGCCTGTTGACTTGTAACATGTAACGGTGCATTTCCTCTTGCAGTACCCTCACTCGGGTCGAGCCCAACGCAACCCTATATCAGTCAGAGCCAAATCGTATAAGTTATAGGACTTGCAGTACCCTCACTCGGGTCGAGCCCAACGCAACTGATGGAAGCTACTACTATGCTACTAAATACTTCATCTTGCAGTACCCTCACTCGGGTCGAGCCCAACGCAACAGGTCGGGAGTGTGACGCAATTGGCGCTCTTTCCAAACTTGCAGTACCCTCACTCGGGTCGAGCCCAACGCAACACTGGCTCCAGATATGTTAAACCAGTATTCCAAACGTCTTGCAGTACCCTCACTCGGGTCGAGCCCAACGCAACCCTACCAACACAAACAACCCACACGGCCAAACAGCAATCTTGCAGTACCCTCACTCGGGTCGAGCCCAACGCAACTATCAAGAATATTCAGCGGGTGTTTAGAAACGATCGAGCTTGCAGTACCCTCACTCGGGTCGAGCCCAACGCAACCATGACGGGAACAAGGGCAGAGCCAGCAGTTACCACAACTTGCAGTACCCTCACTCGGGTCGAGCCCAACGCAACTGTGCCGACAAATACCATAATAGCTATGCCGTTTCCACTTGCAGTACCCTCACTCGGGTCGAGCCCAACGCAACCATGGTCTGAGCGGCGCTCTGTCGTGCTGAGTGTCGTCTTGCAGTACCCTCACTCGGGTCGAGCCCAACGCAACGAGCGAATCCGACGTATCGCAATACGCAATATCTCATTCTTGCAGTACCCTCACTCGGGTCGAGCCCAACGCAACATGATACCCTTCGCTCGATCAAACGTGTCTGCCATACTTGCAGTACCCTCACTCGGGTCGAGCCCAACGCAACGCCATTGCTGCGGGGAATGGCAACTCTTGTACGTGTCTTGCAGTACCCTCACTCGGGTCGAGCCCAACGCAACCTGGCTTAAAGCTCACAAACTCGGTGGCTATAAAGTTCTTGCAGTACCCTCACTCGGGTCGAGCCCAACGCAACCACATCGCACAAAGGAGGGATTGTGGCTCACTTAGAACCCTGCGTTCAATATGAGGCCACTCTCGTGCTTCTAGATGCGATGAATTTTTGGCTTTTTACAGTGTAACATGTTTTGCAAGTCACTTTTTTCGCAATATGGCATTTGTTAATGTAGAGGGGCAATTTGCAAAAACGACGGACGCTGCAATGAGGGCCGAATCTCGCCTCATTTAGCTCATAACGGGCCAGTTAAGTATTCAGGCGTTTGATTATCGGCCGATTTGCGAATCATGAGCCTGGGGACGACATTTTTTAGCCAAAGTGGTTAGACTACATCATTACAGAAACGACGAAATTCACATGTGACACAGCGGCGTTGGGAAACCGGTGGTGGTGGGATAATCTCGCTATCTACAATCTGCCTGATCAGGCTGGCTGTTTGAACTACTTTATTCTTTAGTTGCGGCGTAATTCGCACAGCTTCTGCTTTTCTCAGCGGGATAGAGTATAGAAAGCCTTTTTTGACTGGTATTCCCCAGGCCTCTTCCACAAGCAAGGCGTAAGCCGCTAATTGTAAGGCAAAATGTGGTCCCGCTTTTTGTTCTGAGAGCTTGTACTCAACCACGACGGCTTCCGCATTGTTTGCCGATCGGGAAGGCGTAGCAATAGCCAGGTCGACTCTACCTGACAAACCAAGTTGCGTAGATTGTATAGAAAGATGGAAGGCGCGTTCTCCATCGCTGATACCGTAGTTTCGGAGGCTACGGCGCTCTTCTCTGTTTTCTTCTTCAAGATGACTTCGTATCCCTTCTTCCATGGAGTATGTTACGGGACGCACTCGAGGCAAACAGTAGCGATAGTAGACAATGCGCGGACAGCAGGCATATTGCTTGAGGTCGGTTACCTCTAACAGCCAGGTTGACATGATATTATTCTTTCTGTTCAAAGACTCGGCGCCCGATCCAACTTTTTTCATCAAGTGGAAAGAGTTGAATATTCGCTTCGTGTTTGCCGATCTGCCGTTTTATCTTCAACAAGAGTTCTCTTTGATGTGTCGAACTCAGTTCTCCCAAAAAGGCACTATATTGTATGCGCTCCAGGCCATAATCGAGGCAAGCATCAGCTACTTTTGTACGCGTGCCATCATGAGTGATATCGTAGATGAGTAAACAATGCAAATCGACTCACCTCACCATCCTGCAACGAATGGCTCGTATTGCTCTCGCTCTCCACGTACAAACAATGCCAAGTGACGAGCTTGATTTTGGAGGATGAAACGAAGTGCCTGTCGTTTCTTTTCATACAGTTCGCTGCTTTCCATTCGCTCTAAGACCTTCTCTGCCAACTTCTTGCGCGTTGTTTCGCTCAGGCGATGATCTTCATCCTGTTCGATAACAACACGTTTATTGACTAACCCAATGATGGTACGGTCAACCACTGTTTGCCGAAACTCTTCGATCAGGTCCAGGACAAGGCTCGGTTTACCTGGTCTATCCGCATGGAGAAACCCTCCATAACTATCGAGTCCCGCCAAAATGAGGGCTTGCTCCACCTGAGAATAGAGAATGCCGTAACCGTAATTTAGAGCTGAGTTGAAGCGATCCATGGCCCCACGAGTTTCACGTCCAGGCCACTCCAGTTCAGCAGGGATAATACGTGCGATAGCGGTCCAGTAACGCTGTGCAGCACGGCCTTCAACTGAGAGTATCTGGTCGCGTATGGTCTCACCTTTTTCCGCATGCAAGTTGCCCAGTTCATGCAGATAATCACGCATTTCGATTGCGATCAGCATCATCTCGTCGTATAGCGCTGAATCTGTTTCTTTGCGATACTTTGCCATGTAGCGTAGCAGGTTTGCCTGATTTTCTAACTTCCCGGTGACGAACGCTTTTGCTAATGAGACCCCTTTGCTATTCTCGTACGCTTGCAGCTGTGCGCGGCGCGTCAGGACTGTACCCGTCAATCCAGCAGAATACAGGCCCGCAATTGGTATCCCCGACCGACTGAGAAAATGAATAGGGATTCCTTCCTCAGTACAAGTCCTGATAACGTCGCTCGAAATGCTCACACCCCCACCAATAATGAGCACCTGTTTTAAATGAATGAGTGGTGCCTCGGTGGTTGTCTTCTGCTCACGAGTTACGCGTAATCGTCCCTGGTGTTTTCCAAGATGGATACCTCTTCCCTCGACGATGAATTCCATACTTACTCCTTGATTGCTTTTCTTCCTCAATTTCCAGTTGCTACCTCTGGAGATAAGTATAGAAAAAGATTCCGCAGAGATTGCGGAATCTTCAGATGAGTTTTTTAACCTACAGGCTGGTCATGAGTTTACTATCTTGTAGCATCCATTGCCTTTGACAGCACTTTTGCCGACATGAATCAGTTCGCCCCAGGCGAGCAGTTCACGAAAAGGTGCCAGATCGCCCACAAAGGTTGCCCTACCCATAAATCCGCCCACGGGCGTGTGACGATGTTGTCGATGTGAATAGCTTTGAACATCTTCCCAGTGTGTATGGTCCTCAGTACAGGTGATGTCGGTTGCGAGTTGCAGCATTTCGTTCGACAGATTTGCTGTTGATTGAACGGCTTGACTTCCGTAAGCCTCCGTTAACGCTGCAAGTCGCTCTGATAAGCGTTGTACAAGTGGCCGAAACGCCGGTTGGTGTACTAATTTCTCTCGATCAGTGAGTCGTGTTGGTGTTAGAAAGTCAAGTGTAATGCGCTTTGTTGATAAGGCGGCGGCCTTATTTTCTATGTCCTCTGCCGTTACCGAGATTGATGGAACTTTGACCCTGGGTTTTCCTGCTTGATAGATACACTGACGCTCTTTCGTGAGAGGATTGTAAGTCTCTATTTGCTTTATACGGAACATACCTCGCCGCCCTGAGTTCTCTCGGAGTTTACGACCCAAACCATTCTCTTCCAGGATGTTTATAGACATTATGATGTATGGAAGAAGTTGGATGATATTGCCAAACAGGGAAATGCCAAAGATGAGCGTGTCACCGTGGTCATAGCGTCGTGCTGCTCCTAGTGGTGGCAAGATGATATATGGGCGAGGAATATCGCGTCCACGAGGGTGCTCCTCTCGCAATGGTGCGACGAGTGCACTAACAGGACAGACAGAATGGAGTGGACACTCAGAACAGGATGAAGATGCCTTATTGTTGCAAAAACCTTTCCATATTGCCTCAAAAAGGCTCCCTCGTAATGCCGCCCCACTGTGGTCATCCAATTCAAGCGGTGTCATCACCTCTGCGTTAAACAGTAAGGGATAGAGAACGAGACCCATGCTTTATTCCTCATCAGCTTCCGTAATATACTCATACTGGCTATAGCTACGACTGGAACGTTTAAGCCGATAAGGTAACACCACATGGTGCAGTACTCGCTCCTTCCCTAAGGTAACACGTTGCTTATTATAGATGTTCGCGCGTTGAAACGTCAGCGTCGTACCACAATCGTCGAGCATTTGCAAAGTTCCCTCGCGATAGAATGCCGAGGCACTCTCCGCCGTCAGTTCCACAAAGCGGCTTGCTGGTAGTTGCTCCACCAAGTATGGAGGCTCAGTGATCTGCACAAAGCCTCCCCGCTTCCCCATGTAATTGATCCCTACCAGCAAGAAGGGCAGATCCGGCAGCAGTGCAGTTCCCTCTGGAGCAGAAAAGGCCAGTTGAAAGGTGTCACTGTAGTAGACATATTCACGAAAAGAGATCGTGGAGTAGAATGGGTACTGTCCGCGCTCTATCTTCTCCACTAGCTTTGCATGCACACGTGCCTCGAATGCCTCACGTGTCTCGTCTTTCTTTTGTGCATCTTTCGACTCAACCGGTCGCCAGATTTTACTAAAGGTATTGAATACCATTATATCCTTGGGGAGTGCAGCAGCGATGGAGAGATCACGTAGGTGTGGGAATAGGGTCTCACCAGAAGCTAGACCCTGTGTACGAATAGCCACATCCAGCAGCGCCATTTTGATCGCATATGGCGTAGGGGTAAGAAGCGTCTTGCCTCCTGATGATGTTGCTACCGCAGGCTTGATTGAGAATGGTGCTACTGGCATGAAACGTGCGACAATCCACATGTGCGTTCTTCCTTCATAAATTAATACGCTACATTTAGCTCAAAGGGCGAAGTTGAGTCGATTAACACACGCATCTGGGTAGCGAAATCACTGATAGTATCGAAGTTTTGCGCATTTACTGTCGGCTGTTGACTCCCATTTAATGCCGTTACAATACTCGCCACCTGTTCACGATATGTCTTTTGATCATCCGGTCCACCGATAAGAGGACTAATCAAAGGGGCAGGGGTTATTCCTGTGCTGATAGTAATCACGCCCTGCAAGGCAACGAGATGTGGTAATTGTGTTGAGCGCATCGCGCCATTGAGTTCGATAAAGGTGTGGAGCAAGCTTTCCAGCAAGAGAGAGGAGCGTACCTGTCGCTCATGTTCAGTGAGTGCGTAATCTTGCCTGATATCATTATAGCCAATACGTGAGAGTTCCAGGTGACAGACTATAGCATAGATCCCACTGGAGGCTGGACGATGGAAAATGCTCTGCCCTAGGTTGGCCCCAGTCTTCTGACCTTCAGCATCTTCAGCACGCTTCTCGCTTCCTCTCTCAGAGACATACTTCACATGCAAGTAGGTGTCGGTTTGTACTCTATCAGGTATACCTAATATCCAGCCAAACTCACTGACCGACTTACGAGGCGTTGAACGCCCCTCAGTCACAAGGATACCAGCCACGTCATCTATCGCACACGCATTAAGCATCTGGTCAATAAATTCTGCATCGTTCTTGCTGGCTTTCTTGATAAACTCCTTGTCGGCATTAATACGGTTGGTATTAAAGCGCTGACAACTCTGGCACAGCGAAATCTCACGAGCCCGCGCATGTCGATAAAAATGCTCCATGAGTACATGTTTGAGCATATCGCCTGAGATGGCATTGACACTATAGAGTTTACTATCATGGCCGACAATCTCGACGATGCGCGTCTGAATCTGGTTGCCCTCACCACCTTCATTGTTTAGGCTATGCATATTGAGCGTTGCTCGAGCGGCAATAGACAAGGATGCAATAGGGGTCTTCATAACTCTTCTTTCCTCTCTGCTATATCTGGCAATTATTCTATTCTGCCGACAACAAGTGCGTTTTTGGATTCCTCAGCAGCATTTACGCCTTTGAATGAATACCCGCAAGCAACGAGCATTGATCCAACTAGTTCTGAGCCATACTGGTTCGTGAGTTGTACTACTTCTTTGAGATCATCCTCTGTGGTCATGTAGCGGAGATGGTGCGACTTGCGATCTTTTGCAGTAAGCGGTCGCGGCTGTCCTCTCTTCTCCTCATTCATGATCTTTCTCGCTACTTTCTCCTCCTCTAGTGCAGTTTCATCATTGTACCGTACCAGAAAGTCAGTAAGGGCGATCACAAACTCTCTACCGTGCCTTGCCTTTCGCATCAATTCTCGACCAAGTCCGTACTGTGCTTCATAGGTACGATCATCGTGCTGACTTCGACGATACTGTGCAAAGACGGTGGCACTGCGAATAGCATCAGCAATGTGCTGGAAACCAGGGCTTTCGAGAATAGCAACTGCTTCAGGATTCTCCTCTTGACTATTCATAATTAATTGCTCCAATCCTTTATAGGTTAACTGGCGGATCTGTATTCTAGGATCCTTCTCTTTTTCGCGTTGGCTTATCAAATAGCTGCTGTAGGCGGTGGTAAATTCCCAGAAAGAATGCAGGTCATGACCAGACAGAAAATCGCGATAGAAACGGAGAAGTTCATACTCCTCTGCTCCTTCCTGACCTTTATTGTTTTGAATGCTGCGGATTAAATGTACATGCTCGTCCAAGAGAGCCTTGGCTGCCTGTACATCCGCCATTGTTTTCATTTTGGGAATCCAAGCTGGCAAACCAATGGTTGCCAGATTCATCGTTGCATGGGCGCTTCCGAGATATTTGTAGAACGTTACGGCGAATTCTTGAGCGAGACTTGCAGGCTTGTTTGGCATCCAAGGCTGTAATTGCTTTTCATACTCAAACATGACACGATACTGCTCAACAAGTACCTGTGCGAAACGCAGCGAGGCAAGAATATCAAGCTTGATGGCAGTGGTAGGCCAGAAGATAGCCCGGAACTCCTCCATTACATCCTGTAGGAGCGAGAGCCTCATGCGCCTTGGCTGAATGATGTACGTTTTACGATCGTCGCTATCTTTGACACTCACAGGAGCCGCCACCTCCATAAAGCCACGAAACTTGAGCAATTCAAGCAACCAGAAACTGTCCTGGTTGCCGATAGTTAATTCACCCCCTTTCGCCCGATTCGCTCCTTTTCCTGTGGTCGGATTCGTAATTTGGAGAGCGCTGGCAAAAACATCTCCTTTGATATGTTGTTGTTTGGCGTATTCTTGCCACCGATTGATAGCGCCCATTCTATCATTGCAAGCCTCATGGAAGAGATCAAGGAGAAGCTGAATATGAAAGCGTTTCTGCTGCGGCGTCAAGGTATCCCAGCGCAATGCGAGATCATTGAAAGTTGAGGCGATCTTCATATGACTAATAGCTAAATAATGTCCCAGGCGTGTATCAGCTTCAGATTCGACAATCTCTTCTAAGGCAGGTTCCTTTCGCAAGCGGGCGTCTGGCGTTTGGAACGCTGGTCCAAGTTTCTTGAGCTGCTCCCTATGAGTTTGACTTCGTTCTATCTCCTTAGTTAAATTAAATCCATCGAGCCATGGGCCATCATTGCCCTTCTTCTTTAATTTTTCCCGTTGTCGTTCAGAATCCAGCGGCAACACGATCAGTGATGATTGCAGATGATTATCAGGTATAGCTTTCGTATCTAATGGGCGGGGCAGGGTGATCCTATAGTACGCACCTTCGTCATGGAGGAAAGCTTCTCCCAATGCCTGGTACTGCACCCTATACAGTTCGTCCAGGTATGACGCGAAACCAACCGCAAGCAGCGTATCTGCTGATGTACCGCTTGTTTTGTCTACGTAAAAGTTTGTTTGCATGTCAGTGTTCCTCTTCCGAGCTATCTTCCATTGAGGAGTTTTTTGTATGGTTCTCATTTCTTCTTTTGTTTGCCATAGTACCACTCACCTTTAATAGCGTACTGCCGCCTAACAGCGCAGAGATTGTCAACAAGAAGTTCACTAAATTACTTCCCGCATCCTTGTCAAAGGCAACAACCAGTATAAGAACTAATATCGCTGTGATGATGGCTACCTGTACAACCGCCGCAAGTTGCCTAAACGATTTCCAGAAATTCATTTGTTCTTTCCCTGCGCAGTAGAACCAATACAGGGTTAAAAACTCTCTGGAAATGAGAATAACACAACACCTTCCTCAATGCAATAGGTTTCTTTGTATAATTGTCAATAGTGTGTTAACATTTAGCCAAGATAGACGATTCGGCCAAGGATACTGCAAGTGTATATGGTTACTACTTGCGAAATCTCCTTTCTTATTCGATCCGCTTCAAGGATACTACTTCTAGTTGAAATCGTCGGCGTGCTGATCTGCCAAACGCAAAGCGCGCACAATTACAAAGTAGAGCCAAGTCTCCAGTTCTTTCCCATGCAATGGAATAGTGATGAGTGGATCAACAGTTGCTGGTTGCAGATCACCAGCATCCAGAGTTGTTTCCAACAACTCGATGTTGTAGCTCCAAGGCTGCTTCTGCCGAGCAGACTCCAGAGCTTTTCGTACCTCTTCTAATGCGCCCTGCTTTAGACACACCTTACCAAACTTATGTCCATCGGCAGTATGATGGCGTGCGATAGCTGCAAAGATCGCATATGCTAAAGGAATACATGGGCTATCTTCTGTAGTGATACCAAGGCTGTCTGCGATCAAAGATCTTCCCAACATGACACTCTCGCATGCGTGTTTTGGGCGTTCTGTCTTCACGACACGCTGCCATTGCCTCTGTTCTTTATCATTGGAGTCATAGTCCGTTTTGGCAAAGAAGGCTGGCAATTTGTCCAGTTGTAGTTCCCACTTTTTCCTTTCGTAGAGCAGGTGTTGCCATTCCCATGCCCACTGTTGCCAACGCTCATTGAGTTTGCCTAAGTCGTGACAAGCCATTGTCAGCCGCATTGCCTGATCAATACTCCCCTTTGGAAGCATTAACAGCACTTCAAGGCGTTCTACAATATAGGCCAAAGATGCCGCAATACCTATGTTGTATGCATATACCAAACCATTGATATGTTCAGTATATGATTGCCGTCGTATCGGTTTGGGCTTTGATCGCTTCTTTTCGCTTGCCAAGAATGTACTTTGATACGGTGTCCAGGAAAAGGAAGACTGCTCATCAAGGAGTAAAAAGCCGAGTTCATCATGGTAGGTCGCTAACGCATTAGGCAATACAAGTACGATACTCTTGCGTAGTGTATGCTCCATCCCTTTATGGTTCGACGAGAATGGAACCACATCCCAGGTGTATCTTGTCACCTGTCTGCTGTCCGTCTCGTCGTCTTGATTATCAAGAGGTATAGCCTGTTTGCATATCCAATCAAGTTGTAATTTATCGCGTTGCGTCTCAAAGAACTCCATCCGGGCTGCTAATGTGGCCGGATGTATGGAAAAACTCTGCCAGGACCAAGGGACAGTCTCAATTGCTTCTTCAGGGTGATCGTGAATAAGTATGCGCACCTGAGCGACATCGCGTATGAGTTTCGTGACAACACTTGTTGTATGTTCTTTCAGTCCAGTAAAGATATCGCTCAGTATGGTCGTAGTGCGTTTTTTGAAGCGTTCAATGAGTTGTGTATCTTCCTCCGTGTGCACCGCATTAATCAATGCCTGTTCTTCAATGAAACCAAAAGGTTGCTGGCTATCGTGCAGCTTGAGTTCACGTAAAGTGTTCTCACATAGTTCTTTCTCATAGGGTTTCGTTGAAACTTGCCTCCCACCAAGCTCTGGAAGATCGTACACAACAACCATGCCTTTTTGTCCGGCGAAACGTGCGCACCGTCCTGCGCGCTGAATTAAACTGTTTGCTGGGGCAATCTCTGTATGTAATGTCTGCACAGAGATATCGAGACCTACCTCAACGGCCTGTGTCGCCACCACAATGAGATTTTTCCCATAGTACTCGCCCTCTTTCCATCCGTATCGCTCTCCAATAGGCCATTCGCCAGGCACCTGACCCAGCTCATTAATGACCTTTTTGGAACGTACTGTTCGGTCATCAGTCGTCAGACGGCTATGCAGTAAGATCAGCTCAATATCTCTCGCACTAGAAGCCTCTTTTAAATTCCAGTACATTGCCTGCGCTCGTGATACAGTATTGCAGATAACTAGAGAACATTCCTTGTGGAGAGCGAGAATTGCCTTGGTGGTCATTGGTGCATCTGCAGCTTCAATCGTTCGTTGTCGTCCCTTTGCGATCTGCTGTAATTCCTCAGAGCTAACCGTGACAATTTCGGCATTTAGTAGCAATTTGAGCTCTTCTAACAAAGCCTGTGAGAAGGTTGCTGTCATCAGTACAAAGCGGGTAATGTCCTTCAGCAAAGATAGCATAGCAATGGTTGTTGTACGTGCGCCGAAGCAACTCTCAGTACCCTCTATCAATGGATAGAGGTGGAACTCGTCTAGCACCAGATACGAACCAAGAACAGCAGCAGTATTTATATTGGCAAGTCGTCTACCTACGCTGTAGGGAACCCCGATGAAGCTCGCTAGCAATTGGTCAATCGTGCAGAAGGTGAGCAACGACTCGAATTGTGGATCATCGGGCTGCTCACCTGTCTGAATAGAGACGGGTGGTCTTCCCATCCTCGCATAGCGTCTAACAAAATCCGTTCCGCGCTTTCTGTCGATATGCGCAATACGGTCACTGTATCGCTCATAAAACTGAGTCGTTAAGGTTCGTTGTGGAGTAGCATAGAGGCATTTATGAGGCAAAGCCTGTGCCCCTTGCTCAAGGTTCTGAATAAAAGGGGCCAGTGCTGCCTGTGTCTTCCCTGCTCCTGTTGGTGCTTGTAATATGACATTCTTCCCTTGCAAAATAAGTGAGCGCACTTCCTCCTGAAATGGGTACAAGGAGTCTTTTTTCTCTGCCATTGCTACTCTCCAAAAAAGGTATCAAACAAATCATCGTCAGATTGTTCTAGGGATGCTGATTGTTGAACAGTAATTCCGTACATACGAGCCATGCGATGCGCATGGTCAATAATACTCTCCCTTAAGTTCAAAGGTGCTATAACCTCACAGTCCGATCCCCAACCACGTATCCAATTTTCGATCTCCAAAGTATCAGCGATCTGAGCTGTCCATATGCACCCTTCGGGAGTATCGACAATTTGTTGCGAGGGATGCCACAAGGTTTCATGCACACGCTTTGTCACCCAGTGGCTGAAACACAGACGCACTTCCACAGGTTCTTCATCGCCATACATTACGCCCCATGCGTTAGTGAGGAGGGCGGGACCATCAAAATCTGCTGGTACTTCGAATGTAGCGTCAGTTAGTGCGGCATGCTCGATACGTTCGAGCTTGAATGTGCGCAAGGCACCGGGAGGCTGGCTTTGACCAATAGCATAGATAGTACGCCCAATGCCTGAGGGTTCTAGCAAGTAAGGAGAAAAAAGGCACTCAAACGTTTTCTTTCGAGGCGGCGAATAGATGAGGCGTACCACACGATGGGTTGCCCAACCGAGTGCTAATGCTTCAAAAATGCCTGAGGTATCAAGTTGTCCCTTTTGTCGCTCTCTTGCCATGTCTACAATCGCATGTTGATGAGGGGCAATGGTACCTGGCATAGCGGCGATGAGCTTCGTAAGCGCTGAAAGGACAAAGGTATTTTGCTCGTCATGGATCTGCGTCAGTAGACGTGCTGCAAGATAAAGAGCGGTTCCTTCTGGCAAGTTTAACTTTACGGGCAACAGGTCGAAATTCGCGTCCTTTGCCAGTTTCCAGTACCATCCCTCCTTTATTACAGGGAGCCGACCATCCCTGGAAAGACCATTAAGGTCGAGAGTAACAGTATCTTGACTGACGTTTAGAATCTCGGCAAGTTCGCTTGTACGAAATTGCCTGCCTGGATTCTTCCAGAAGAGTAGTTGTATTTGTTGCAATCGATCTGTTTTGTTGTAGGCATCCGATGTTGGCATGATTTACACCTCCTAAAAGACAGTGTAAAGAAAATTTCCGCAGGGAATACGGAAACTCGCCAGGTTTATCGACATTTAGAGGGATTCGTAAAAAACCGATTCAAATATATCCGCGTAGGAAAGAATTTCCACGAGAAGTTTCTCCTCCATCACCATGTTAACCACTACATAAAAGAATAGGAATAGTCATGAATAGACTGTGCAATTATACTCTTTTACAGATATACTTGCGAGCTAATAGGGTAAATGGCTATTCAAGCAGCAAATTATTCAAGAGGCATCCCCAACCTCAAGTGATATGATGGGTACATACGTATTAGGAAAAACTTTCATCTTTTATTACTGAATCTTATAAAATGTTACCATCTCTTGCATTTTGCGTGCTTCTAGCGTATACTCAATCTATGAAGTTGTCGAGTTACGCCAAAAAACTGGGAATCCATTATAATACGGCTTACCGGCTGTTTAAACGAGGCCAGATTCCTGGCTATCAACTGCCCACTGGCACCGTGATCATCGAGGAGCCGGTCGACCAAACAGAGGAGCGCACACGGCGATCTCAGTTCGTCGCGGTCTACGCCCGTGTGTCTTCGACTGAGAACAAAAAGAATCTCGACACGCAAGCCGAGAGGCTCATCACGTGGTGTAATGCGCAAGGCTGGTCTGTTGGCAAAGTCGTCAAAGAATGCGGCAGCGGCATCAACGATCAGCGCCCCAAATTTTTGGCGCTGTTGGCGAATCGGGATATACATCGGATTGTGGTGGAGCATCAAGACCGGGCATCGCGCTTTGGGGTTGCCTACATTCAGACGCTCCTGGCCATGCAAGACCGGGAATTGGTCATCGTCAATACGGCTGACACCGCTCAAGACGACCTGATGGGCGACTTCGTGGCCATCATTACCTCGTTTGCCGCACGTCTCTACGGGCGCAGGCGTGCCAAACGCAAGACCGAACAAGTGCTCGCTGCTTTCCAGCAGAATGGTGAAGACGCGTGAGAAAGACACCGGTAAGAGCCACTGAAGAAGAGAAAAAGAAACGCAAGCGCAAAAAGAAGACGAAGCAGACGATCACTCGCGCAGTGACGCATATTCGCCTGATCGAAGCCAATCCAGGCAAGCTTGATGCCTTAGATCATCTTGTGGGAGCGTATCTGGCGCTCACTCAACAGTATGTGACCCTCTTCTGCGAGGCGGAAACTTCCCCAGACAAATTTGCGGTCCCCATCTTTGAAACCGAGCTGTCTGACCGCTGGCATCGGGTCGCGATGCAGCAAGCAGCAGGGATCGC
>WNGK01004821.1_pt1 | contig 24533 bp, 20 predicted proteins | sample 5400601 | NCBI WGS metagenome assembly WNGK01 (sample SAMN13153376, study PRJNA577476) | soil metagenome | isolation source: 60 cm soil or saprolite under Garry oak tree replicate 1 | place: USA:California | collected 2016-06-15
CTTGTCCTCAAGACAAGCGTTGGGCAACGATCGTGATGGAAAGCTGTGTGATGCGAAAGTATCATGCACAGTTTGGCGAGAGGGAGAGAGAAACACGCCTATCGCGAGGTAGGAAGGTGCGCTCCGTCCCTACTCCACTGTGGAACCGTAAGCCAATCAGATGGCATTTGTAGCGCAGCAGACGCCAAATCTCTCCACGGATCTGCGAGTTGTTGCGATAGTTGCGCCAGCGCCCGCGAACCCCTTTGCCCCGTCCAGTGGATTTCAGCGTTTTAAGCGACTCCATCGAGAGGAGTGAACAGCCATGCACGCGGGCTAAGAGCACTAACACATTGCTTGCCAGATGAGCCAGGGCGCGATTGCGCTGCTCATACTTGCGCCAACAGAGAGCAAGTTCTCGACGGTAGAGCCCAAGTCTCTGGTTGTACCAGCGTCGTTTGGGGTGATCGCTTGGCAAGCCATCCCGCTGCTGTTCGTATATGGCCACCTTCTTCTTCAGCTCGTCGATTTGCCGGCGGGTGCGTGCTTGCCTGCCATCAAACCCACCGGTGTTGAGGAACATGGGTCTGCCCACTTGCTTGTGGTGTTCGTCCACGACGGTTGCCGTCAGTAACGTGTGCACGCCCCAGTCTACTCCCAGCACGCGCTCGACGCTTTCCCAGGCGGGCATCTCTTGTTTCTCCACCTCAACGATGAAGTCGAGCACCGCCATGCGTGAACCATCCGCTCGGGACTCTTCGCGCAGGGTGGGAGCCAGCAACTCCCCTGCTTTGAGGCGTTGGCGCACAGCATCTGGCAAAGGGATGATCGTGTCCCCTTTGCGCCAGTGCCAGACTCCTGCCGAGTCCGGATAGCGGAAGCGGAACCGCGCCACCCCTGCATCCAGATCGAGAGCCAACCGATAGGCCTGGCCCTTTTCGGGCCCATCGTCGCCGGCATACGGGAGCAGGCCGACCTTCAAAAGCGGCAGGGGTTGCAATTCCTCATACGTCCAGGGGAAATGGTCATGCGCGAAAAAGAAGTTGCAACACTGCTCCACGACATTTTGCAGCGTCACGAAGTTCGTTTCCTCTTCTTCCAGGCTCTTCTGCAAGGTGGTGAGGGCTTCTTTGATGGCTGGCCGGTTCTTGGAGGCTTCTCGCTTCTCCGTTTTGGGTCGCATGAAGCCATCGCAGAGAATGGGCAAAACCAGCTCAAACGCTTTCTTGCGTTCCGCCTGCGCACGCAGCACTCTGCCAAGCACTTCACTTTCGCATCGCCACTGGCGATCTCCATGCGGGGATGGGCTTGCCATGTACTTGCCGACCTGTTTCCAGGCAGGGCCAACACGATCACGGCCAAACGCATCGAGGTGGGGCCAGAGGATGGCGAGTGCCTGATTGACCACAGCTCGGCTGGCATCGAGTAAGCGCAGAGCGTCGGCCTGGGCATCATCTGGCAAACGCACATCGTAGGTTAAGGGCTGGTGAGTACGGCTCTCGCGCATATTCCCTCCTTCAACGAACATGTGTCCTCATGAAAGGGAGTATAACAGGAAAAACGCCTGCGAGCAAGTCTAGAGAACTCATGGAGACCATGACAGAGAGCTGAGGATACCAGATGATAGTTGGAGCTTTTTGACAACTGTCTACAACCCCTGCAACTCTCGTTGGATCCCACGTTCCAGTGCTTCGATGAGGTAGGGGCGAAGAGTCGCTGGCGGGATCACATGGTCGATGGAACCGACTCGCTTGGCCCGCTGCACATTATGAATGTGGTCGAACTCGCTCGCTACCTCACCTACCTTCTCGGAGAGTACCATCGCGGTGACCTCGTTCAACTTGATCTGCAGGGCCGTCTTCTCTGTACCATGGGTCTGCGCGAGCTGCTCCTGCAAATCCTTCACACGAGGGTCTACCTTCGTCCGAGCATCGACTTCACGGGCGAAGACGACGGCTGCTGCCGGTACTCCACCGATAACTGAGGCGTATGATCCTTCGACGGCGGCTACCTCGAGCTTCTCGTTCAAGGCCTTTGAGAAGACGACGAAAGAGCCACCATGGTAGCGCGAGATCACACAAAAGATGATCGGTCCCTTAAAATTGGTAATCGCCCGACCAATCTCGGCCCCGTACTCAAGCTCCAAATTGCGGAGCGATTCTGGTGAGCCATCGAAACCTGAAAGATTGGCCAACACGACGAGGGGCCGGTTGTCGCTTGCCGAGTTGATGGCTCGTGCCGCCTTCTTAGCTGACATGGGAAACAGTGTTCCTGCCGTCCATTGCTCTGGTCCGTCGCCAGGGATGAAGCCACGCCGGGGAATAGGCCGGGACTCGATGCCCAGCATGGCTACTGGATAGCCGCCAATGTGTGCATCCCATACAACGACGGTATCTGCATCGCGCATGCCACTCCAGCGCTCAAGCGGCTGGTGATCGGCGTCGATCAAGGAGGTCATGACTGTACGGATGTCGAATGCCCGCTTACGACCAGCATTCTTCTCATAGGAGAACAGGTCACCTATACAATTGAGGTCACTATCCTCGGGCCGAGTGCTGGAATAGGGAAAATTGCGGACATCGCGTGTCGCTGGATCACTGGTCTGCGCACGTCTCGGGAAGCGCTCTCCTGGAATTACGTAGGTGTAATCATAGTGACGCATCAAGATCTGGCAGGCAGCGCTGAGGTCGGGGGCGAAATACTGCGCCTGACCGTTAGGACCCATGATGCGTTCATACCCGCCGATTCCGTAGTTATCCTCCGCCGAGACACCACCGGAGTAGTCGAGGGACTGTTTGCCAGTCAGAACCATTGCCCCATTGGGGGTCATGATGAGGATGCCACGGGTGTGCATGAGCATGGTGGCCTCAGCGTTCCAATACGGCTGAGCGCCAACGTTAATGCCGTTGACGACTACGTTGATCTCGCCACCGGCTTGTGTGAACTCGATGATGCGCCGCAGCGTCATGGCGACCCAGTCCATGTTCTCGGTACCGCTCTCCATCGAGATCTTGGCCCCGGCTGAAAGAGCGAACCATTCGAGCGGTACGTTGAGGCGTCCGGCAAGGTTGATGGCCTCGATGATGCACCGGCATTCAGGCTCGGCAATCGATCCGAGGCTTCGACTGGGGTCGCCTAGCAAGATCACGCGGGTCATTCCTTCCGGATACTTGGAGGTGTAGTTGCGGATGACTCCAACCACGATGGCCGCCCCGTTCTTGCCGTAGGGACGCTCAACGGGCAACAGCTGGTTGGACTTATCCAGGTCGTACTCTGTGAAATCACCGGGCGGTATCCGGGTGCGTATGCCCTCGGACCCTGGAGTGAGCATCTCTATCAGTTCATAGGGATAGACGAGCCCGCGCTGGCGCAGTTGCACAACTCGCTGCCGGTACTCGCTCAGCGTTGCGATTGGCGTTTCAATCGGTGAACTCACCCTGAGGACCAGTTCTCGACCGCCGGGATCCGAGATGTGCAGCATGCGGTCGCGCAATTCACCAGCTCCGGGTTCTGCAATCTTCGCGCGCACCACGATCCTCTCCAGTCCAAGCCCTTCAGTGGCAGGCCAGAGCTTGCGCATGATTTCCAGGAACTCCACCGGTTGCAGGCCGAGTAGTGGCCAGACGTAGAGCAGTATGCGGTTCCAGGACAGGCGCTGGTGAGCAGGCGGGCGGGACTGGTAGAGGCGGATACCATCCAGCGTTTCCATCAGCATGCGTTCAAGGTGGGGGATCTGGACGATACGGCCCGCCTCGTCCCACACTGGTGTCACATCGCGCACCTCGGCGAGGGCAAATAGCCGTCTGTCCTGCGGATTGTCGTGGGCGGTCCCGTGGAACAGGTAGACATCCTCCGCCGAAGGCAGCCGCTCGATCTCGAAGTTCGCGAGCCGCCATATGTGAAGTCTCTCGCCTATCATGGGGTGAAGCCCTCGATAGAGTCGTTCTTCGTGGTAGCCGTTCTCACCCGGGCGGTAGGTGAAGTGCTGGGTGCTCGCTATACCCAGGCCTTTGTCTGGGGCACTCACGGCCACGACGATGCGCCGGAGGTGGCGCGCGGAGTTTGTCTTGTTCAGTACAGTACGTAATTCCTGCTCCGTTGTCTCGGCCTCGCCCATGGGACCCGACCTCCAGAGGTAGAAATCGACGACGGCTTCCTGCTCTTTTGGGAACCGCCCGACAAAGCGGGCCATGGCGGTGGCTGCCGCGCCGAGATCTTCATACCTGGCGAATGTCGTCACGCAGACGAAGCGTGCGTCCTCATGCTCGTAGGCTGCCTCTGCGAAAGTTCGCCCATCAACCGTCGTGCATGCGAAGTTCTCCAGCCTACGGATACGATAGTAGCGACGTGTAAGAACCTCGAGCATGAGCTGGAGCATCTCGTCGTCTTCTGCGGGGAAGCGGCTCGTGAGCAGGTTCTGCAAGGGCTGCGGGCAGGCTACCAATATACCTATCCGCTCATCGCGATCGGCGGCAGTGGGGTGCTTCGCGAGGTACGCGAGGTGCGCCTGCATCTCCCCGTAGACCTTGTTCCTGGCTTGCTCGAACATTGGCTTGTCGAAGTAACGGAAGCGAACCTCGCGTGCGAGGTCGTTGACAGCCGTGTAGCGTCCATACGTCGACAGAAGGAGTCGATCGAGGAGGGCGCGCATTTCTTCGGTGGTAGACAGAGCGCATGTATCGACATGCTCAAGTCGCCTCTCGAGGATGGTCATGATCGCAGCCAGTTGTTGATCAACGCGCTGATGCGACTTATACATCAGCAGTAGACTCTCATCGAGCTCCTGCGAGGGATCCAGGCTTCCGACGCCATAGTGTGCGAGTGTTCGTTGCAAATTGGAGAGGAATGTCACCGGCAGCCGCTCCGCACGGGTATCGCGGGAGCGGAGGTAGGTGAGCAGGTCCTGCTCTGCGCTGTGTACCTGTTCGCCCTGCGCGTTGGCCTCAGCCGGGTCTAGCTCGCGACGGAACAGCGAGCAGACGTCGGCAAAGATCGACAGTAGTTCGTTCTCGCCGCGCAGCAGTTCCTGATTGTCTAGTGCCATGATGGAGTAGACTGCGTTCAGCTCGTTAAGGATCTGCCTGGCGTCGCTCTGATCAATGTCATATCCAAGCATCTGGCAGCGCAACGCCTCGATTACCTTGCGACAGCGTTCCCGGGGGTCGCTCTCGTTGAGCGTTGCTGTATGTTGGGCAATGTCGAACCGGACGCGATAGGAATCAGCCGGTTCGTCGCCCCAGGTCACGGGCTCTATTTGTACAAGAGGCGCCCCCGCGTCGACCTGGACATTGCCTGTCACAAACAGCCGGGCTACCCGACCCGGAAACGGAGCAGTGATCGCCATCTCCATCTTCATGGATTCGACGACGGCGAGCAGGTTGCCTGCCTCGAGGTGATCGCCCGGAGCTACGGCAAGCGAGACCACGACGGCAGGTACAGGAGATCTGATAACGCCTCCTTCCCGGTGTGTCATACGGTGCGGGATGCCCTCGACCTCCACATAGTAGTTTGGCCCATCTACGACCGAGAGCGCTCGATAACGTCGTCCGTTGCATGTGATGTGTCGTTCGAACGACCCCTGTCGCTCAACGCGCGCCTCGATTCTTTGCCCATCGATTGTCGCCCGGTAATCGTGAGGGCTCGGGCGGGAGACCCTGAGCCTGTAGTCCTGCCCGAGATAGCGGAAGTCGATGGGTAGGTCAGCCCCCTGGCGTACCTTGGGACGTCCACGGGCCGCACTCGCGTAGAACTCCGCCTGCTCCACGCGTTGCTCGGCGTTGTAAGCCTCGACCGCTGCCTGCATCAGCGCCACGCCGGCATGCTGGCGCGGCCGATGTACCTCTCCACCTATCAGACGGTCGGGCCAGAGGGTATCGACTTCACCGACGGCGAGTTCGGGGCGATTCAAGAGATCAAGCAGCAATGGCTTATTGCTCATTCCCGTGCGAATAACGACTGCGCTCTCGGCTAGTGCGCAGCTCAACCGTGCTAGCGCCTCCCGACGGTCGCGGCCCCACGCTGTGATTTTGGCAAGCAACGGGTCGAACTCGGCGTGGACGATGTCGCCCTCCTCATAGCCGATATCAATGCGCAGCCCAGGCCCTCCTGCGAGACGGAATACTTCGAGTCGACCCGAACCGGGTGCAAAATCGTTATCCGGATCCCCGGCGTACAGGTGGCTCCCGACAGCGTAGCCGATAGAAGCAGGTGGCTCACCTTCGAGACGCCCACCGCATGCCAGGTTCAACTGCAATTTGACCAAGTCAAGACCCGTGGTGATCTCTGTAACCGCGTACGCATCACTGAGACCCGAGTTGAACTCCAGGAACCAGAACTCGTGCTGACTGGGGTCGTACAGGAACTCAACGGTTCCGGCGTACTGGCAGCCTGCGAGCTGGCACAGGTGTACTGCAGCCTTACATAGTTCGCGCTCCTGCTCCGGCAACAGCACTGGAGAGCCTGATTCCAGCAGGAGCTTCTGGCTGCGACGCTGGACTGTGCAGTCGTGCACTCCGACGGACCAGGTCGTCCCATAGGTATCAGCGATGACCTGCACCTCAATGTGATGCGCGCCGCCGATCATACGCTCGAGGAACACGATCGGGTCGCCGGACAATTGACGGGCTAGATCATGGACGATCTCGAATGCGCTTGCGAGTTCAGATGGTGACGAGACGCGGTGGATACCGTGCTCCCCACTGCCAACCGCCGTCTTGATCATGAGGGGGTAACCGAGCTGCTCAGCGTAGTGCCAGGCTTCTGCCTCCGTCTCAATTGGCCGGCCACTCCAGGGCACAACCGGAATAGTAGCCTGCTGAGCAAGCTGCTTGGCGCTGACCTTGTTGCCCAGGAGCCGCAGCGTCCCGGCATTTGGCCCGATGAAGACGATACCCAGCCGTTTGCAGAGGTCCTCGAACCGGGATTCTTTGGCGAGAGGGCCCCAGCTAACCCAGGCTGCATCTGCACGGGCAATGATGAGCGCGTGCTCGATATGTTCAAGATCCAGGTAGCTGCTCTTACGCTGTACGTCTCGCTGGTCGACGAACGCTGCCGATCCGATGCATACTGCATCGTCGGCCTCGCGCACAAACAGCGCCTGGCGGTCAGGCCCGGTGAACAATGCCACCGAAGATAGATTCAGGTGCTGCTCGCGGTTCAGTTCCCGTATGGCACGGATCACGCGTATGGCCGCTGCACCACGGTTGACGATGGCAATCCTTTCAAAACGGTACTCCACGCTGAGTTATACCTCCCATTCACCAAGTAACTCAACATCCAGCTCCAGGTCCACACCCAGCTGTTCGAGGACACGCTGATGGGCCTCCATGATCAATGCTGCTACATCAGCAGCTTGCGCTCCACCCCCATTGACAATATAGTTGGCGTTCCGTTCCGAGATCTGCGCGTTGCCGAGGGTTTTCCCTCTCAAACCAACCTGGTCAATGAGATGGCTTGCCTCCTCTCCTGGAGGATCCTTAAAGACTGTACCCGCATGGCGCTGCGCTGGCTCCGTCAGCTTGCGGTGTTGTTTGTACTGAGCAATGTTTGCACTCAGCTCCTGTGTAGCTGAACGATGGAGATGTATCCCCAACAACACGATGATTTCGGCTGGCTCTATCATGCCACGTGGAGGGAGTACAAGATGCCCTCGTTTATCAAAGCGGACTTGTCGCTGTTGGCGAAAACGGCTGTGGCGATACCCCAGGTCGAGTTCGTCATGCAGATAGCGACGCATGAGCGGCACCGCGAGCTGATCTTCTTCTGCTACATTGGACCCTCGCGCATCCAGGACCTCAATCCACTCGAGTACCTGGCCCAAATCATCATTGTGTGCGCCCGCGTTACTGATCACTCCACCACCCAATGTCCCAGGAATGCCAACCCCAAACTCGAGCCCGGCCCAGCCTAAGGGTGCGAGTTCATGCAGCAAGCGTGGCCAACTCAGGCCAGCCTCAGCTATCAAGAGGGCGGTATCTTCACCATCATCTTCGAGGCGATATCCATCGAGGGCGACACGTGCCACAATGCCTCGGACCCCCGCATCGGCATACAGCACATTCGTGCCATTGCCAGTGATGAGCAAAGGATAGTGCCGTTCGGCACACAGCCGTACCAGGTCGAGCAATTCTTCCTTCGAAGTGAGTGAGATCCACACATCCGCAGGGCCACCGACACCGAAGGCTGAGTGGTGTGCAAGTAGCTCGTTACGGCGTACACGCTCCTGGAAGTGCGGACGAAGTTCGTTGAATGCAGTTTGAGCATGAAATGCCATAGTATATTCCTTTCGGTTAGATCGATGAGTTGCGGGTCTCTGACCGATCATTGTAGATAACTACCAGCTTAGCTCATATCGAAAACCAGTCGTGCCGGAATGCGGGCCTGCTCAACTTCCTCGAAGGCATGATTGACGTCCTCAAGGTGACGCGTCTCATAAATCACGTGTGTCTTGCCTGCCGCATGTAAATCCGCGTCCCCACGATCGAGCCGACAATCTTGTTGCCATTGAGCACGGTCTCGAAGATCGGAAGCTGCATGTAGTTATCCGCTGGTAATGCAACAAAGGTCAGGGTACCACCACGCCGCAGCGAACGGAATGCCTGTTCGAAAGCCCGTGGTGAGACCGCCAGGCTGATGGCAGCGTCTGCCCCGCCGAGCTTTTTGATGACCTCAACCGGATCTTCTGTTCTGCCGTTTACAGTATAGTCCGCGCCGAGCTTCTTTGCCAACTCCAGCTTCTCGTCAACCAGGTCCACGGCCACAACCGTCGCGCCCGCAATCTTGGCATACTGCAACGCCATATGCCCCAGGCCACCGATGCCAAAGATAGCAACCAGGTCCGTGGAGCGGGCACCGCTCACCTTTACCGCCTTGTAGGTCGTGACGCCCGCGCAGGTCAGCGGAGCAGCCTCCAGCGACTTCACGTTTGCGGGCACCTTCCCGACATACCTGGCAAACGCCTTGGCGTATTCAGCGTAGGCCCCATCGAGGAAGTAGCCGGTGTTGAGCTGTTTCTCACACAGCGTCTCCCATCCCGATACGCAGTACTCGCAGGTGCCGCAGGCATAGCCAAGCCATGGGATCGCTACCCGGTCCCCCTCTTTCACTTCGATCACTCCTGGCCCAACCATTTCGACGATGCCGACCCCTTCATGACCGGGAATGAACGGGAGTTTGGGCTTGACCGGCCAATCGCCGTGGGCGGCGTGGATATCCGTGTGGCATAATCCCGAAGCCTCAATCTTGACGACAATCTCTCCTGGGCCCGGCTCTGGTTTGGCCACCTCCTCAAGACGAAGCGGGGAGGTGAATTCGTGTACGACAGCTGCTTGCATGCTTTGTTTCTTCATGCTTTGTCTCTCCTTGTGTTCTGGGTAAAACTACAAAGGTACATGCTTTTCTTCTACGAGGCTACCAACACTCTCAACAGAGAGAGCGCGTGAGCCGCATCACATCATGGGAAAAATGTAACAAATTGGTCTCACAATAACCTCACAGTCCATCGCGCTACTATCACCAAACCATCACAAAAGCCAGGAACGAGAGGATGTGCTGCCACCAAATGGCCGAGAGGATTGTAAGTTGTGCCCCCTTAGACTGTGATGATTCCGTGAGAGTATGCTTTGCTTTTGTGCTCGTCATGTGACTTCTGTGCGCTATTCTTTCCGAGGAGAGATGTGAGAGAAGCCTTTCTCGCTCTGATCGTGTTGAAAGCGAGAGACCTTCGCTCATGTTGCAGAAGCATCAGCAAAACAGACCATCGCTCTCATTTGGAAGGAAGACCAGGAATATGGAGGTGAAACATGGCACTCCCCTCGCAAGAAACTATCACCATACTTGCCCTTGACAGGCACCAGCAAACCGTGTTTCGTGTGCGGTCTATCAGCGGAGGTCTCAACCAGAACTTCCTTGATGATGCCGTGGCCTTTGGGCAAAACTTGCTCAAACTTGAGCCTGAAGTCGTCCTTGTAGAAGTCTACGACAGTCCTACAGACACGCTTTCATCAGAGAAGCCCCTTTTCATCATCAAGCGAGATGCTCCTTCCCACACTGGGCAGCAGCCATCTGGCCCACCTCCAAGGTGGGTACGCGCTCTGGTGGGGTTAATCCTGGGGTCGTCCTTTCCCAGCTAAAGAACATTGGAGCATACCTAACGCATAGCTACACTCATAAGGGGAATCCTCCGGGCAACGATCGATGAGAGCCGCTCACCAATGCTGAAATTTGCGCCAGTCATGCTGACAACGAGGTTCCAAAAACCTTGACACAGCCTGCCACTAACCGTATACTGAAGGCATGAAGAACCTTTGTTCGTAAAAGGGGGAGCGTCAGATGGGACAAGCCAGCAGAACCACCACATTACTTCTTGATTTGGGCAAACGCACCCAGGGAGGGGCCAATAGCGAGAAACGCGCGGCCCTCGCTGCCACGGTAGAGGTGCTCAATGCTGCACGCGCCTTCTACATCGACTTTTTTCTCGCGCATGCAGACAAGCTCTCCGAGCAGGTCACCTATTACAGCCAAGAGCATCTGGAATGGCGCGAAGGCCTCATTTCGGCCAATGCCCTCTTGACCTGGGCTGAATCGGCCACCGTGGCAACGGCGGCCCATCCCTCTCCCTGGACTGGTTGGAATTTCACGCAAGCCTTCCCAGGGATGCCCTTTGCCTACCGGCGCTCAGTCATCAAGGACGCGATTGGCAAAGTCCGCTCCTATCTATCGAACCGTGCGAACTGGGAAAGGAGCGGCAAGCAGCAGGGGAAGCCGGGATGGCCTGCGGCCACCGATCATCCCACGCTCTATCAGGGGTGCATCTCCCTGGATCTCGAGACGCTCAATCTCCAAGATGCCTTTGTGCGCCTCAACGTCTACACCGGAGAGGACTGGCGATGGTTGCACTACCCGGTCAGCTCTTCTCGCTATCTGGTGCAGCGACTGGGGGAAGCCGACTGGAAGCGTCGAAGCCCTACCCTGGTCTTGCGACCCCATGCGGCAGAGCTGCATATCCCCCAGGTCAGGAGGATCGAAGCCAGCAAGGTCATAGAGCGCAAGCAAGACCCCGACCTGGTGACTGTGGCGGTTGATCTCAATGTGCGCAATCTGGCGGTCATGACGGTTCGCCAATGCGGGATCATCGTGGAAACCGTCTTTGTGACCGATCATGGTCTGGACGCTCACCGCTATCGGCATCTCAAGCGCATTGCCAAGAAACAATGGCTCTCGGGCAGACCGGTCAAAGGGGAACACAGCAATCGACAGCTCTGGTGGCATGTGGATCGGCAGAATTCAGACGCGGCGCACAAGGTCGCCCGCATCATTGCCAATGTCTGCGCCAGCTATCCTGGCAGTATTCTGCTCTTTGAGCGTCTGCGCAAGATCAAAGCTGGCAAGGGCAGCAAATCGCGGCGCATGAACCGCAGGCGTGCCAACCAGTTGCGCGGCAAGATCAATGAGCATGCACGCGACAAAGCGTACCTCTCCCAAGTGGTCACGGTGGAGGTCAATGCACATGGCACTTCCCAATACTGCTCCCGATGCGGCGCGTTGGGCGAGAGGTTCTCGTACCGAGGGGGCCAACGCATCGTGGAGAAATGGGGCAAACTGTTTGCTTGTCCCCAGTGTCATTACGAGTCGCATGCCGACTTTAACGCATCGGTCAATGTCCATCACTCGTTTTATCGCGAAGGGCATTGGCGGCCACGCCAAGCCAAGGCGCCACCGAAGCCGCCTGTGGAAGATAGAACGTGAGCGTATCCCGCCCTCTGCGGCTATAGGTCGCGGGGGAGTAGCCTGGGGAGGGCAACCCCGCTGATCCAGGCCAGGCCCGCGTGCAAGTGAGCACGCACGAACAAGGTGGTGGGGCTAGCGTTGGTCCGAAGGGAGGACGTCCCAGCCCGTATGCTCTCAAGGACACGACCTGATCCCGTAGCTTCCTGGAATGCGGAAGGAACGCTAGGAAAGCCGAAGGGAAAGGGGCGACGCGAACGAACGTGTCCAGGTTTGTTCAACAAAGCCGGATACAGTTGACACCACGACCGGCGGACATCGACCATAGACCGCTGCTGTAAGCGCCGCAAGTTCTTCTGGAGTCGTGTAATGCGCGCCCACGGCGCTCGGTTGCGCAGAGAGAGGGAGAGGACGCATGCAGAGTTCCCCTGGCTCTCCCTCGTGGCTGGCATCGATCATGACGACGAGGTTTACCGCCGCCATCCACCTGACCGCTTGACTGATGCTTTAGAATCTCTCCTGAACTTCTTTCACTATCTGTTCTATAACCTCGCGCCCTGCGTTCTCCACTTCTGACGAAAGACTGGTTCCAGTGGTGAAATTCTTCCCCTCGATACCATAGACGAGGAGGCTTGCCGGAAGCTGATGCAGTGTGCGTGCGAGGTGCACTGCCTCCGCCACCCCAAAGGCATGCGTAGACGGAAAAGAAAGGACTGCGGGGATAGGTTGGGTGAGTGCCTCGAACCGGTGAATCGTGCCAGGCTTTGCCCCAGAAGAAACGGCATCGATGAGGATCACCTTGCTAGCATTTGCCCAGGCATCTATCAAAGCCGCACCATCGCCATTGCTTTCGATGCAGAATGTCTCCGGGAGCCCCTTTGCCTGGAGCGCCCGGATCACAGCCAGCCCGACCCCATCGTCGCTCCGGTATGCGTTGCCAATGCCAATCAACAGGGTCGGTGAGGACATCTCTGTTTCCTTCCTGCCTTACCATATCGCGGCGCAAGGCCCCTGGATGTATCTAGGGGGATGAAATCCGGCCTTTCTTGTTGACACATAGGAACACATGTGCTAGTATGCAGGTGTTGTACATTGACAACTCAATACTGCTTGGGCGTTCCGAGGTAAATCGTCTCCTCGGGTAAAAGCAGTAACGTACCATTCGTCCACATGCATACAACACTTCTCTCTTCTCTCTTTCAGCTAGCATGACGAGCTTCGACCGGAGCCGGGCGCAGGCAGTGAAAGAGAGTCGGAACATACGAAAGACGGGTATCCTACCCCGAAACGTCAATGTCCTTGGCGTCAGAGTATGTCTTCCTGAAACTTCTGTCTCCCTTGGACGAGGCTCTATCGCAGGATAGTGAGAGTTCAAGCAAGAACAGGAACCCCCTGGATTTATCCACGGGGAGGTCTCAGTCCCGCTCAATGTGCAGCTTCAGGAAGTGGGTCGAACAGGAAATGCATGGATCGTAGTTGCGGATCGCCTGCTCGCACTTCCAAGTGAGTTCCTCATCGGGTAAGTGCATGGTCTGCGCCACATAGTGCCAGAGGTCGTTTTCGATGGCCTTCTGATTCTGCGAGGTCGGGGGCACAATCTTCGCGTCCAGGATCTGCCCCTGCTCGTTGATTGTATACCTGTGATAGAGCGTGCCGCGAGGCGCTTCAGTACAGGCATAGCCCCTTGATGCACGCGGTTGCAGCTCAAGAGCAGGCCTCTCCGGCATCTCGTACTGCTCAATGAGGCGCAGCGCTTCATCGAACGCATACAGGACCTCCACACTCCGCACAATAATACTCTTGAAGGGATTGCGACACTGCGGGCCAAGTCCGGCGGCACGCGCTGCTTCCTGTGCTAGCGGAGAGAGCCGATCAAAATTCAGGTTGTAGCGTGCTAGCGGCCCGGTAAAGTAGGCTCCCCGTCCCTTGATTACCGAGTGGAGCGCATTCGAATGGGCCACGTGCTCTTCGATAAAGTGATCATCGTACTCGCGGGCAGTAATATCCAGTCCTTTGTTAGAGACCAACCGTCCTTCGTTAAAAGGATATTCTTCGGGATGGCTCAGGGCTACAAATTCATAGTCTTGCTCAAAGTCCGGGAAAGGCAACTGGGCAGTCCAGCGCACCGTTTCGAACGCTGCATCCCTCCCCCACTTCAACTTCTCCACCAGGGGGCCAAAATCCTGCCTGGTGGGTACCTTGTAAAATCCCCCAACGCACACGTTCACCGGGTGAATCGCCCTGCCGCCCAGAAAATCGACGATTGCATTCCCGGCCTTCTTCATGTGCAGGCCGCGCTGTACAATGTCCGGGTAGTCCTGTGCCATGTGTACCACCGATGGATAGCCGAGAAAATCGGGTGCATGTAGCATATACACATGCAACACATGGCTCTCAATCCATTCGCCGCAGTAGATGAGCCGCCGCAGCACACGAAGCGGCCCATCGACTTTGACACCGAAAGCATCTTCCATCGCATGCACGGCACTCATCTGGTAGGCCACCGGGCAAATGCCGCAGATGCGGGCCGTGATATCGGGAGCCTCACTGAAGGCACGACCGCGCAGCAACGCCTCAAAGAAACGCGGCGGCTCGAAGATCTTCAATTTTACGTCCTCGACCTTGTCACCCTTGATCTTGACATAGAGCGCACCCTCACCTTCGACGCGGGCCAGGTAATCCGCCTTGATTGTTCTAGCTTTCATACGACTCGCTCTCTTTGCGGAAGGGCTCAGCATACGCATTAAAGTTACGAAACGTACGCAGAATATCTTGCCGCGATGCACCAAGCTCGCTCCAGCGCATACTCAAGGCCAGTGTGTTGGGTGTCTCTTTTGGACCGAAGCACCCATAGCAGCCACGATTATACGAGGGACAGATGGCTCCACATCCCGCGTGTGTGACGGGACCAAGGCAGGGTGTGCCATGTGCCACCATCACGCAGACGTTGCCGCCGAGTTTGCATTCAACGCAGACGCTATGCGCCGGTGTATTTGGTTTGCGCCCATGTAGAAAGGCGCTGATGACCTCCACCAACTGGTGTTTGTTAATGGGACAACCACGTAGTTCGAAGTCCACGAACACGTGATCAGCGATGGGCGTCGATGTATTCAGCGTCTCGATATACCTGGGTGTGGCATAGACGATGGAGATAAATTGTTTTACGTCCTTAAAGTTGCGCAGCGCTTGAATACCCCCCGCCGTGGCGCAGGCCCCAATCGTCACGAGGTATTTGGAGGCACGGCGCACGTGATGAATCCGCTCCTCGTCATGCGGTGTGGTAATTGATCCCTCGACAAGTGAGAGATCATACGGTCCCTTCACCACGGCCCGCGACGCCTCGGGAAAATTGGCAATCTCGACCTCGCCGGCCACGGCCAGCAGTTCGTCTTCACAATCGAGCAAACTCAGCTGGCAACCATCGCAGGAAGAAAATTTCCACACAGCCAGTTTCGGTTTCTGCTTTCGAGTCATCTCAGATCTCCCACTTTACGAGTAAATCTTTCACATGGCTATACTGGAACACGGGACCATCCTTACAAACGAAGTCGGGTCCATACTGGCAATGCCCACAGAAGCCCACGGCACACTTCATGTTGCGCTCCATTGAAACAAAGATCTGCTCTGCCCCTACGCCGCGCCTCTCAAGCTCTGCCGCAGTGAAGCGCATCATGATTTCTGGTCCACAGACCAGGGCCAGCGCGTTCTGCGGATCAAAAGGCGCTCGGAGGACGAGCCTCGTGACAACTCCAACGCTGCCGCGCCATGCACCTGTAGCATGGTCCACGGTGACAGAGACCTCCAGGTCGAAATGCGCGCGCCAGTCTTCCAGCTCTTTTCGATACAGGATGTCCTCTGGTGTGCGGGCGCCATAGAGGAGCACCACCCTGCCGTACTTTTCACGCTGGGCAATGATTTGATACATCGCCGAGCGCAGCGGAGCGAGCCCGATTCCGCCTGCCACAATCACGATATCCTTTCCCAGCGCGCGCTCAATAGGCCAGTGACTGCCGAATGGTCCCCGCACGCCGATGACATCTTTGAGCTTGAGCTCACGCATCGCTCGTGAAACAGTTCCGACAGCACGAGTGGTATGGAGAAGTGGTCGGCGCTTCGCAGGATCGCCGCTAATCGAAATCGGGATCTCGCCAACCCCGAAGACATAGAGCATATTGAATTGCCCGATGGCGAACGGCGGGATGTCGCTGCCATCTACGGTCTCAAGTTCCAGGGTGAAGGTATCAGGGATCTCCTGTCGCACATGCTGCACGCGGTAGAGTTGTGGCAGCATCGGGTCGCCTCTATTTGTACTCATCGTTCACCTTCCTCAAGCCCGCCCATGATAGACGTCGAGGAGTTGCAGCCGGGTCGCCTGTAGGCGCTGCATCATGATTTGCGCAACTCGCTTCACGAGCTGGTATCCCAGCTCGTGATCCTCTTCTCCTTTGGTGCGCAGGCACGCCCCATCTAAAGCGATTGCCCGTGTCGGCTCGACCACCCGTGCGCTGAAATGCCAGCGGTACGGCGGGAAGAGCCACGACCAGCCCAGTACCTCGCCCGCTTCAATCGTCTCGATGATTACGGAGCCGCGCCCAGCCGCAAACGTCTCGAGCGCTATTTTCCCCTCGCGGATGAGATAAAACCGGTCGGCTGGTTCGCCTTCGCGGAAGATAGTGGTTCCCACATCAAAACGGACATTTGATGCGCAGCCAATAATGAGCTGCATGTATCGTGGCTCCAGCCCTTTGAAGAAAGGATGTTCCGCCAGAATCAATTCAAGGGTGTGCATTACTCTTTCTCCTTTGCAAGCGAAGTTGGCATGCTCTCGCTTTCATGGATCGCACGGACTTCTTCGGTAATGTCGATGCCGACCGGACACCAGGTGATGCAGCGCCCGCATCCGACACAGCCCGAGGTGCCAAACTGGTCATACCAGGTCGAGAGCTTATGGGTCATCCACTGCCGGTAGCGTGACCTGGTGGAGGAGCGAATACTGCCGCCGGAAATGTAGGAGAAATCCATCGTGTAGCACGAGTCCCATTTCCGCCAGCGTTCAGCCTGCTCACCTGCCAGATCGGTGACATCTTCCACAGTCGTACAAAAACACGTGGGGCAGACCATGGTGCAATTCGTACAGGTCAGGCAGCGTTTCGCCACATCATCCCAGCGCGGATGCTCCAGGTTGCGGGCGAGCAGGCCCTTCACCTCGGTAGGCGGAATATCCATCTGTCGTCCCATGTGTTGCGCGGTATTGGCCACCACCTGCTCGGCCACGTGGATGTCTTCTGCACTTGCCTCTTTGTATGAGACAGCGCTCAGTACTTCTGCTCCCATCTCCGTACCGACCTGCACCACAAAGTAATGCCGATTCGCATCCAGCACCTCCGTCAGGGCCAGGTCAAAACCGAAGGTCGCTTGCGGCCCGGTGTGCATCGAGACGCAGAAACAGGTTCCACCGGCGTGGCCGCAATTGAGCGCCACGATAAAGAGATCTTTCCTGCGCGACTGATACGTTGGGTCTGTATAATCAGCACGCATGAATACCCGATCTTGAATAGCGATGGCGTGGAGCTCGCAGGAACGCACGCCAATAAAGGCATATTTCGGCGAGGCCTGGTTCTCAGGAGTAATGTGAAACCCATTGCCTTCTCTCCTGGCCTGCCATAAACGGATGATAGGAGGATGGAGGAACTTTTTCCAGGAGTGCGGACCGACGGCATAGCCGAACAAGGCCGTGTCAGCCCGTTTCTTGAGACGATAGGTCCCACCATCCTGCTCATCTGTATAGCCAACAGGCAGATCAGCAACCGAGGTGAGCGTATCGTAGACGATGGCCTGGTCACGAACCGTCGGCCCTACAACCTGGTACTCCCTGCTCCGCAGCGCCGTAAATAGTTGCTCGAAATGCTCGTGTTCCAAAACGACATGGTCGTTGACATGTAAAGCATGCAGGGTCATGGCATTTTGTCCTTCCAAATAGCGCTGTTACCAACATTCTTTAGCTACCCTACCTCTTAGAGGCTCATGTAATAATACCACAAAGCAATCACAGCAAGCGTGGGCAAGAGGCGTTTAATTAACGTCATTTCAGTTTTCAAACGGATCATATTTATCTGCATTTTTTACATTGGTGTATCAAAAAACAGGAAGATGGACTGTGATATGTCCGTAAGGTGAGGATGCTGTGATGTGACGCGCTTGTGAGAAAGTTTAGCTATCCTTTGAAAAGAACCAGTTGTGACGACGAGTACAGTAAAACGATGGAAGAGTCCCGATTGGAGTGAAGAGGGAAGCTAGAAAGTAGCATCATATGGAAGAGAAAGTCTACCGAACCGAATTGACACCAGTACATTTTTTGACTCGTAGTGCGTCCATCTTTTCCGACAAAGTAGCGGTGGCACACGGCGATCGGCAGTATAGCTACCGCGAGTTTGCGGAGCGCGTTAACCGCCTGGCATCTCGCCTGCGGGTTGCCGGTATGCGTAAACACGAGCGAGTCGCTTTCCTGTGTCCCAACACGCCGGCTCTGCTTGAAGCCCACTTCGCCGTACCTGCAGCAGGTGGCATCCTTGTTGCGGTGAACACCCGGCTGAGTCCACCTGAGATCGAGTACATTCTGAGACACTCCGGAGCCACGTTCCTTTTTGTCGATGCCGAGCTAGTGGGACTGGTCGAGCCACTCAACCTGGAAGGTATCAGCGTGATACGCGTTGATGACACAGGCACACTGGATGATCCTTACGAAGCATTCCTGGCCGAGGGGTCGCCTGAACCGGTGGTGAGTTGGCTGGAAAATGAGGATGAGACGATTGCCATCAACTACACCTCGGGGACCACTGGCAATCCCAAGGGAGTCATGTATTCGTATCGTAATGCCTACCTCAGTGCGCTGGGTGAAGCCCTGGGAACAGGGTTAAACTCCAGCAGCGTGTACCTGTGGACGCTACCGCTGTTCCACTGCAATGGTTGGTGTTTCCCCTGGGCTGTAACAGCAGTGGGGGGAACGCACGTGTGCCTGCGCAAGATCGATCCTACCCTCATCTGGGAACTGTTTGAAAGTGAGGGAGTCACGCACTATAACGGCGCGCCCACCGTACAAATTATCCTGGTGAACCATTCTAAGGCCCATCGCCTTGACCAGCAAATCAACGTGACGATCGCCGGAGCGCCTCCCTCTCCGACGTTGCTCGAACGGATGAAGGAACTCAACTTTCGCCCGATCCATGGCTATGGTCTGACGGAGACCTATGGCCCTTCTACAATCTGTGAATGGCACAGAGAGTGGGACCAGTTACCGATTGCGGAACAGGCACGTCTCCTCGCTCGACAGGGTCAGGCCTACATACCTAGCGACCTTGTGCGCGTGGTCGATGACGAGATGAACGATGTTCCCAGAGACGGCACAAGGATGGGTGAAGTGGTGATGCGCGGCAATATGGTGATGAAGGGGTACTATGAGGACCCCGGCGCCACGGCCAGAGCATTCGCAGGCGGATGGTTCCATTCAGGTGACCTGGGTGTGTGGCACGGAGATAGTTACATTGAACTGCGTGACCGCAAGAAGGACATTATCATCTCGGGTGGGGAAAACATCTCAACGATTGAGGTGGAGCAGGTCATCTGCCGCCATCCTGCTGTCATGGAATGCGCCATTATCGCCATTCCCGACGAGCAGTGGGGCGAGCGGCCTAAGGCCTTTCTGACCTTGAAAGAAGGCCAGAGCGCTACTGAAGAAGAAATCATCGTCTTCTGCCGCCAGTACCTCGCACACTTCAAATGCCCCGCCGCTGTGACGTTTGGCAACTTACCTAAGACGTCCACCGGAAAGGTGCAGAAGTATGTGCTGCGTGAAGGCGAGTGGGGAAAGCATGCAAAGCGTATCAATTAGATAAAGGAGAAAAGAAGTCATGGAGAAGCGAAATCTTTTTGCACTTGAAACGAACGAAGTAACCATTGTAGCGGAGGCGATTGAAGCACGGGTAAGCCTGCTGCAAGCATTGCCCCCGGGTGAGTGGCGCGATAGCCGTCTCATATTCCTGAATTGCTTTATGAAGAAGCTGGACCAGTTGATGGAACAGGCTCAGCTCGAGCAACCAGTACGGCTGGGAATGGATTAGCAGGCTCTTAAGCAGCGGATGCCATGGTGTGTATGCCTGGGTCAAGCATCGGCTATGCAGTGGTGGGGTGACAACCAATGGCACCCCCCTGCTCACGCCCTGGCCCGCTCGCCTTAAAAAGCTGTCGAGTGCCTGATACTTTCTCACGGTATAGCTAAAGTGGGAGGGAGTACTGAACTGCGAGAGGCGACCACAAGGATCAATGCCATTCAAATAAGGAGAGGGGTAGACAAAAAGGCGACTTTCTGGTAAAGAGAATAAAAAAACCACTTCTCGACAGAAAGGCACCTTTTCGATGACTTCTAGGATACTGCAAGAGATGACCGCTGACAAGATGTGCCACCAGATCGCTTTGCCCGTTCTTGAAGAGGTCTATCCTCGCGAACTGGTGTGCCAAGTGCTGCAAGAGTTGGATCGGTGGGAGCAACGGGAACGCAAGCTCAATCATGTGCTGATGGTGTACCTGCTCATCGCGTGGACCCTGTTGCCCACGATGGCCTTGAAGCAGGTGTGGTCCCAACTCAGCAGCGCCCTGCGCTGGCTGAGCCAGCAGGCCCTTTCGCCGGGTTTGCCGGGAGCTTCGGCCTTGTGCTATCGACGCCACACGTTGGGCGTGGGGCCGCTGCGGCTGCTGATGCGGCTGGCGTGCAAGCCGCTGTGCGAGCCGTGGACACCTGGTGCCTTCTGCTTTGGTCGACGCCTGATCGCCATCGACAGCAAGCTCTTTGACGTCTGTGAGACGGCAGAGAACGATTGGACCTTTCGGGGACGTACCAAGGACGACCAGCCACGCCGGCAGAGTCCCTTTCCTCAACTGCGTCTGCTCTCGGTGCTTGAGATTGGCTCGCATGCGCACCTGGGGGCGGCGCTGGCTCCCGGCTTCCGCTCGGAAATGGCCCTGGTTCCAGAGGTGGTGAGCTTCTTGCCACCCAACTCGCTGGTCTTGCAAGACTCCGGCTTTCGCGGGGCCTGGTGGATCCAGAGGCTCAAGCAAGCCGGCCATGACAGTATTACCCGCCTGCAAGCCGATGACTATGCCTGTCAAGGGGAGCGGCTCTCGGATGGCAGCTATCTGGTGCAGATCCAGCGCTCCCAAGATCTGCCGTTGCAGGAGCCCTTGACGTTGCGCATCATCGAATATCGCCTCGACGAGCAGAGAGCTTCGCCCCTGGCGCAGTTGCAGCGGTCGCGCGGGCGCTCGGGCACGCGCAAGGCGGCAACTGCCGATCAGGTGTATGGCTTGGCCACCACCTTGCTCGATCCGGCAACCGCCCCGGCCAAGGAGGTCGCCGCGTGCTATCATGAGCGCTGGGAGCTCGAACTGGTCTATGATGAGGTGCAAGAGCATCAATTGAGCACACCGGTCTTGCTCAGCAAGACCGCCATGGGGGTCATGCAAGAAGCCTGGGCGAGGCTAGTGGGCCACTATGCCCTGCGCGCCTGGATGATGCACTCGGCCCAGCAAGAGCCAGAGCTCGACGTGGATCGACTCAGTTTTGCGCAAGCCGTCTGCGTCTTGGGAACCGCTCTCACCCTCAGCCTGCCTTTGCAGTTGACCCCCAAGGAGCAGTGGAAGCCTCGGGTGTTGCAGGATCTGCGCCAAAGCGATCGCTTGCTGCCTGCCAAGCGTCGCCTGAGGAGTTATCCTCGGGTCATCAAAACTGCCAGTACCCGCTTTTTCGTCAAACAAGACAAGGATGTGCCTTTTCTCTTTCCAGACCAGACCAAAACCTGGAAAGATTTTGTCTGCCCACTTCATTCCAATGAGACTCGTCAAGAGGTTCTCCTTATTTGAATGGCATTGACCACAAGGATTGCCTCTCGCAGCTCAGTACTCCCTCTTACAAAAACCGTTTATCCACAGTTGTCCTCTGCTGCTCGTCCTACGCCTTCATCTGAATTACGCGGTCAGCTCAACCTCGGTCCCAGTTGTTTCAATCGGGGCAGTCCCCGGTTCAACGAGGACGCGAGCATTGGCCTGCGCCCGCGCCAACGCGTGAAGGTAGCCAAGGATCATCGTGGGGAAGACGATCCAGCGGGCGAGGTAGAGCCTTTGAGCGCCAGCCAGTTACACGACTGCTTGTCGGCGAGGTGGTGACGCTAGAGAACGCCGCCAATTTCACCTTCCAAACCACATCGATCTTCGCTCGTCCCGGACGCTCCCTCTGTTATCCTTTCCTGCTACCAATGCCTGATGATCAGGTGCCCTTGAGCGACAGCCTGGACAATGTCTGCTCGGCAGACAATACCCACCAGCTTGCATTCTGCATAACCGGGACTCGCTTAATTCTGCGTTCGCTGAGTGCTCCTCGGGCTCAAGCCGCGGGGGTTCTCACGTTCCTTCCACGCTTCCAATCTTCCTCGACGCAGCGAGAAAGCTGGCTCTTGTGTGGGTTCGCTTTGACTTTCGGGCCGACGCGCTCTGGCACGGGCATGACCCATGCTTCGGGGCAAGCTCTGCCCCTCATTCGCACGTTGTTGGACACGCTCGTGTGCGAGCCGCAGGCGCGCCTCCCCGCCCACCCCGGCACCTTCCCAGGCCATGACATACTGGGCACACGAGGGGATGGGGTCTGCTAGATCAAGATAGGCGGCCAAAAACGCCGAATAGAGATCGCGCTGCACCGGACCCACTCCGCACACACACTGGTGCCAGCGCTGCGCAAGCGGCTTTTTGAGCGTCTTGCCGCACCCGTGACAGTACTGGCTGAGTTTGGTCGTGCGTGTGGGAACTTCGAGCAGGGTGCCGCCCGTGCTTGCAACGGTGCGTCTCAACCTCTTGATGAACATCCCTGGTGCTCGCAGTCCGACGCTTCGCCCGTACTGTTTCTGCCACCCCTTGTCCATGCAAGCTCTGACGATGAGCCGCCAGCTTGCGTTCTTTGCTGGCTCGCCTTTGTCGCATCTTCTCGTAGCTCTTGCTGCTTTTCCAATGCAGCTTCTTCTTGCCGCCAGCTGATCGGATGCGTCCCTTCTCGTCGTAGTTGTCAGGATTGGCTGCTCGCCGTTGCCGATCCATCTGGCGTTGGAGCCGACCGACCTGCTTCTCATCCGGGGCCAGCCCTTCGCAGAAGACCTCCAGGCTCGCTTCGCCTTGCTGTGGGACCAGGGCGATGGTAGACGGTCCCAGATCGGCCCCCAGGATGTCGGTTCCAACGGCGTGTTTGGGCTTGTGATACGGCACGCCTTCCAGAGCCAGTTGGACGTAGTAGCGAAAGCCCTCTCCATCGGCTCCTTGCGCCTTGGGGCTGCTGGCCTTGCGTTGGATCAGACGAGCGTATTTGATGCGGTGATCAAGTCCGTATTTCACCACCGGGTCGTTCCAGTCGATGATCGCCGCCAGCTGGTCGTCTTTCCAGATGAGATACCCCTGCTTGCCCTCCTGTGGCTGGTGCAGCACGAAACGCAGCCCGGTGTCGTTGCGTTTGTTCTCGATGCTGGAAAGCCCGCGCCCTCGGCTCTTGAAGCGCACGCGACGGGCCTCGCCCACACAGACGCGATTGAGGGCCTGGTAGGCGCGGCTAGCCAGCGTCTGAGCCAGCACCGCATCCAGGTGTTCGGCAATCCAGGACACCCTCACCTGCTTGGCATACACGTGGAGGGCATATTCCGAGAAGCCGTACTGCTCACGCAGCGCCGCAAAGGCGGCCTGCCGTTCCTGCTTGTGTGTGCGGGGGATGGCACAAGCCGCTTGCCAGGACGGATCAGCTCGCATGTGGCGCAGACGGCGTTGTCCTTCGGACAGCACGGCATTGTAGAAGGCGCGCCCCGCTTCCAGATGGCCGCGGATGCGTTTGGCCTGGCCAGCGTCAACCTGGAGGGGCAGTTCGAGCAGAAACGTTGGCGTTTTCTGTGTGGCTGGCTTGCTCTCTCTCGTGTTCTTTGTGCCCATGAGCCTCGCCCTTTTTCTTGTGCTAGAACATCTCTTCCAAGCATACCAAGCTGGACCGCCTCTGTCAAGTAGCTCAACACAGCGAACAGCGCGCTCCCCTCGCCTCCCCAAACAAGGAACGGCGCTTCATCCCCCGGATGAATCACGGGGGCTTTCTGTAAGGAGCATGGCAATCTCGCCAACTGGTGTCTCTTCACCGACAACAATAATTTCAGGGCTCATAATATCGGCAACACGCAGACCTGTTCGATCGACTTTAGCAATGATGTCAGCTTCGGTGACGATACCAACGATCTTGCCGGCTTTGTCGCTAACAGGGACACCGCTGATACCTTTTCCACTCAGGAGTTGTGCAACTTCCTGCACACTTGCCTCTGGGGAGATCGTATATACGTTGCGGGTCATGATATCTCTCGCGTTCATAGCACACTTCCTTTTACCAGGAAAGAATGCGGCGCAACCGTGCGCCGCATTCTTTCCTCGATCCAACGAGCAGATCAGGGCAGCCGAGCGATGCCAGGGTCAGACTGCTTCAGTAAGAGTACATCATTCACTTTTTTCGTTCCCGTATCGCCGGGCCGCATGATCAGGAGCGGCAGCCTGGTCCTATGGAGAACCTGCTCGGTGATGCCACCCATCTTCCAGCGTTCTAATCCACTGCGTCCATGGGTGGAGAGAGCAATGAACTCATAGCCACCGCCCTCCTCAACGTCCTCTCCTGCCTTGATAATGGCTCCTGCCACATCTACATCCGAGACGACCGACGCGCTCAGCGAGAGATTGGGCTTGGCCGCAATCCCTGCCTGAAGTTGATCGACCAC
>WNGK01001605.1_pt1 | contig 24526 bp, 17 predicted proteins | sample 5400601 | NCBI WGS metagenome assembly WNGK01 (sample SAMN13153376, study PRJNA577476) | soil metagenome | isolation source: 60 cm soil or saprolite under Garry oak tree replicate 1 | place: USA:California | collected 2016-06-15
TCGCCGCCGCGTTCGCGCTCGCCGTCGACGCCGGCGAACTCGACACCGCGCCCGACGCGGCCCTGGCCGCCGCGCACCTGATCGGCCCGCTGGTCTACCGGACCACCCTGCAAGCCGCGCCGGTACCCGACCGGCTGCTCACCGCGGTCATCGACGCTGTCGCCCCCCGGCGGCAACCCGGCCTGGCGCCAGCGCCCGGGCCCACAGCGCAAGCAGGATAAGTGATAGCCTCGCCCGCTTCCCGGCCCGTCCCGGAGGCAGCTCGAGGCCCGGCCGCAGCCAGCCGGACCAACGCCCTCACCGGCCCGTGGCCCTGCGCCGCCGGCGCCGGCAGGCTCACCTTCGCGGCCGCGTCACCGAAACCAGCACCGGCTCCTGCCGGCCCGCCCGCATCCGCGCAGGCCAGGAAACCTGACCCTCCTGGAACCGCGCGTCCAGCAGGCCGGACCACCACGAGCACAACGCGGCCACCTCTCACGAATATCGATCATGATTCCGGCCACCCCGTGGCGGTTAAGACTCGCAAACATCCGCGGTCAGTACCCGCGAGCAAAAACAGGCCCCATCTACTGGGCTCCACGCCCATTTCCCGGCAGCCCGTTTCGTCCGCGTGTCTACCCGGATGTCCCCGTCTGAGCGGACAATTCCCCGACTGTCCCAACCTATTTCGCTGAGATCACCTCAATGTGTCATCAGAGAGCTTGGGTGGACCGGAGGCGTCTACGACGAACGCTCGGCGCGTCTCACCGAGCGCGATCTTCCTGGCGAGACGCCGTCGACCAGCCATGCGCCGGGCTAGGCTTGCGGGCTGCTGACGACGGACAACTCCGGCGGCCGAGCCATGGAGCCTGAACGCGGCGGGAGGATCTCCTTGGTACTCAAAGGCGGTGACGCCTTTTTCGCGAAGCCTCTCGCGAATCACGGCCGTTTCAAGATCATTAGTTCAGTTTGAGGATGGCGGAGGGCCGGTCCATGCACTGGCGGGCATTCCCTTCGCCGCACCCGGCGCGGTGGCGGTGGCCGATCTTGAAGTGTCCGAGCGGTTCGTGCGAATGCTTCTCTGAGCGCTGCCATGCGTGCTGCCCGTACCTCGGGCGGGCCGATGAATGCCTGGTTGCTCGTGTGATAGGTGGGCACGACTTCGAGTCGGCGTACTAGGTCATGATGCCGCCGCTCCAGGCGTCGCCAGCCGGCCAGCGCATCCCTTCCATGCAGCATCACCACCCGGAGCCTCGGCAGAAGGCCAAGGAGCCGCCGTAGCGGCTCGACGCCGGCCTTCAACTCGGCGGCTCGCGGCTTGCGGTTGATGTACCAGGGGTAGGCGTTCCTGGACAGCGTTTCACTCACCGGTATACCTGCATTGTCCAGCAGAGTTGCGAACCGCTCCGCGATGCGTCGTCGTTCTCCGGGCACAAGAACCCGCTGCCGCCGTGCTGGCTGTGGGTCTTCGGGCCGGTGTCGCGGTGGATGTTGAGAAGGCGCGCTTCCACGCCGCCGTAGACGGGCGCCACGTAGGGAACCCAACCTCGGCCGGAGGGATCGATCAGCTCATCCACCAGGACGTTGACGGGCGCGATGTGCGGCGCCCGCAGGCCGTCTACCTGTTGCTGCCTGAACTGAGGATCGCGCATCCGGCGGTGTGCCACCAGCTCATGGTCTCATGATCTATCGGACATAATTAACGATCTTGAGACGACTGTGGGCTCCGGTGCAAGGGAGGCATAGGCGCGGGTTTCGCTTTGTGCGCGTGTGAGCCCCGGCCCCGGTACTGAATTTCGTCGGCTCGGTAGTCGTGGAGAAACCTCGCTTGCGTGCTGTCAGTCTGGCAAGGTCATGTTCAGGAGGTGGGCATCAGCGGGGTTGCCTTTGGCCCAGTTGGTGAGGATCGAGATCATCTCGTTCCGGAAGCTCTCGGGCTGCTGCTGGAATTCGGCGAGGTTCTCCGAGCGAAGATACCCATGGAACTTCGCTGGCAGTGCTGACAGCAGCCGGTCTAGGGCCCCCCAAGTTTCGTTCCAGGCCCAGGTCGTCATCGACCTCGATGAAGCCCCACTGGTTGGCTGCCATCCGGGCAACCGCTTGCCGTACCAGGAGCCGACGCTCATCACTGCTGGCTTCCAGCGGCGCGACCACGCTGATGCCGCCTTGCCTGAGCTGGCTTCCGGTCGCGTTCCCCAGCGGCGCCAGATCCATCGCCTGCGGCAGTTCCTTGTATTCCGGCCGTCCGTCGACGTACTTCTCGCCCGCCCGCACATACAGCTCAGCTACCGGCGGCCCGGCCAGCGGCACGGCGACGGGATCCTCGACGAGGGCCAGGGGAATGGCCAGTATGGCGGTCTCCCACTCCGCCACGAAGATACCCAGCAGCTCGGCGATGGTCAGGCGCGGATCCGCAACCCCGCCGGCCGCGGCCTCCACGGCGGCGAGCCGGATCCTGAGTGCAGCGGATGCCTGCACGGACTGGTACTGATACCCGTTGGGCAGGACAAGCCGCGCCTCGGCGGTGAATGCCGGGCTGTCGTCGTGCGCGGGGACCGCGCACTGGTACTGCGCGGTCCGCTCGGACTGCCGGCCGCCGTCCCGCTCGGCCAGGATCTCCCAAGGCGGCTGAGCCTGCGCGATGCCGCGCGACCGTGCGAGCGTCATCATGGACTGCGACAGGGCGGCGCCCGGCAGGGCTGCCTGCAGGCGCTCGCGTCCGCGTTTTTCGATGCGCCAGCCGGTGGCGCCTCTCCAGGGCAGGAACGCATCGACGCGGATCACCAGATCCGGCTCGATCCCCGGCCGCCCGATCTGGGACCAGCGATCCGCGTTGAGCGCGGGGTCGTGTCCACGGCGGGCACCGGTCGCCACCGCCAGGTGTCACCGGACCGGTCCTGGATCAGCTCGCCCGGTCCCCACCCGCCGCCGCTGAGCGAGATGATCCGCCGTCCGATGTGATCGGTCTCATCGGCGACCGGCAATCCGGCCAGGGCCGGGTAGTCGGCCGGGCTGGCATCCCGGGACTGCTTGAGGAAGAACCTCCAGGCATCCCCGGCAAGGATGACCGGCTTGAAGTCCGGGACGGCGCAGATCGCCGCTGGCCCCCAGCTGCCTCCGTTCAACTGCTGCATGACGCCCGGCCCGGCCGCGGTAACGGGACCGGCCGGCACGCCCAGGGCGGCACGTCCGCCTGCGGCCTCGTAGACCTCGCGGAACTCCTCGGACCACAAGGGATCTCCCTCACCGACGGCGACAGGCGGTGCGGCCGGGCTGGGGGCGATCACGACGCGCGGGGCCGGAGGGCCGCTGACATTCCAGCCCTCGGTCAGGAGGCGGTGCAGTTCCTGGCCGCTGAGCCAGTGCGTGCCGTCATCGTCGCGCAGGGGCACGGCGACAGAGCTGGCATCGACGGCGGCCTGGGTGCCGTCCGAGCCGGACACGATGAACGGCTTGTCCTTCGACGCCTGGGCGGGCACGTCGATGACCAGCAGTCCGCGCTCGTCGCCGACCGGCAGCCACCAGGTCGAAGAGTCCCTGACAAACGGGAAGACGCGCTCGCGGACCAGCTTCCGGTAACGGTCCCGGTCGATGAGCGTGGCCGGCACGGGGCGTACCTCGTCGATCACCTCGCTGCTGCCCTCCCGGCGGGTGCGCAGGCCGATCACGATCACGCCGCCGCTGGTGTTGGCCAGGGCCGCGACATCCTTAGCCAGCTCCGCGGCCGACTTCCGCTGGTCCAGCTGGTACGGCTGGCCCTTGGCATCAAGCCAGGCGCACTCGCGGGGCCCGATCAGCCGCTCGGGCCTGCCCTCAGCCAGCGCATCCCGCGCCTCATCAGCATCACGCACCGTCACACGCCCAGTGTCCCGCAGACTGACGCATGCCAGATCCGCCGCGCGGGCACAGCACCTGTCCTACGCGACCGACAAGGAAGAGGCGCCAGCGCAGGCCCCTGCCAGGGCGTCGGCGAGCGCAATGAATACCGCAGGCCGGCCGTTCTCCCTGTGGAGACCGGACGACGACCGGTGAAGACCTGCTTCCCAGCGCCTTGCCGACGACCGGAGGATTTGAAAGACTGCGTCAAATGACTTTGCTTAGGTCCACGCGAGGTATATCGCAGGTCTGCCAGAGGTCAATCGCTACGTGAAGCAGCGAGCCTCTCCGGCAACCGGCCTCACCAAATTATGGTCACAAGGATCTTGCGATCTGCTATGAGCCTCAGCGCCGTCCTGGATGCCGGGACACACCTGCCTAGCAGGCACGCTAGCAGCGGAAACTACGGACCGTGTCTGCCGCTTCAGGCCAAACTCAGGGTCACCGGTTCAGTTCCGAAGACACTGCTGCCCAGGGCGGGTGTAGAGCTGGCCATAGTCATGTTTGCTCCATGTTTGCTCGGATGTCGCGGTACCATCCGGCAGCGACCGGTACCAGATGGCACCGGCTTTCAGGGATTGCCGTACAGTTCAGCACGTCATAACATTTCGCGGCACTATCCGGCACGGTTAAATTGGCAGAGCAGCGGACTCTTAATCCGCTGGACCACCGGTCTCAGTGTCGCCAGCGCTCGCGAAACAATCTACGGATCAGAAGGTCGGGCGACCATGCACGTCCGAGCATGCGCGGGGACGAGTAACCAAGTGAGTAACAATCGCCGCCGCCGACGATGGACGCCAGCGGACGCCGATGGACGGTGCTTCCCAGGTCAGACATACCGCAGCCCTGGCAGTCCGCACCGCTAGTTGGCTTCGGGACGAAGAGGCCGAGCTTGACGACGCTGTCACTTCACTACCGGATTGGGCCATGTTTGGATCAAGGCGGCGCCTGCGGCGCCGGATGACGGACAAGACTGGCAGGTCAAATGGACCAATCTCATCCTGCCGGGGTGTATGAATAATTTAGCGGGGTTTGCAATTCGCGCCTCGCGCTGATGGGGAACGGGCGACAGACATGAGCTTTTTCCGGCGTAAGACTCCTGATCGGGAGCGCGGCCGTCCTGTCCGGGCTGGCCGTCGATTTGATGAGCGGCCAAGTTGGATGCGCAACGGGGCGCAGGTTGCGCTGTTAGACGGTTCCGAGATCCTGGAGGTGGTCGGCGAGTCCTTCCACCAGCCCGACCTGTGGGACTTGGCGGGAGCTCGCCCAGGCGGTGATCGTGTGCTCGAGGACATCTGTGCCGTGCTAGTCGCCGAAGACGACAATCCCTACGACGCTGATGCGGTTGCGGTGTGGATCGATGGGCTGCAAGTCGGACACCTCTCACGCGAGAACGCGCAGCTATATCGGCCCGGCCTGCTCGCTCAGCAGGAAGCCCAGGGCATGTCGATCGCGCTTGCGGGCGTCATTGCAGGCGGCGGCATGCGCAGCGACGGGCCAGGGATGCTCGGCGTGTTCCTGCACCATGATCCGGAGGACTTTGGTCTGCACCGTCGTCGCTTCGCCCCGCCGCCGGAGTCGAGGATGCGCACCGGTCTTTCGGATGCGCTCGCGACTGACGCCGCCGATGACTCCTACGACCTGGCCTGGATGACCGGGCTGCCCAGCGACGACATCCGCGCCATCCCCTATCTGCGCAAACTGCTCGCCCACGAGAAGGATCTTCTGGACCGTCATTTCATGTTCGTGCAGCTGGAGACAATTCTGTACCGATGCCGCAGCGCCTTTACCTCGGCGCTCGGCGAGTACGACGAGGCCTGCCGCCAGCACGACGCCGAGATGGACGGCATACGGCAGGCGTGCCTCGCCAAATGGGGCAAGGTGCCACTCCTAGAGACTTACCGGCAGATGGCCATCCGCCAGCAGAAGGCAGACAACTACAGCCAAGCGCTCTGGTGGGCCGAGCGTGGCATCGCCCTCTACGGCCGCGACTGCGCCCGTCCCGAAGCCGTCGAGGACCTCCGCAGCCGAGCTGCGAAATACCAGGCTAAGCTCGCCGACCAGGGCCGAAGCACCGCCAGCGCAAGCTCTGACACTGCCTCCATCTGACGCATGAGGCGGCGACAGCAGCGTGCCCGCTACGTGCCCGATGGGCCGGTCAAACATGGGTTGTTCAGGGTCACTCGCGGTACAGCCAAGGCATCCGATGACCTGGAGTCGGACTGATCAGCGCCGAATGCTGCACTCATTCCCAAGCTGATAGTGCGGGAAGCTTGACTGTGTCGTCGTGCGCACTGGCTGTTGCTGCCTTGAGGGTGTGCAGAGATCAGGAAGAGGTCTAGACCAGTACAGCAGGAAAGTACAGCGACATGGCCGCATAACAGGGGACCAGCGGGAACGTCCAGGGACAAGCATCCTGCCGGTGACCTGGGCAGAGCAGGGGAAACGTGGCAGTGACATGTTTCTACGGATCAGAAGGTCGGAGGGGAGACTTACCTTTACTTAGCGAGCTGTCACAACTTTCTCCACAGCTTTCAAGGGCGCCGCGCCGGACGGCGCGTTGATCGCACGCAAGGCAGCGCGCCCTGGCGAGCGAGATGACGGGCGGGCGGCGCTCGGCGGAGCAGGCGCACTGCGCCCGCTGGACTCTCATCGCATCCAGGCTGGCAGCTCCGCCTTAGCACCTACGGCGCACGGCGGGCTGCCGCCCATGCGCTACCCCGGACACCGCCCGTCACCAGCTCACCGCCGCCACGCCCGCCGACCGCGCCCGCGCAGGGAAGGCCATCCTCCCGGCGCCCCAGCCTTGATCCGCGCCTATCGAAAGGACGGCCAGGAAACCGCATGATCGCCGACAAGCTGATCTCATCGCGGCTGGTTGCTGGCGCGAATCTCTTCGTGGATGGCCTCGATGGCCAGCACTACCGCAATCAAAATCACCGGGTCTTCGCCATCGGCGAACTCCATTGCGATTTCTCGGTGCAATATGCCGCCCTGCCGCAATATGGTCGCCCTGGTAACGCCAGAACTCATCAATGTATAGCCCGGTCCGTAGATGGCTGTCAATTGGCCCGTTGGAGTGCCGACCTCGTAACGCGGACGGAGAAATCCGCGGTGACACACGGTCGCCGCCTGCTGGCCGCCGACTACGACCTCGAAGATCGGCGAAGGCAACCAGGCGAACGGGAAGCCTGGGGGTCGGAGCAGCTTGATGACAGCCAGTTCGTGGCCGTCTGCTGCCCCGAGCGACCACGCCCAGGCGAGCGCGCTGCGCAGGCCTGGGCGCACGCTGGACGTGGACATGGAGAGACTCCTCCAGCCTGGCCGGCAACAGCCGCCGGGCAACGATATGGAGGAGACCCGCTTACGGAGCGGGCGAAGCGGGTCACCCCTTGCATTAGCCTCACCGTGCCACGAACCTCAGCATCACGGCGGGGCGAACTCGCCCGGGCCACGCATGGGCCACAAGCATTCGACGGCACCTGGCAGCCCGGCGACTTCGAACCGGTCAGCTGAGGCCATCCCCTTGCCGCGGTCTGACTGCCCGCGTCCTACGGGCCAGATCCGGCTCGGCTGACAGCAACGGCCACACTCAACGCCTGCCACCCATGCGCCGCAGCATCGCCTCACGCTTGAGCCTCGCGACCGAACTGCGGGTCCGCTAGGCCTTGGCATAAGAGGTCTAGACCAGTACAGCGCGAAAGTACAGCAACCGGACTGTACAACAGGGACCGAGCAGGCACGTCCAGGGACGTGGTCACGCTTGTGACCTGGCCGGGAGCAGGGGAGATGGACCACTGTCCAGTATCTACGGATCAGTAGCTCTGTATGGACCTTGAACGTCATGGTTTGCCGGTTTTGCGGTTGCGTGGCAGGCTCCGCCTGGTTTGCCGGCGGGGCGTGGAGTGCGGGTGGGGTTAGTGGTGCTGGGGGCGTTGTCCTGCGGTGTGCCGGATGGCTGTGATTACTAGCTGCAGGTTGCGGTCGTCGAGGCCGGGGATGGTGTCGCGGAGGGAGACGGGGGTTCCGGCGGCGATGCTGGCGGCGAGCTGGAGGATGCGCTGTTCGCCGCCGCTGACGGGCAGCTGCCCGGCCTGCAGGGCGCTGATCGCGGCGTCCCAGTCGACTTCGGCCATCGTGGTGGCCGCGTCGCTGATGCTGGTGCCGGCGCGGATGAAGTCGGCGAAGTCGCGGCGTTGCAGGAAGCAGCCGTGGCTGACGAGCAGCCCGGCGCCGGCTTCGGCGGGGTAGTACCCGGCCGCGCAGGCGCGCAGCGCCGCCGGCAGCGCGGCCGTCACCGGCCCTGCCCTGGCACGGGAGCGTCGGCGGCTGCGGGCTCGCTGGCCTGGTCACGGGCTGCCAGGACGCGCTGGAGGGCGTTGTGCCTGGCGGGGTCGCAGGCGGTGCCGGCCTGCCAGCAGCGCCAGATGACGTAGATCCGGGCGCGGGCCAAGATGCGCACGGCGTGCGGGTGGTCCTTGCCGCGGGCGCGGGCGGCGTCGTAGATGGCCGCGGCCCAGGCGCTGGCGTGCCGGGAGCCGTCAGCGAAGTCGCAGACGGCGTCGCGGAGCTGGCGGCTGACCGCCCACCGGAAGGTGCGGGAGATGTGCGTGCCGGACTGGCGGGTGACCGGGGAGACCCCGGCTAGCCCGGCGAGGGAATCCGGGTCGGGGAAACGGGCCCGGCAGTCCCCGGTCTCGGCCAGCAGCCGGGCGGCACGCAGTGCCCGGGTGCGAGGCAAGGACGTGAAGATGTGCGCGTCGGGGCGGGCGGCCAGCTGGACGCCGATCACGGTCTCCAGGGTCTTGATCTGGGCGGCCAGCATGGTCACCGTCGCGGTCAAGGTGGCGGTGACGCCTGCCAGGGCGGCCCCGTCCTGCCCGGTCGCTCCGCCAGGCGCGGCCCGCAGCCGCGCGCACAGCACGCTGACCGGGGCCGGGCGGCCCCGCACCGAGATGGTCTTCAGCCAGGCGGCGATTGCCTGCTCATCGAGCTGGCCGGCGGCGTCCTGGCTGCCGAAGCGCTCCAGGAACGCCAGGCTGATCGGGCTGCCCAGATCGCTGAACAGGCCGATCGCAGCGGGGAACGCCGCGGCCAGGCGGGCATGCAGCTGGCTGCATGCCGCCACCCGGTGCGCGACCAGGTTCTTGCGGGCCCGCACCGCCGCCCGCAGCGCCAGGGTCGCGGGCGTGTCCGGGATCAGCGGCCGCAGCCGCGCCCGGTCGGTGCGCAGCGTGCCGGCCAGCACGAACGCATCGAACCTGTCGTCCTTGGCGCCGGCGGACCCGTAACGCGACCGCAGGCTCTTCACCTGCCGGGAGGCGATCACCACCACCGTCAGGCCCGCGGCCAGCAGCGCCGCGACGAGCACGCCGTCGCCCCGCTCGATCGCGACCTCGCTGACCCCGCCCCCGCGCAGCCGCGAGATCAGCTCAGCGATCCCCGCCTTGTCATGAACGGCACTGAACCGGTCTCTCACTCGCCCGGCCATGTCGACCACGCACGCCACGTGATCAGCGGTGGCCCAGTCAATGCCGGCGAACACCCGCCCGGCCGGAACATCAGGCAGAACCTGAATCAGGGCATACTTCATCACAGCCTCCTCGCTGCTTACTCAGCGGGAGGCACCCTTTACCCGACGGAACCGGGACGCCGTCGTCAGCTCACTGTCCGGCGCTCGAAGCGCATGGCTCTGTAGACGATCCGCGCGTCCCGGGCAACCACCAGCCCCGCAGAACTGATCCCGGACCTCACCGAAGGGTCTAGAAGGTCAAGGCGGTGACTGGTGGCACCTGGGGGTGCATCGGTGATCATGGCCACCGACCCGCTAACTGTGGACCTCCAGCCGCATCCCGCACAATGCACATCCCGCAACAGGAACGTCACATACCGGTCACGTCCGGCAAGATGACGGTCCCTCCGCACCGCCCCAAGCAGGGTCACCAGTGAGGTCCATCAGTGAGAAGGTTGGAGGTTCGAGTCCCTCCGAGCGCGCCACCATCTCCGCAGGCCAGGGTCCTGTTCCTAAGCTCTGGCAAGGCCGCGAAACGACTGTCGCCGGGCCTGCCGTCTCACAATTTCTCGCAGCGCTAAACGATCTTGTGAATCTTGGCGAGCGCGTTCGCTGCGCTCGCGTCGCTGACGCGATGGCGCTACGCGTCCGGGCGCTGCATGAGGCCGGGCTGCTGATTGGGCGCGGGAAAGGCACTGCCTCCTGACGGGCGGGGTCGCTAGGGAACCCTCACCCTGGCGCGCCGTTGACATCGAGATCCAGCCGCTCAGCATTGCTCAAGTCATTGACGACACTGGCGCAAGAATCTGGCCACCAGCCAGCGAGAACCCTTGACATTTAAGTATCAAACCTGCGCGCAGATCGTCAGCGGCGAGGGCCGTCCGTGCCCGCTACGTGCCCGACGGATCAGTCCGGCAGTCGTGCTTAGGGACATTCGCGGGACAAACCGACAGGGCCGCCACTAATGGATGAGCTGTGGGAGCGAACCGCTGCACTCATTCCCAAGCTGACAGTCTGCCAGCCGCCGTCCGCTACTCGTGCCTCTCGCCGAGAAGCATGACGCATTCTGACGCAGGGTGTCGCAGGGTGTCGCAGCCGAATACTGCCGAATTGAGCCGTTCATAGATCAAGGCGGCGCCGCAAGCGGCGCCGCTGGCCCGGCGCCAGCGCCGCTGCTCTGCCTCCGGGAGGCCCGCGCGGCGCGCGCCGGGCCGCAGCCACAAGGCTCGCCGGGTCGGCAAGGCTCAATTTGTCACGCAGACCAGAAGCAAGCCCCCGATGGTCGTTCCCGAATCGGCCCTGTGCGCAGCCCGGTGTTAGGTCGGCGGACCGTCAGCAGGCCCGAGATCCGCCGACAGCCATCGCTGGGGACGCAGGTAGATCGCGACCTGCTCGCCAAAGTCAGCTCTGGCGAACTCGAGGTAGGCCGGGACCTTCTCCGCTGGCAGATAGCGCATGGTGATCTCCCGCAGCAGCTCATCGGTCCCTGGAACCGTGCGCGTGACCGGTCCCTCCACCGACACGTAACGGACAGTCGGTGCGACCCGTTCGATCATCAAGGTGAAACGGCCCGCTGCCTCGATGAGGCGAGCCTTCCGGGATCCGGACTCAATCAGCACCCACGCCTCCCCGCCGGGTGCGTACTGGTACCAGATGGGCACGGTCAGCGGGCCGCGGCCCTCGCCTGCCGACACCGACAACGCCGCGATGTGCGGCTCGGCCAAGAACAGCTCGCGGTCGTGTGCCGACAATCTGTTATCTGCCATGAGCCTGAGCGTAGGCAGAGGGACCGACAATCCCCAGGCGGGACGGCCTTCACCCGGCGCGGAAGTATCAGCCCTCCACGGGCGCCGTCAAGGGTCCAAGATCCTCTGGCCGCGCCCCTTCCCGCACTCGCGCAAACCTCGCGTGCATGCAGCGTCTGCACGGCCAGAGCATCTTGGAAGTCCTGCGGACCAGGCCCTTGACGGGTCCCGCTCCGGGCGGTGATCGGCGCCTATCGGGTGAAGCCCACCAGGTGGGAAGCCAACGCTCTAGGAGCGATCATGAACCACAAGGACCACTGCTCAGGTTGTAGCGGCGGAGGCCTGGTGCCCGCCCTCGGATGCGCCTGCGACGGGAATGGCCACACCTGCACGCCCTTAATCTGCGCCATATGCGACGGCACCGGCCTGGCTCTTGACGTCGGGCCTTGCCCGGCTCGGGTGGCGCCTGTCGGGAGGATGGGCCAGGAGCGGTATGCCAGGATGGACCGAATGCCTGCCGAGCCCGAAAATCGTGCTCAGCCCGCGGGGGAGCGCGCGGTCGGGCCTCTCACACATCTCTCACAGACTGATCGGACAAGGCTGGACGAGCATCGCCAGACCGGACAACGGGGAGACCCTGACCTGCGAGTATGGACTCCAGCGCACTGGCTGGACGCCCCGCACTGATCTACGGATCAGAAGGTTGGGGGTTCGAGTCCCTCCGAGCGCGCCAGCTCACCGGCCGTCCCAGACGAGCCACCAGCCTCAACTGCTGCCAAACCTGCTGCCATCGGAGCCCTCAGCTTCCGAGCATGTCGTCAATCGCATCGGCAGCATCCTGGCGAAGATCCATCAGCACGTGGGTGTAGGTGTTCATCGTCACTCCGATCTCCGAGTGCCGGAGGACATCCATGATCGTCCGCGACGGCACGCCCGCCGCGAAACTGGTAGAGAGCATTGTTCCAACCCTGCGGAATACCCCAGCATCGAGAACGGGCCGAGGCGCATCCCTCCTCGTTGATGCTCTTGATCGTGCTCCTGGTGCATCATTCCGTCATCCCAATGCAACCGCACTGGATGCGTCATGGTGGCTTCTGATGCAACCGGGTGATGACATCGCAGGTCAATCAGGCCGGCGACTTGCGATGATCTTCTGGCCTCGGGAAGCCCTGTGTGCTGCGGCGCAGCTGAGCCGCATTCACGGATTCCGGAGAATGATGCAGCTGGTGCAACTCTGTCCATTTGCATGAAGGTCGCGCAGCCATGCCGAAGATCATGCAGCCTCAGCCACCCGAGCCCAGCCCTGTCGCGCAGCTCGTCCCACCGCCGGTTGACGTTCCGGGGCTCCAGCGGCGTGCCCAGCGAGGACGCGAACACCAGCCCGTGATCTTTCCACGCCGCGCCGAGCGCCAGGCGCTCAGCATCCTGCCGGTCCCGGTGATCCTCCAGGTGGCGCACCGCCACCTGGGGGATCACGGGTCACGGACCTGGCCGAGATCACGACGGCACTGCGCACGACCCCGAGTGCTGCGCTGCCGAATTGAGCCGTAGTAGATCAAGGCGGTGCCGCTGCGCGGCACCGCGCCCGGCGTCTGCGGCGGGCTTGGCCTTGGGGAGGCCCGCCCACCGCACGCCGGGCACATGCCAGCAGAAACACGCAGATCAAGACCGCTGTTCGTCACGCCGATGGTCCAGCGCGCTTAGCCGTCTTCCTCGGCCCACCATTGTCCAGCTCGCGGCCACCGCGTCTAGGCCGCCCTCCGGGCGTCGCTTCGCGATGGCTTCGCCAGCCTAGACCCGGCGCCCACTCGCAGGGGTTTGGCGCCTATCGGGAAGACGGACAGGACTAGATGGTTGACCGGGGATTCCGGGCAGGTCAATGGCATTGCGGCGACACGCCGCGGGCGATCCGTGACTGAGTGGTGAAGAGTGTCCAGGATCGGCGTGTTCACACACGTCCGGACCCTGGAGCCCGTCATGATCGCCGACCTGGACACCCTCCTGATCGCACTCTACGTGGAGCTGACCGACCGCATTATCCCCTCGCTCGGCTTTACCCGGTCCGGGCCGGGCATGCCGCCGGAGGTCACCGACGCCGAGCTGGCCTGCCTGGCCGTCGCGCAGGTGCTGTTGCGCTATGACGACGAGCGGCACTGGCTGCGCGCCGCAGGCTCCCGCGTCGGGCACCTGTTCCCGAGGCTGCTGCGCCAGTCCGAGTACAACACCCGGCTGAAGGCCCTCGCGCCGCTGATGGAGGCCGCGCTGCGCTGGCTGGCTGACCAGACACCAAGCAGCGCGGAGATGCTGCGGCTGATGGACGCCACCGCGGTCCCGTGCGGGCACTCGGTCATCACCGCGAAGCGCTCGGACCTGGCCGGCTGGGCCGGCTACGGGTACTGCCCCAGCCACTCGCGCTGGTACTGGGGAAGCAAGCTGCTGCTGATCTGCACCTGCGACGGGACGGTGACCGGGTTCGGCCTGGCCAATCCGAAGCTGTACGGCGAGCGGCAGCAGGCCCGGCAGATGCTGGAGGACCAGCCGGCTAACCGGCCGGCGCCGGGCACAGCCGTGGTCACCGACAAGGGCCTGTCCGGCGAAGACACCGAAGCGTTCTTCGCCAGCCCCGGCCTGGAGCTGACGCTGATCCGCCCGGCCCGCAAGGACGAGAAGGCCCCCCGCTGCTTCCCGAACTGGCTGCGCCAGCGCGTGGAGGCCATCATCTGGGCACTGAAGAGCCAGCTCGGCCTCGAACGGCACGGCGGCCGGGTCCCGGCCGGGCTGTGGGCCCGCGTCGTGCAGCGCCTGCTCGCGCTCAACGCCTGCATCTGGTTCAACTGGCAGATCGGCGCCCCGGTCAAGCGATCCCTCATCGCCTACGATCACTAAGAGCTCCTGACCTGCCCGGAATCCCCGGTCAACGATCTAGGACAGAGGCAGTCTCCAAACTCGGCTACCGCAGCTCGCCGGGAAGCAGGCTATAGATCACGCTGTCGCGGCGGGCTCCCTGGAAAGGAACGTGGGAACGAAGAAGGCCCTCGCGGGAAAACCCGCAACGCTCGGCGACATGCCGCGACGCCTCATTGTCGGGACCGCAAGTCAGCTCCAGCCGGGCCAGTCCCAGCTCGGCGAATGCCCACCGGGCGAGCAGGCGGACCGCCTGTGTCGCGGCACCCCGGCCGCGGGCCTCGGGGGCGAGCCAATACCCAACCGCCGCGCAGCCCTGATCCAGGCGAACCTCACACAGCGAGACGCCGCCGAGCACCACGTCCTGGTCGTGCGGTTCGACCAGCGCGAAGTTCAGCTCATCGCCACGCAAGCGGGCCTCTTCCTGCTCAGCGAAGTAGTCGCGCGCATCAGTGTCGGTGTACGGAGTAGTACGCCATGAGAACCGCTGCATCACCGGATCACTGAACGCCAGCAGCATGCCCGGCACGTCGGCCTCGCGCCAGGGGCGCAGCAGCACCACATCACCAGCCAGGGGCGGTACCGGGAACCAAAGCTCGGCCATGTCGAGATGATCTCCCTTAACAGCAGGCGAGGCTGGCGGATTCTGACAGCAGAAGTGACAGCAACGGCGCCACGCACCAGCCCACTACAGCACGCAGTAGCACCAGTGAGACATGACACCACAGCCCTGCCACCCAGCGGCGGGCAGAGCTGATAAGGAAGAGGTCAGCCCGCCGACCCTGACTGCTGCCAACACTGCTGCCAAGATGGCGGACAGCGGTCAACGAACGGGGACGAATACAGAACCGTGGCCGAGGTTGCGGGCACCTGTAGACAGCCGTGGACAGTCCGCCCAGTCCTACGGATCAGAAGGTTGGGGGTTCGAGTCCCTCCGAGCGCGCCACCATTGCCGCAGGTAGACGTCTTGATCACGTTGTGCCCTACGTGTCCTCGGTCATCATCTGGCCTCATTCTGGCCTTACCCGCATCATCGGCCGCACTGTCGAGGCGGTCCGCGTAGCGGTCCATGTCCCCAGGGTAAAGGTTGCCGTACAAGTCGAGGGTTGTGGTGATACTGGCGTGTCCCATGATCTCCTGAAGCATCTTCGGCGGGTACCCGGCCTGGATCATCAGCGAGGCGGGCCGTGTGCCTCAGGTGGTGAATCCGGAACCGGGCGCTCAGCCTGGTGTTGGCGGCATCCCTATCTGGTCACAGCTCGGCGACCTGCGGCATCGCTCTTTGGCGACGCCTTTCTGACTGATCCGCGGAATCCACGGCTGCCATGACCGGCCAACATCCTCGCCTGAGGCTCACGGTCCGTGACTCTGACCTCTGTCAGCGGTTGTGGCAGGCGGCCAAATCGGGGCTGGGCCGCCGCGCCGCGACGAGCGTTCTGGGCGACGAAATATCCGCCGATATGCGCGCTAGTCCCCGTCCGCGGGTCTGTCGTCGAAGGCACACCCGAATGGCAGTTCTGCCGTGCTGGTGAGGGCTGCACGACGCTGGTTTGATTCCTGGCGGGTCTGACGCGGGTATTTGCGGGCCGAATCTCTGAGCTGCCCGCAGCGACGCGGGTGATGGGGGTGCTGGCTGCGGCTGTTGGCCCCCCGTCGATGAGGCGGCGCAGATTCTGGCCGCCGCTTCTGCGCTGCCCGCAGCTGGGCGCCGGCATCCTCGACGGTGCCACCGCAGCCGGGCTGCTGCCCTCGGGGAAATGCACCACGACTTCGGGCACCGGCTGATGCGGGGCCTCTCTTCGGGCAGCCCGGCCACGGGGCGTCTAGCGGTGCAGATGGAGCTGGAGACTTTCACCTCATGCTGGTGTAGGGGGTGTCTCTTCGCTCCGGGCGTTGGCGATCGGTGGAAGCATCCTCTTGCGGAAGCATGAGACCGAATGTGAGCAGTGACAGGCCGGGGGCGGGGTTCCAGTCAAGCTCTGGCAGACGGGTGAACCCGGCCAGGCGATACAGGTGTTGCGCCGCGGTCATTGCAGGCTGGGTGGTCAACAGCAGGCGGTGGACGCCCCTGACGGTGGCACGCTCGATGACGGCCGAGACGAGTGCCCGGCCGGCACCCCGGTGTTGCTCCTGCGGCGCCACGGCCAGCGCCCGGACTTCTGCTTCGCCGGGACTGCGGGCGATCTCGCTGAAGCGGTAGAACGGCTCGAGCATTACTGTTCCGACGATGCGCCCGTTCTCCTCCGCAACCAGCACCTCGCCGGTGCCGGATATGCCAAGCCCGCGCAGCACCTCAGCGTAGCCGGGGTTTGCCAAAAGCAGCCCGCCCGCCCGGTATGCGGCGACCCGCAGCTCACCGATCCCGGCCAGCTCGCCGGCCCGGGCATCCCGCACGATCACATCGCCTCCAGCCCCTGCGCCGATGCCGGGCCGCCAGCCGGGCGAGCCCTGCCCCCGGTGGCCACCCGGCGAGATCCGGTACCGGCGCGGCCGCGCCGGGCGTGACTCGCTAGCTTGGGTGATCTCACGACGCCACCCGGGCTGGCGCGCGGGGGATGTTCGCGCCACGGACGGGCTGCCGCCGCAACCGCCCGCAGCCCGCCCGCCACCCGTCCATGTGCCTCAGAAGCCGCCGCCCACAAGCCGGATCAGCAGCAGGGCGGTAGCCATGAGCAAAAGAAACAGAGCTGTGCCGGCGATACTTGCGACTCTGGTTCTCATCGTCGCCTCCCTTGTGTGCGTGTGTCAGGTTCGCTCAACCGGGAGGCGTTACCGGGCGGGGAACATTTGTTCCCCCGGCGGGAGGCGGAAGCTGATTCCGGCGGTCAGGTGTGCCAGGTGATCGGGGCTCGCGGATCGGGCGTGTAGCAGCAGAACGTGCCGGTGTGGATGGTCGCGTCGAGGTGGCCGGCGAGGGCGGGACTGTGCGCCCGGATCCGTGCCAGGGCGATCTTGATGGCCTTGGTGATGCTACCCGGGCCCGCTCGGCCGGGGATCCGGCCGCCCGGTCCCGGCCGCCGAGCCCGACGGCCGCGGCCAGCTCGTCGGCCAGGAACTGCATTTCCTGGCGCGCTTTCGCGGCCCGGACCGGGTCGGCCCACGAGGTTGCCTCGGCCAGTTCCTCCTCCAGCTCGCGCAGCCGCGCCCGGTAGGCTGCCTTCGCCTGCTGGTCCAGGATGGGCCCGGTGCCGGAGAGCCGGCCCTGATGCAGGCCGTCTTCCCGCGCCGGGCTGGGCCGCGCACCGCCGGCGCTGGCTGCCTGCCCGGCCGCCGCGAGGTCCAGCACGTGGAATTCGCGGCCGGGATGGCGCAGCAGGTGTGCCAGGTAGTGCAGGCCTTTGACGTCTTTGAGCCGGAACGCCTCCCCGGCGAAGGCGATCGACCAGTACTCGCCCTCGCGCCGGAACACCGGCCACGAGGCAGTGCCTTCCGCAGCAGGGGGCGCTGGGCGCGGCGCCTGTCCTGGGTGGCCGTTGCCGCGGGCGCGGGCGAGGTCTTCCCCGGCCCGCTCCGCGAAGGCCGTCATCCCGAGCCGCCTGGCCGTGCCGTGCGCGGCCGCCAGTAGCCCGGCCGCCCGTTCCCGGTCACCCGGCTGGTCGCGGGCCACCAGCAGGCGGGTCAGATCGGCCTGGGTCCGGGCCGTCCACGGCCGCGCGCCGATCCGGGCGTTGAGGTCGAGGGCATCTTGCAGGTGCCGTTCGGCTGCTTGGAGGTCGCCGGCGGTCAGCGCCGCGAGCCCGAGGTAACGGTCGACCGCGCCCGTGCTCGATTCCAGGGTGTCCACGACCAGGCCGCGGTAGGGGAGCAGCAGGCGGTGCAGCACGGCGGCACGGTCGGCGTCGCGGAGGAACCAGGCAACCTCCGCCAGGTGGCTGAGGCTGAGCAGCAGGTCGTTGTTCGCCGGGATGATGGCGAACCGGTCGGCGGCCAGCTCCTCGAGGACCGACCGGGCGCCGTCCTGGTCCCCGAGTTCCGCGAGCAGCCTGGCGAGCAGGCAGCGGAACAGCGGGCGGGTAGGAAACTCCTCCACCGAGCGGCGGATCGCCGGCTCCATCTCCGCCAGCCGCCCGTCCTCGCTGCGGAGGGCGAACAGCTGCACCCGGGAAAAGACCACGGCGTCCCACGGCACGGAGCTGGCACCGAGCCGAAGCCCCGAATCCACGAGTGCCCCGGCGTCGGCGAAGCGACCCTCCAGCAGCGCCAGGCTCGCCTTAATCACAGTGGCGAGCCACCGAGACGCCGGCTGGCGCAGCTCATCGGCGCGCCGCTGCGCCGCATCGAGAGCTCCCCGGTACTCTGCGATCCGGCCGGTCTCCAGGAAGACCATGGCACGCTGGTATTCGCCTGCCTGTTCCAGCTCCTTGTCGTGCGCGGCGCGGGCCACCGCCCGCAGTTCCTCGGCGATCGCCAGCCGTTCCTGCGGATCGTCGTGCCCCATCAGCGCGTTCTCCCGGCAGGACAGCGCGTAAGCCAGCGTCGAAGGATCACCCAGCGTCCGGGCCAGGGCGACCGCCTCCCGGCTGAGCGCATCCCGTGGCCCGCGGTCGGGCTGGTCGCGGAGCGCGACTGCCAGATGGGCGAGGACCCGCGCACGGACCGGCCCGGCGTCTTCTTTGTCTGCGAGCACGGCCCGCGCGTCCTCCAGGAGGGGGATCACGTGCCGGTCGCTGGCGCCGCGCTCGAAGGTGAACCGGCCCGCATAGGCGAGCGCGGCCTGGCCCAGCTCCGTGGCCATCCCGTATTGCCGCGCGAGGCCGGCCGCGAGGCGGAGCTCTTCCCGTGCCGCCTGGCGCTCGCCCATCCTGGTCAGCGCATCACCCAGCGCTAGCAGCAGCCGGCACCGGGCCCGGTCCTGCCCGGGCGGCCGGGCGAGGCTGAGCGCGGCCAGGGCCATCCGGAACAGCCGGGCCGCCTCCTCGTAGGCCAGCAGACCCATCGCACGCTGCCCGGCCTGGCCGGCGTAACTGACCGCCTTGCCCGCGCCGCCACCCGCCGTCGCCTCGAAGAAATGGTGGGCCAGCTCGGCCAGGTGAGGGCCCAGGTCCTGCGCGTACAGCGTCTCGAGAGCCTCCCCGGCCCGTTGATGCAGCCGAACGCGCTGGCCGGCCGGGATGCTCTCATACAGGGTGTCGCGGATCAGCCCGTGAGTGAACCGGAGCCGGCCGGGCGCGCCGGGAACCGCGGCCACCATGCCGGTGGCAATGCTCTCGTCCAGGATGTCCAGCAGCTCGCCCGCAGACAATTTCGAAAGCTGTTCCAGGGCGGGCAGCGAGAATTCCCGGCCGAACATCGACGCCAGGCCAAGTACCCTGCCACATTGCTCCGGCAGGTGATCCAGCCGCCGCCCGATGACCTCGCGGATCCCTTCCGGGATAGCCAGCCGCAGCCCCGCCGGGTCGCCGGCCCGTTCCAGGCGGCCCTCGGCAGCCAGCAGCCGGACCACCTCCCCCACAAACAACGGGTTGCCCTCAGTGCAGCGGTGCACGGCCGCCACCAAGCTTTCCCGCGGGATAACTCCAGTGATCTCCTGTACGAGGCGGGCGACGGCGGCCTCAGCGAGGCCAGACAGCGGAACGTGCCTGGCCGCAGGTTCGCGGGAAAGCTCCGCCAGCGCGACGGTCAGCGGGTGGCCGCGGTCGAGTTCAACATCGCGGTAGGCCCCCAGCACCAGGACACTGGCGTCCCCAAGTTCCCGGGCAACAAACCGCAGCAGCAGGATCGATGACGCATCAGCGGCATGCAAATCATCGAGAACCAGCATCAGCGGCTGCCCCGCCCCCGCGTTGCGCAAGAACGTGGCAACCGCATCGAACAGGCGGAACCGGTCGGCCTCCGCTCCCGCCGGCGGGGGCGGGCGGACATCGGGCAGGATCTCGGCGACCTCCGCCACGATCTGCGCGACCAAGGGGGCGCCCGCTCCCAGCTGCGCCCGGAGTTCCTCGCCGCCGACGCCGCGGACGCAGGCCCGCAGCGACTGCACCCACGGCCAGTACGCCGGCGCGCCGCCGGCCTCCCAGCAGCGGCCCCACGCCACCTTGAACCCGCGGTCCCGGGCCCGCGCCGCCGCCTCATGCGCCAGACGGCTCTTCCCAATCCCGGGGTCCCCGGCCAGCAGGAACAACCGGCCGCTCCCGGCGACCACGTCGTCGAGGCCGGCCAGCAATTCAGCCAGCTCGCCGTCCCGGCCGACCAATGCCGGTGCTGTCCTCGGCCGTTCCCGCATCCGGCCCCCACTTGTGCCCGCTAAGGGCTCGCGACGAAATAACTTCTGGTCGTTACGGCGTGTCGTCCGGCCGGACCGTATAGTTCCATGCGCCGTGGAAATCGTGGTAGGTGACCGGCAGTGCCTCGACGTCCTTCTTGGTGTACCTGACGCCGGCCGGGTAGCCGCCGGTGTCCAGGACGCAGTGGACGGTCAGCCCGGTGGCTGTCGTGGTGCTGCTGATCAGGTCGATGATGATCTGGTGGGTTCTGAGGGGGCGGCCGCGCCAGTTCATGGTGATCTGCGAGAACAGGCGGTGCTCGATTTTGTTCCACTTGCTGGTGCCGGGAGGCAGGTGGCAGACGGTGATCTGCAGGCCGGTCCCGGCGGCGAGCCTGGCGAGCTCGACTTTCCAGGCGCGCACCCGGTAGCCGTTGGAGCCGCCGCCGCCGGCGCAGATCAGCAGCTGGCCGGCATCGGGGTAGCGCTGCCGGCCGGTGGTGTCCCACCAGGTCCGCAGGGTGGCCACGGCGAACGCGGAGGTGTCGTGGTCGGTGCCGACGCTTACCCACCCGGTGTTCGCGGACACGTCGTAGATGCCGTAGGGGATCGCCTTGCCGAGCTGCTTGTCCATGAAGTCGTGCACGTTCACCTGCCCGGGCTGCCCGGCCGGCTGGTACTCGCGCCCGCCGTTCTTGAAGTCCCCGACGTTCTCTTTCTTCTTCGCATCCACCGAGATCACCGGCTGGCCTGCGGCAATGAACCCGGCGACCTGCTCGCTGAGGTAGCGGAACTGGGCGTCGCGGTCCTCATGCTGGCGGCCCTCGGTCACCTTGGCGTTGCCCTGCAGGCTGAAGCCCATCGCGGCCAGCATCCGGGCCACCGTCCGGTCCGAGACCGCATGCCCGGCCGCGGTCAGCGCCCCGGCCAGGTTACGGGTCGACTTGGTCGTCCACACCAGCGGCGACATAGGGTCCCCGCGCGTCTCGGGATCGACCAGCTTCGCCAGCCCCGCCGCCAGCTGCGGATCGGTCTCGGCCAGCTTCTTGCGCCCCCCGCCGGGCGCCCGCACCCTTGGCTGCGGCTCCGGCTGGCCCTCCACCTCCCGGACCCCGCGGGCGATCGTGTCCGGATGCACCCCGGTCGCCTCGGCGACCGCCTTGATGCCGCCCCGGCCCAGCTCACCGGCTTCCGCCCCGAGCAGCAGCCGCCGCTGCCGCTCATCCAGGCGGGGGCGCAGCACCGCGTACTTCCGCGCCGCCGACTCCGCGGCCTGCGCAATGGCGTCCATACCACAGACGATAGGGCTCGCGGAGCCGAAAACCTAGCTTATTCTGACGCGCGCGCTAACTCGATTGTCCCGGCGCCAGCGCCGCGGCGGAAGCCGGCCAGGCTGTTTCCGCCGGATTCCGCCGGTCCCACGGTGCCAGGACGGCCCATCCCCGGATAGCCAATGACCTTCGGTGAACGTCGGCCAAGAGCGCGCGAGGAGATGCAGTACCTGGGTCGGTGAGCTGGCCGCAGCCGTGGACCGCTCTAGCACGGATCCGGGCACAGCCCAGCCCTCGCCGACCAGCTTGACGCCACCATCCACACCCGGACGTTCTGCGGTTTCCCTGCCCTCCACAAACGGCATATGGCAGGCTCAGCGGAGTCACCGCCGCTCCGGCCTAATAGGCCGTGCGCGCAATGCCTGGCGGAAGGGCCTCCCGTCAACCCAGCTGTGCGATCATGCGTGACAGCATCCCGGGACCATAGCGTCATTCCTGGCCGGCCTGTTCCCGTACCTGCCGCAGCAGTCCGGCTACAACAAGCGGCTGCGGGCCGCGCTCGGGCTGGTCAAGCGGGTCATCCGGCTGCTCGCCAGGTCGACCGACTTCTGGCTGGATACCTGCTGGATCGTGGACTCCACGCCGGTGCCGTGCGGGATGTCGCGGCCCACGGTCCAGCGCTCGGACCTGGCCGGCTGGGCCGGCTACGGCTACTGCGCCTCCCACTCGCGGTTCTATTGGGGACTGCGGCTGTATCTGGTGTGCACCCCGGCGGGGATGCCGATCCTGTGGGCACTGGCGGACCCGAAGCTCGGCGAGCGGGAGGTGCTGGCCGCGATGCTGGAAGCAGAAGCGGACGTGGCCGCCGCGCACGAGGGCATCTTGCTGATCTCGGATAAAGGCTTCGCCGGGCGGGACTTCGAGCAGCTGCTGGCCTGCTACTCGATCACGCTGCTGCGACCCTCCCGCGCGGACGAGCAGGCCCGCAACGGCGAGCCGATGCTCAAGAAGGTCCGCCAGCTGATCGAATCGGTCAACGACACCCTCAAGGGCCAGCTCGACCTCGAAGACCACGGCGGGCGCAGCTGCGCGGGCGTGGCCATCCGCGTCGCCCAGCGCATCCTGGCCATGGCCGCCGCGATCTGGCGCAACAACCAGACCGGCGCCCCCGTCACCCGATCATTGATCGCCTATGACCCACTAACCAAGATTCGGACTTACTCGTCTAGATGTTTTTGCGCCGCCCGGCCGGGGCGGCGGCCGGTTTCCGGGGGTTCCCGGGGGTTCCCGGGCAGGTGCCAGTTAACGCCGGTGCCGTGGCGGGGGCCAGCGTGGAGCGCCCGCAGCGCGCCAGCGCTGTCAGCTGACAAGCGCGAGGACCAACGACGTTGAGGCCGGTAAGGCCGGGCGTATCCTCGGCTGGCCGGGACCTCCATGGGCCAGCTGCGCGGCCGGGCTCATCCTCGCGCTGACTACTGTCGACGGCAAGTGAAAACTGATCAGCTGGCGGCTTGCCTTGCCGCGCAGTGGTCAGTATTCAGTTGCCGCCGGCAACTACCTGCTCTAACGTCACCCGTGCGCTGATGGCTAAGGTGGACACGGCGCGGAGCAAAGGAGACAGCGTGGAGCGCACAGTTCGCACCCCGGACGGCCGGACGCTGGCTGTCGAGGAGTCCGGTGATCCCGCTGGCCGACCGGTCCTGGTGCACATGGGCACGCCGAACTCCAGGCACCTTTATGGCCCGAACGTGCGGGATGCCGCCGCCCGTGGGCTGCGGCTCATCAGCTACGACAGGCCGGGCTACGGAGGGTCCTCGCGGGCGTCGGGGCGCACCGTCGCCGACTGCGCCGGCGATGTCCGCACGGTCTGCGCTGAGCTCGGCATCGATCGGCTGGCAACGTGGGGCATCTCAGGCGGCGGCCCGCACGTGCTCGCCTGCGCTGCCCTGCTCCCGGACCTGGTGACCGCCGCCGCCTCGCTCGCCTCGCTGGCCCCGTACGGCGCTGAGGGCCTTGACTATTTCGCCGGCATGGGCCAGGACAACGTGGATGACACCCGCCTGTTCCTCGCAGACGAGGCTGCGGCCAGGGCAAAGACGGATAAGGACCGTGAGGAACTCCTGGCCACGTCGCCTGAGGATGCGGCCAAGGCGATTGAATCACTCCTCACGCCGACAGATGCCGCGGCCCTGCGCGGCGAGCTGGCCGAATACCTGACCTCCTCCTCGCAGGACGGTCTGGCGCCCGGCAGCCAGGGATGGTGGGACGACAACTGCATGGTCAGGCCGTGGGGATTCGACCTGGCCGGCATCACTGTCCCGGTCCTGTTGCTGCACGGCAGGCAGGACATGTTCGTGCCGTTCGGCCACGGCGAATGGTTGGCCGCGCACATTCCCGGCGTCGAGGCCCGGCTGCTCGACGACGACGGGCACCTGACGCTACTGCAGAATCGTGTACCCGAGGTGCATGCCTGGCTGTCAGATCACCTGTAGCGCGCCAGTAAGCCCCTGCCTTGTTGCCGGTCAGTCACAACGCCGCCGGGTTCGGTATCCGGTGGCGTACATGGTGCGCAGTTCACCGGTGGCGAGGTCGACGGCCCGGGTGCTGCCTTTGAGCAGAACCGGATCCGCGGACCGCGGCGCGTTCACATGCCGCGAGACCCGCGTAGAGTGCGCCGCATCACCGCTCATCGCAGACAACCCCTTGACTCCCGATTCCGGCAGGAAGTCCACCAGGGTCAGACTCGCTGACTACCTGGCCGGGCGCGGCGCGCATTACCTGGTCACCGTCAAGCGCAACCAGCCCGCCGTGTTCGCCCAGCTCACAGGCCTGCCCTGCGGCCAGGTACCGGTAGCTGCCCAGACCAGCGAGCGGGGACACGGCCGGGCTCTGAAGCCCTAGTCCCGCCTGGACGGAACATCCGGCACCTCCAAGCCGGACAGCTCGTTCATGATCTCGGAAACGCTGACCTCGTATGCGACTTCGCCCGAGCGGGGATCATGCCCGCTGAGGACGTAGCTGACCGGTGATTCGGGAT
>WNGK01004634.1_pt1 | contig 24495 bp, 22 predicted proteins | sample 5400601 | NCBI WGS metagenome assembly WNGK01 (sample SAMN13153376, study PRJNA577476) | soil metagenome | isolation source: 60 cm soil or saprolite under Garry oak tree replicate 1 | place: USA:California | collected 2016-06-15
TGTTGAGGTATTTTCATACGTCACACACTCCTTTGTTAGTTTAACGGAGTGTGCTGTAGCTGAATCACTCTGTGAAGCCGTTAGTACTGCATTATCTGACAGTCCCGATTACATATCGCCGCTTGCGGCCTTTGACCTTTTTCCCTCCATCGTAGCCACGCACTCCGCCCTTTTGCGTCGTTTTCACCGATTGACTGTCGATGATGGCCGCGCTGGGAGTGGGCTGGCGCCCTTGTTTCTGGCGCACCCATTGGCGTAAGGCGGTGTGCATGCGCTTCCAGATCCCCGTGTTGCGCCAGATGCGGAAGTAGCTCCACACCGTGGTAGAGGCGCGGAAACTCATGGGGCAAGGCTCGCCACTGGCTCCCGGTGCGGTCCAGGTACAAAATGGCATTGATCACTTCACGCATCTCGGTGGTTCGGGGGTGTCCTCCTGGCTTGGCGGGCGGGATCAGCGGTTCAAGGATCCTCCACTCGTTGTCGGTCACATCACTGGGATAGCTTCTTCGCTGCATCTTTCCACCTCTTCTCTCCCTTTTTCCTTTGTTACTCTTCCTCTATTGTATCACCTGGCCGGTGTCCTTGCCGAGCCGCTTTCCAAGCCCATTTATCGGCTTGTCCTCTCTCATCTGGCTTCTCAAGCCTTTGCACACAGCCTCTTAGGCCGTTTTTGTGAAGCAGCAAAGCTGAGGAAATTACTCTAGGGTGTGAGGGGAGAGTTATTGAGCTTACTAGCCTCAGCAATACAACGGAAAGAAATATTTGTGCGACGCGAACAGGTTGGGCTTCTCACCAACTATGAGACGTGATAGAGCCACCCCTAGTGTGCTCTCAAAATGTTAGCCGAAAAGTTGACCACTCGATAACTACCCCTGTGTTTTCTTCATTGGGTATGTGTTGCGGGGATCGTCAAAAATTGCCAATCTTCATCCATGAGGTCATTCTCCCCAACTAGGTGTTCTTTACCCAATCGTGTTCTCAATCGACTCCGGTACTGGTTTGTTCATCGCCTTGAGATAGATGGTAGCCTTGCCAAAGAAAATCAAGATCGCTTCTCCATAGTGATCGACTTCCCGTTCAACTGTCGAGTGAAATCCGCCTCGATCAACACGCTTGGTCAAATCTTCCTTCGAGAAAGCAGAGATCGTCTCGAGCATCTCGTCGTCCAGTGCTTGAAACCATGCCTTGAGACGAGTGATATCACTCTCCAACCCTGCTTCCGTGTTGTGGTAGGACAAATCTCGCACACCGGTTTTCAACGACTGAATGTAGGAATGCTCAAGGTCTCCCATCTTGCGCAACAACGCGCCCAACGTTATATTCTGTCCGCCAGGGCTGAACGCCAGATCAGCATTGCTGAGGATGTCTAGCAATTGCAACCGCATCCCCCGCACTTCCTCAAGCCACGGCCATCTCTCTTGTATGAAACGTTTCATCTGCTTTCCTTTCGTAGAGGGCTTTGCTTGACTCCTATCTCCCACACAACTTAGCTATAGGTATAGGATAGTTTACGTTATTTGTCAACTCAGAAACGTTCTCGTTCCAAAGGCTGATCTTGAATATATCCGATCAGTAAGCCCAAACGTGACAGTATGGATTATCCAGGCTATACAAGAAAAGCGACAACGCGAGAGCGAAGCTACAAACAGTGCGGGGAAAACTCAGTCTTTGCCGCTTCGATATTTATATATCAATGACGTATAACGAGCATGAAAAGGGCGAGAAGTCGAGATAACTGACGAAAAGATACATTGTACTCTATAACTGAGGCTGAGCTTATGTGTGAAGCCGCTCTAGAGGCTCTTGTACTCCACTTGAAGACGTGCACCTTGTGACAAGGAACACGCCACGCCACGTTCGATGCGCAACGCAGAGACAAAGCCGAAGGCGAGGAGAGAAAAGCCTGCTTTTAGGCGCAGGAAAGAAGAAAAGAAGAATGTACAATCGCAGAGAACCATAGGTATTCACCAATTGAGCGCGCTAAGAGACTTCTTTCCAAAGAAATTCATGAGATTTGTCCCCACCTCGTTCATTTCTTCCTCTGCTTCGCTACAAATACTAGAGTAGATGAAAGTGATGATGCCTTAGCGTGAGATCTTCTGAAACGAATGACATGACGGCAGATGTCATAATCACTTCTATCGAAGTGGTAGCCGACCTATTCCAGCTATCGAGAAGTGAGCGGTTCGAATAGACGAGCTTGAGGTGCTATTTTTCAGTGCTCGGTTGGTACTAGAAAGATTCGAGAATATTTCGCTTGCGTCGTTCAAAATTTAACGGATGCACGATAACATTGCACTAATGCAATGCAAAGTCTCATTCAGTGCACTGCAAAGTCTCATTCAGTGCAATGCAAAATCTAACGTTACAGCACGCCCGCGCTGAAACCATTGATACCGGCATTCAACGCCACTGGTACAGCGCACTTGATCGCTCCCTCCGGTTTCAAAGTGACTATCCTGGCGGGCCTTATTGCTGGCGCTACACGGCGACTCTCAAAGAGGCGCGGGAAACAGTTCCAACGGCTATTACCTGCTGAGAAGCGTCAGGGGAGCTGGCAGCGCTTGCTGGCAACAGGACTGGTCATCGCGAGCATTGCCGGCTATACCTTTCTCAGTGGAGGCGGTCCCGCGGCATTACGCGCGGGCATCATGGGCGTCGTGCTCGTCATCGCACCCCGTTTTGGGCGTGTCTACAACTTCTATACCGCCATCGCGCTGTCCGCGCTGCTCATGAGCCTGTTCGATCCATTCGTGTTGTGGGATGCTGGATTCCAGTTGTCTTTACTGGGAACGCTGGGAATCGTCATGCTCACCCCTCGCATAATGCGCCTGTTTCATCTTCTGGAACGGGCCTGTCAGCCGAGATCGCGACCTTCCCTATCTTTGCGTTGACCTTCCAGCAGGTTTCCTTGATCGCGCCCATCACCAACCTGCTGACTGTGCCCCTGCTGGTAGTCATGATTGTACTGGGGTTGCTCGTATGTGGAACCGGGATCATCGCGCTGCCCATCGGGATATTCTTTGGGTGGTTCGCCTGGACACTACTCTGGTACCTGATATCTGTTGTCACCTGGTGCTACACGCTTCCTTTAGCCTTTTTCTCGGTGAATAACCTTTATACAGGTGTGGCATGGGGCTATTATGGACTGCTCGCTTTGATCGTCAGCACATTGCTTCTGCGATGGCCCCAACAGCAGCACTCAGGCCTGCTCAAAGCCACACCCCCACCTCTCTCGAAGCGTACAAGGCGTTTGATTCAACTCGGTGCAGTGCTCATTATCATGCTGGCAACCGACACAGCAGCCCTGGCAGTGCGTTCCGATGGACAACTGACGATTACCTTTCTCAATGTTGGACCGGCCAATAAACCTGCGCAAGGCGAGGCGATCCTGGTGCGCACCCCAGATGGGAAAACGGCCTTGATCGACGGAGGCCTGGACGCATCCTCGCTGGCCACAGAACTAGATGCTCGCCTACCCTTCTGGCAGCGCTCGCTTGATATGGTGATCCTGACCGCTCCCAGACAGGATGATCTCGTGGGCTTGCAAGATATCGTGACGCGCTACCAGGTCGGGGAAGTGGTTGATGCAGGGATGCTTCATCCCAACACCGGCTACGCCCTCTTCAGGCGTACCATCAATGAACGCAATATTCCCTATACGCAAGCGCGAAAGGGCGCGGTAATCCTGCTGGGATCGCAGGTTGTTTTCCAGGTATTATGGCCTGTATCACCGCTGCATAAAGGCAGCACAGAAGAACTTGACAACGGCCTTATATTGCGGCTGCAAGCTCCTGGCCTGCGCCTACTGCTGGTAGGCGAAACCGCGCTGAGCAAGTATGCCCTGTCGGGGTTACTTACGACAATCGACAAAAGCTATCTCCAGGCAGAGGTAGTGCAGCTTGTGGCTGAGGCGAGCAAAACGTTTCCAACCGGATTACAAGAGGTACTGCAACTGGCCCATCCCTCAACTGTAGTCATCACACCTGCTATCTTGCCTTCGAAATTGCGCAAGGCTGGCGCAACAACTGTGCTGGCACCAGCATCGCTCCAACCTACCAACGGCGCGTGGCAGATTGAACAAACGGCGCAAATGGGAACGTTGGAGATCAGTAGTAATGGAAGTAGATGGGCAATTAGTGCGGATGCGTAGAGGCGCATTAAATTACCAGACAATAGTCCATACAAATTGCTGGAAACAATCTGATATGCTATGATACACAACATCCTCATAGAAATATCGGGATGTTTTTTGGTTGCGGAACACGAAGGAACAGATACATGGGTACCTGCGAGCGTTGCGGCACAGAGATACCGGAACAAGTGACGATCTGTCCATCATGCGGAACGCCGATTTCGAGAACGAAGACCGGTTTTGAAGGAGAGACCCGACAGCCATCGGAGTCACAGAAGGAGCGAAGTAACCTCTTTCCTGGATCAGCATTCGCAGAATATACACCGCAGCCCCGCCCCGTGTACGAGCGCAACTACGCGGCGCAACCCACCGCCAGGGAAAGCGATACCTCGAAAGAAAGCGAGCCTTCATCACAACCACCGGAGACAGAACAGGTCTCCACAGCCTCTCACGCGTACCAACCATCTCAGCCGTTCACATTCTCGCTGCGTATCTTCAATACCAACCTGACTACCCCGGTGCTGGTCGAAGTGCTGCTTTCGCTCGTCCTCGGTATCTACGGCGTGGGCTGGCTGCTCGCCGGCGAAATCCCCACTGGCATCCTGCTGCTGCTCGCGAGCTTCATCATCTACCTGCCACTGGTGATTATTTCATTTATCTTTGCCACCTTTACGTTCGGGCTAAGTATGCTGTGTACCGGTCCCCTCGCCATTAGTGCTATTCTTTTCAATGTCTTGATGTTGAATAGGACCATCAAGCGCAAGCGTGCACGCTATACAATGGCGCAGCCCAGGTAGCCTTTGTTAGCCATCAAGTCTACTTCGGAAAGGCCAGCCTGCGATACTTTTCACGTGACTCCGACCATGCTTCATCCGAGAGGCCCAGTTTTTCACGCACGGTCTCAGGCGGAATACCCGTCTTGAGTTGCTGCACGGCGAAGGTATCGCGCAGCAATTGCAGGGTGACGCGCTTTTTAATATTCGCTGCCTTCACCGCTCGCGCCAGGACGTAGTTGAGATTGCGGTCAGTGCAGACAAACAATTCGCTGGTGGGATGATATTTTGCCAGGTAGCGTTTCAGGATGGTCGTGAACTCGGCGGGCAAAGCAAGGCGGCGTTCGCGGTGCTGCTTGCCGGTCGCAGCGTCAAAATGCACAGTGATGGTAGGCATGTCTGGATTCGAGAGGTCAATATGTTCCATTTTCAGCCCCATCACTTCTTCTTTCTTCAACCCGGCATGCAGTATCAGGTAGACCAGGCAGTGCGCGCGGGGTTCTTCGGTCGCGCTCTGCAACAGGCGCTGCACTTCGTCATCAAACAGCAGCAGCGGCAGCGGCGGCAAGGGCCGCTCTAACACCAGGCTCGCCGATGGATCTTCGCGAATGACACCCTCGCGTGTCAACCAGGAGAAGAAGTTCTTCAGGAAGGTGACGCGCCGCGCCATGGTTTTCGGCGCTGGGGTCGAATCTCTTCCTTTGCCGAACTTCAATTTCATCAGCCAATCGGTCAGATGCTCTTTCGTAATACGGCCAACGGGCGTATCACGGCCAATAAAATCACTGAACATGCGCAGGTCCGAGAGGAAACAGGTGATAGTATACTCGGATTTGCCGCGCAACTGCAAATCCTGTTGATAGGGCAAAAAACACGCCAACAGGCTCGACTGGTCGGTGAGCGGGTTAGTGCGCACAAGCGGCGGAAAAGGGGTTGTCTGTGGATCGGGCGGTTCCGTAATCACCGCCGTACCGCCTGTAAAGAGGTCAGGCTGTAAGACTGTACTGTCATCAGTAACGATCGGTTCCGGTTGGGACGAGTGCTGATTGTCCTTCTGCATAAATCTCTCCCTCATCAGTATCGTTTTTACCAGGGCTACCTCTAAATCCATCACTGTGTGTCAACAGTGATGTAAGGTAGGTACCTACTCCCTGTACCTTGTTTTTTCATTATAGCACGTTTATAGCAAAAATGTTCAAGCTTCTATAACTTGTTACCTGCATACGCATGATTCGTCTCTGATGTGTAGACTTCCGCAAATTCAACTTGATAAATCAGGGTTTTTACATGAAACGCTTACAACCGTGGCTGCCCGCCATCGGCATTTTTTGTCTCGCGCTACTGGTGCGCGTGATCTATAACAACACTGTCGCCTATCATTACGATCCTTTGCACGATTCGCTGTTCTATCAAACCATCGGCTTCAATATCATCAAAGAGCATTGTTACTGCCTGCATCCTGGCAGTTCAACGATAGACCGCGCTCCGCTCTGGCCATTTATTCTGGCCGGCATCTCGCTTATTTTCGGCCCCAGCAATTATTTCGCGCGCCTCTTTCTCTCCTTGATTGGCTCAGGCACCTGCGTCATCGTCTACCTGTTCGTGCGCGACCTGTTCAGCTGGCGACTTGGGCTGCTAGCAGGCATCGCGGCGGCCATCTATCCTGAACTCTATATCTATGATGGCTGGCTCTACACCGAGTCCCTGTACACATTTCTCTTGTTCGCCGTTTGTTACGTGTTGTACCGCATCCAATGCAACAAGACAGAGAAGCGTGGATGGAGGTCATGGCGCATGTGGCTAAGCTGCGGCGTGCTTCTAGGGCTGCTCGCGTTGACACGGCCAAACGGGGTGATTGTGATCGGCCTGGTGATTGCCTGGGCCATCGCAATGATCTGGTTCAAGGTGCTAGCGCGCCGCGCAACGCTCATCGGGGTGGTTACGGCTGCACTGATCGCCTGCGTCTTGATTGCTCCCTGGACGGTGCGCAACTACCTGGTCTCGCATACCTTTATTCCAGTAGCCACGGGCGACGGAAATGTATTGCTTGGTTCCTATAACGACAAGGTTTTGACAACACCCGGCTTTCAAGGTTCATGGATTGATCCCCTGATATCCCGGCCCGATGTTGCCAAACCATTTCCCTTATTCACATGTGAGCCATCCTGTGAGGTTGCGCGCGAAGCGGCCTACAAGAGTGCGGCAGCGCAATGGGTTCAAAGCCATCTTAGTATCATGCCGCACCTGCTGGCCTTACACTTCATCAATTTGTGGCATCCCGATACAATTGAGGCGGATTTACCCGTAGTCCGATTCTCTGACCAGCTCTCGTCTCAAATCGTCCTGGCTATGATGAAGACCTTCCCTATCCCCATCTTCATCCTGGCCGCGCTCGGCCTGGCGGTCACACTCTGGAAATGGCGAGAGTTGCTCTTTATCTACAGCATGATAGTGCTCACCATTGGACAGGCGTTGTATTTTTATGGCAGCGCACGTTTTCGCGCCCCTATCGAGCCAATGCTGATCCTGCTGGTTGCCGGTGCCCTCTGGTGGCTGACACACCGCGAGGAGGGTACGCTGCGCTGGATCATTGCCAGCATGAAAAACACCGGGCAGACGGTTAAAGACGTAACAAGCGACAACGAGGATTCGTCGTCTGCCAATGTATCTCCAGAAGGAGATCAAGCGGTAATTTCTTGAGACGTTTGCAGGACGGCTTATTTGAGAAAAGATACGGCAACTGCCGGAAAAACACTGCCACTTAGCGCGAAAGGAAGGTGGCTCTAGAAGAAAGAGAGCAATATGAAAAGGAAGTTCTTGATTATTCTCGCCACTGTTTTAGTGGGTAGTATAATGCTGGCCGCATGCCAGGTTCAAACCGGTGGAACGACAGGGACAGCAACTCCTTCCAGAATATCCCCAACACCCTCTGGATTCAGCCCTGAAAAGATACTTGGCATCCAGGGAGATGCCTCCACTACCACGTCTTATCCAGGCATCCCCTGGGTGCGCCTGGGCTACCCAACGTGTGTCTCCAGTAATTTGAGTGGTCAAGTGCTCAAGGACACCATCAGAATCTATCATAACCAGGGTATGCATATCATGCTCACATACTGCCAGACAAGTGGCGATAGCCTCTTTGACACGAGTCGACTCAACGATGTAGCGCAAGCAGGAGCAGATGCAGTACAGTGCGGCAATGAGCAGATGAAGCAGAGTACTACTACCCTGTATGTCACTCCAGAGCGCTTTGCCAGGTTTTTTGATCTTTGCCAGAGCGCCGTGCATACAGTGCAACCTGATATCCCTATTATTCTTGGAGCCATGGATCCTCTAGTGGTTCCTAACGACAATGCACGATTGATGAACCAGGTTCAGTATCTCGACACTATGCAGTCTGCTATGAACTCCTCGGTGCATCCTGGCGGCAATTGGGATTGGCACTCACAGGTTCTGGGTTTGATTGATAGCTGGCACAATGGCTATCCCAACGCAGATACCAATAACCTCTACCAGTTGTATAACTTCTGGGCACAGCAGCTCCATGTCGATATCAATAGTGGGGATTTAGGCAAACACCTCTGGGTGGTAGAAGGAACGGGTTGTGTGAATAGCTGTGGCATTGACGCTGGTAATGCGCGTGAAGTGGCTATCTCGCATATCCTGACACTGATCACCGATGTGCAGACGACGAGGCAGTATCATGTACCTTTCTTTTACTTTAGTGGCAAGGACTTCTACACTCCTCAAATCGGCTGGATATACGGTGTTCTCGATGTGAATGGCCATCCTAAGCCACTGCGCCAGGACCTCCCGATGGGCGCACGTACTCTGGAGATGTCCTGCTCCTCCGGAAAGATCGTGGTGGCCGATCAAGAGCAATTGTTGGCAAAGCTTTATACTGGTTGCACACTACCGACCGACTATGTCAGTACACTGGAAAACTGAAGCCGCAACAGCAGCCAAAATTTACGTTCAGACTCTTCCTGACATGCGAACCCGCCAGTTCTCAACCTGAGTCAGGATTTGTGAATGATTGCCAGGGCGACAATCATTCACAGACCCTGCAACCTGAGTACTACTCCATTGACATGCGCGTATGATATCTATAGAGTTGAGCGTACTTGATGTCATCAATGTATGTTGGCAGTCACACATTCAGGGGGAAACATGCACGAAGAAGAACAGGCAAAAGAAAACGTTACTATTCCTCAGATGGTGGAGGATGTCCGGGTTGGCAAGATGCCGCGCCGCCATTTAATCTCGACGCTTACCGCAATGGGTATTTCCGCCGTCGGTGTGGGTGCGATTGTAGCCGCGACCGCGCAGCAACACCGACCACAAGCGGTTCCTGCAATCAACCAGAACGATAATACGCAGCAGCACCTTCAGCTTCATAACCAGCACATTACGCACCAGTCACAGGGCAACACTGGCGCGCTTCACGCCGACTACGCCGAACACGCCATCGTCGAAGATACCATGTATCGTGAGCCTCTGATAGGCCGCGCCGCCATTATGTCGCGCAAAGGTATGGGCATGGCAGCCATTCCCGATTTACAGATCAAGATCACCAATCGGGTAGCGCACGGCAACCAGGTCAGCGCGGAATGGGTCGCCACCGGCACCCACAACGGCGATCTCCCCGGCATGCCCGCTACTGGCCGTCCCTTTACCCTGCGCGGCGTGACCGTCACGATACGTCAAAACGGCAAGATTGTCCGCGAGTCCCTCTATTACGATCTGCATGATTTGCAGCGCCAGATTGGGCCTGAAGCAAAGTAAGAGTGGCTATGTTCTTTTCAGCATATCGACTGACTCACTAGGAACTCAGCAGCACTTTTACCAGCACAGCTCCAGCAATCACGTGACTTCCCGTATAAACGTACAGCGCGACAATTCCTTCCTGCGTCCCGCTCTGGAAGCTCGACACATAGGGAACACTCGCAGAAAAAGTACTCTTCCCGGCCCCTATTGCCTGCGTGACGGCCGCCTGACCAATCCCGCTACGGTCGTGATCGAAGATCGTAATGGTGGTCGGCATCCCGGCAAATGCAGAGTTGCTCCCAGTCACCTGTACGGGACTCGTGAGCTGCTGCACATTTTGCGGAGAAGTGAGAGCCATGCCATCGGCAGCCACATCCGTGACTTCCCAGATCCCTCCGTTGGTGTTGAGTTCCAGGCGACTGAGCGAAAGTTTGATGGTCGAACCGCCAGCCGCCGGGTTTTTGATCAGCACGACCGCTCTCGCGTCATGCGTACCGCCCCCGCTCAGCACGGTCGTGGGAGTATCAGGCGCCCACTTCAGGACGTACTCCGCGAAGTTCTGGGCAGTGGTGGTCGCGCTCAGGCGCCACTGCTGAAACCCCTGGCCCATGTTCACTTCTTGCTGCTCGAATTCAGCCTGGTAGCGCGACAGATCGGGGTACAGGCCCGAAAAGGCGCTTGGCACGAGTGTCCCCGCGCGATCCGACCACTTGAATTCCCGGTAGAGATCGACCAGCTGTTCTGCTGGTGGCAGTCCTTTATTCTGGCTGGAGTTCGGGTCTACCTGCTCCGTGAGGAGTGTATTGTAGTTACTGATACTGACATCGCCTTGCAACAGACCGCTGAGCGCGAAGATACGAACCGGCTTCGTGCTGGTGATCGCGGTGTACACACCGATGTCCAGCAGGAATTTCGCGCTGCTATAGCGCACTTTGACCACAGCCTGCAGCGTTGGAACGCCCGTCAGGTAGCCGCAGATCACTCCCTCGACCGTTTTCGCGCCACTCGTGCCCACGACGGCATTCCAGTGAGCAGCGGCTTGTACTGCCACCGGACAGGGTTGCGGACCGAGTTGGATACCTGACGCGGTTGCAGTGACCGGGGCCTTTGCGGTTTCTATCACACTCCCATTTCCGCTGTCCTGGTTGCAGGCCGACAGCACAAGGGTGAGCGCCAAAAACACGAGCGGGATGCCGTGCAGCCAGCGTTTATGATAATGGAGATGTATCCTCATATTTCGTCTCTTCCTCTGTAGCATCTATACAAATGTAGCATCTATACAAAGCCATAGGCCCCATCATTGTACACTAAGTGGCTGCGAATATGCCGTTTTCATTACCAAAAACATGTTACAATGAGGCCATTGATCGATACAGGAAGAAGAGGAGCACTGATACCTAATGGAGGAGTTCAATGAGCAACATCCGCACCGGGGAGATTGGCTGCGCGAGATCGTCTTCGGGCTCAATGACGGCCTGGTCACCACGCTGGTGTTCATCATGGCGGTGAGTGAGCTTGCTCCCGCACGGTTGCTGCTGGTCGTACTCGGTGAAGTGCTGGCCGGAGGGATTTCGATGGCACTTGGGGGCTATCTTTCCGCGCGTACCGCCAAGCAGATCCTGGACCAGCGTATCGCGACCGAGCGCTACGAAATTGAGCATGAGCCGGAAGAGGAACGGGCGGAACTACGCGCCATTTACCGAAACAAGGGGTTCAGCGGACCACTCTTGCAGCGGGTCGTCGGTCACCTCACGGCAGACCGCGAACGCTGGCACCGGGCCATGGTGCACGACGAGTTGGGAGTGGTCGAAGACACCCACATCAACCCGTGGTCGCAAGGGGTGCAGATCGGGCTGTCCTTTGTGGTCGGGGGTCTCATCCCGACCATACCGGTATTCCTCTCCCTACCGCAGGCCAGGTGGTGGGCCTATGGACTTACAGCGCTCACTGCCATGGTACTGGGAGCAGTCAAAGCTCGCTATACGCATCAGCGCCTTGTGTGGGCTGGCCTCGAATTCCTCGTGGTCGTCACCGCCGGAACCCTGGCCGGTGTGGGCCTTGGACTGCTCTTGCATGCTGGATGAATATCTCAAAGGACCGCACCTACGGTATGCGGCTATCCTGGTGTAGGAAGGCTCGAACGTCAGATACTCAATCCCCTAGAAGGGGATGAGCTTGTCCCTAGTCGTGAGACTGAGACGATGGGCTGTCTGACAAATTCAGCCCACTAGCCACAGGTTTCCCACGGCTAGCAAGATTCGAGGCGGCGTTCAGATCAGCATTTTGCTGATAGCCGCAGTGTTTACAGGAGAACTGACTTTGGTTCACACGGTTGCGCTTGTCAATGTACCCACAACGGGAACATGCTTGAGAGGTATAGCGCGCATCGACAAACTGGACATGCACCCCTTTCCACGCCGCTTCGTAGGCGATAAAACCTTGCAGTTGGCGAAAACTCCAATTGCTCATCGCTCGTCGCTGCTGGCGGCGTGCTTTGGTACGCTCCCGGATGTCGGTCAAGTTCTCCATGACCAGGGTGTCTCCTGGCTGGCACGAGGTAACAATCTGTTTGGCGATCACGTGATTGCAGTCTGCTTGAAATCGTTTCAGTCTCCCAGACAACTTTTTGAGATGTCTCCTGGCAGATTTTGTACCTTTGCCTTGCAATGCACGTCGGAGGCGAAAGGAGCGGTTATTGCTTTCCTTGAGGTGCTTGCTCCCAAAGAAACGAGGCTGGGAAGTGACGGCCAATCGATTGATCCCGAGATCAACTCCAATGGCCTTGCCCGTTGGCTCGACAATGGTGACCGGACACGAAACGACCATGTGCAGCCAGAACGCCCCTGTGCGGTAGATGAGATCAGCGCTCTCTTGTTGCCACGAAGCCGTCAAGTATTGCTCATAGTACGCAGGAACCTTGACGGCTATCACGGCACGGTTGCGTCTCTGTGCAGGTTGTTGCACATGGACCAGAGAGATCAGGTGGGTCTTCCGATCAAAACGAAAGGAACGCGCATCGTAGCGCATAGCGCACAACTTGGAGTGAGGGGTCTTTGCTCGTCTCAACGGTTTGATGGATGTGCCCTGCTTTTGGGCCTCTTTCAAGCGCTGCTGATACTTCTGTCTCTGCTTCTTGCGATGGACAAGAACGCTTTTGATGGCTTCGGTCGCCTTGACACGAGCCGCACAAATCAACTGGCTTGGCAGGTGGGTATTGGCACGCTGAGAGGCATAGGTAAGGCGGTGCAATTCCAGTCCATTGCTGATGTTCTCAGCGTCGGCAAGTTGGCACACCTCATTAAAGCAGGTCGTGTACTCCTGCATCGTTTGCAGCAAGAGTGCCGCTTGTTCAGGTGTTGGCCTCAATTGTATGCGGATCGTGCGCGTCTCTATCATGTTCATTTATTACATCAATAGAGGACAAAAGTCAAGCATTCCGCTTGCGGGCGGCTTTCTTTCCTCCCACCGCCGAGATCAGCAGGTGGGTATCCAGAAAGGATTTCTGATGAACATGCCGTTATGCGCGGCCATACCAATCGAAGCGCCTGGTGGAGAGGAACTTAGGAGAGCAATGCCTCATAAAAGGGGTTGAAGTACCTTGCATCACGCTGGAGTACCCCCTCCAACCCACGCCCTCCTTCCGGGGAACGTTTGATATCGGCAAAAAGCCCGGCTTCAATCCCCTTAAACAGCCCGAGCTTCTCCATTTCGCGCAGCAGATCAACCGATTCGAGCAAAATCTGGTTGGCCCAACGCGCCACCAGGCTGTCTTCGCGCCAGTCGAATTGCTCACTGAAATCGCGTGCGGCATTGAAGACGTACATGGCGCTGCGAATCGAGAGGAAGCGGTCTTGCAGCAGCGGGGTGTGAATGGCCTCGGTAGGCATGCCCAGGAGCTGTATGCCCTGCCTGGTGAGGATGCCAACGAAGTTAAAGAAGCTATCGAGCACGTGACCGCGAAAGATGTCGCCGGTCATATGCCTGGTCGGCGGCATGTATTTGATGGGATAGCCCGGAAACAGGTCGCGGATGAGCTGCGCCGAAGCGATCTCGTGCAGCAGGTGATTGGGCGTGGACGGGTCGATTTCGAAGGCGTGACCCAGGCCCAATTGCTCAGGTGGGATACCCGCGATCTGCGCGAAACGCTCGTTGATGAACTGCGAGGCAATCACGGTATGTTCCGATTCGAGCGCCTCGTCGGTCGTCAGGTAGTTATCCTCACCTGTGTTGATGATGATACCGGCGGCAGCGTTGATGCGGCGCGAGAAAAGCTGGTCGATCAACGTGCGTCGCATATTGATATCGCGAAAGATAATGCCGTACAGCGCGTCGTTGAGCATCATATCCAGGCGTTCTAAGGCCCCCATCGCCGCGATTTCGGGCATGCACAGGCCGGAGCAATAGTTGGTCAGGCGCACATAGCGGCCAGCTTCGCGACTGGTTTCATCGAGCGCGGCGCGCATCAGTTTGAAGTTGGCCTGGGTCGCGTACGTGCCGCCGAACCCCTCGGTAGTGGGGCCATAGGGTACGTAGTCGATCAGACTCTGGGCAGTAGAACGGATCACGGCGATCACATCGGCTCCCTGGCGGGCCGCCGCCTGCGCCTGGATTATGTCTTCATAGATGTTGCCGGTAGCGACGATCACATACAGCCAGGGCATGGGTGGGTTGCCAAGTTCGGCAACCAGCGCGTCCCGTTCCGCTCGCCTGGCGCGAATACGCTCAACCCCCAGCCGCACCTGGCGCTGCACCTCCGCATCGATTTGTTCCAGCACATCATGTCCAGGCGTAACCTCGCGGAGCGCGAGTTCGCCACGCCCGATAGCTTCGGCAGTGGCCTGGGCATCCAGCTGATGTTGCAGCATGGCAGCAACGAATGGGCGCAGGATGCCGCCGGACAGTAATGATCGCGCGCTATCAACGACGCAGTTTGGCAATGGCACACCGGCCTCATCCACGTTATCCACACCGAGCAGGCGCAGAGTAGTGCGTTCGATAGCGACGGTAGTATGTCCTCCAATGTAGTCAATAACGGGAGCGACAATATGCCGGGCTAAGGCGCGCGCTTCATCAACAAGAGATCGATCAAGTTTGAGGTGGGGCATATGCTGTGATCTCCTCCGCAAGTTCTCGCGGGCGCTGCAATGGGATGTCATGAATGGTATCTGGCATGCGCACAATTTGCGCGGTGGGACAGAGTTCTTGAATACGCGCAATAATACCCTCTCTGCGCATGGCGAAGAACGCCTTTTGCTGTTCGCTGGTAGGCTGCTGTTCAGCCACAATCAGCTTCAACCGGCAGCGCACGCGGCTATACAGTTCAAAGGTCGGTTGATCCCACATAGCGCCGATGACTTGCAGGTGATTCTCGAAGTCCAGGCGTGGGGCAACCGTATCATCGTCCCGCACCTGCACAATATGCAGCACGCTCTCTTCCAGTTCAGGCGACCACTGCCCACCAAGCGGGCCGCCGCGAAAATACGAGAGAAATGTCTCACGCGGCGTTCCCGCGAAACGCGGCGGCGCGAGGTCTTTGATGGCCTGCTCGCGTGACCAGCCGGGGCGCTGCGAAAATTGGTTGGTCGCGCCATCCACCAGTACCAGCGCCGTCACCTGGTCTGGATAGGTAGCGGCGTATTGCAGCGCGACTCCCGCTCCCCACGAATGCCCAACCAGTACCGGGCGCTCAATCTCAAGTGCGCTGATCGCGGCGCGATCGTCGGCGATGATAGTATCGAAATCGTAGCCGGTATCGGGTTTCTCGCTCTCACCATGTCCACGTTGATCGAGCGCGGTGACTACAAACCCGCGAGCAGCCAGGAGAGGCGCAACCAGGTTCCATATATGCAGGGATGAGGCCAGGCCATGCAACAATAGGATAGGAGGCAGGTCAACGCGAGGAGAGCCAGCCGCAGGCGGCAGCCAGCGCCGGTAGCGCAGGCGCAGGCCATTGGCAGGCACAAAAGCATCTATTGGTTCGATTGGCATAGAGGATGACGCTCCTTGAATATTTGCCTAAAGTATATCATCTCTCGCGCCATAAACTCACAAAGGGTGCCACAGTCATGAGCAACGGTAACGTACCAGTTTTACCCATGACCGGGTCACCCCTCGTATCAGTTCGCTTTTTATAAAAAAGACCTGGGCAAACTACTCGTATTGCAGGTCTTCTCCAGGCTCAATTTCGTCCTCCTCAATCTCCTCCTCGTCTTCACCATACTCGTCGTTCTCATCATACTCATCGAGATAGCTCAAATCGGGAAAATCGCTTGAATATGATAGCTCTTGCCGAATCTGGATAGTTGGGTGGATGAGTGGAAATGGCTTCAATCCCTCCGGCGCAGCCGGACCATCCATCTGCGGTTCGTATGCTGGGCTGCCCTCACGCACCAGCACTTCCTCCCCCCATGCCATCGACTCAAACCCCAGACGGCGCAGGTCCATGACCATGCCGGGCCAGGTGTCTTCGGCATCTACCGCCCACCAGTTACGTCCCTCCACATTTACAGGTCGAACACGCAAAGGTCGGTTAAGATCGCCCAGATTAGCCATGAACGTGACACGTTTCTTTTCGGCTTTTTTCATCATTGGCTAGAACCGTCCCTTCTATACTTGAACAACACGTGCATCGTTTTCCTACTCATCATTCCCAACAGACACAATCACCCATCGCACTGAACAATTCCGCTGCCGGTTACAAAAGTTGGAACCCAACGCTTATGGATAACATACCACATAAACAAGTTTGTATGCTAGTGGTCAAATGTAAGTACGCAATTTGGCATTCTATGGATTATTTTGATATATCTTACTACGTTTATCTGCCGGACAGCATCACAACTTGCTGAAAGATGTGATCCATGCTATCTTGTAAGTATGGAAGAAAAATCAGCCAAAGATACAAAGATGATAGCCCAGGAGCGGCGCCAGCGCATTTTCGAGGATATCGAATCCAGTGGCATTGCCTCGGTGCGCGACCTCGCACAGCGTTTTGAGGTCTCAACTATCACGATCATGCGGGACCTGCAAGAACTGGAGCAGGAAGGCCTGATTCGCCGCGTGCACGGCGGTGCGATCAGTGTGCGCGGCGCGAGCTATGAGCCACCATTTATCGCGCGTGAATCTCAATTCTCGACAGAAAAACAGCGCATCGCAGCAAAAGCGGTGGACTTGATAAACGATGGCGATAGCCTCATCCTCGATGTTGGCACAACCACCTTAGAGATTGCGCGCGCGCTCAAAGGCAAACGCAATCTAACCGTATTAGTCACAAACCTGCGCGCCGCCCTTGAACTCGCCAGCCAGCCAGCCATTCAGGTGATTGTCATAGGCGGAAAACTACGCGCCAGTGAACTCTCCCTGGTAGGACACCTGGCCGAACAGATGCTGCGCACCTTCCAGGTCGATAAAGCCTTCATAGGTGTAGGCGGCATTACCATCGAACATGGCCTGACCGAGTTCAATTTTGAGGAAGCGGGAACAAAACGTACCATGATCGAACGCGCCCGCCAGCGCATCGTGGTCGCCGACCATACCAAATTCGGCAAGGTCATGCTGACCACGGTCGCCTCACTGACCGTCGTTGATAAGATCATCACCGGCACAGAAGTGGACGGCGAGATGGTGACACGCCTGCGACAGATGGGCGTTGAGGTGGTGCTGGCATAACATACTCAGGAGGCAACACCAGAGAGCGTATCCTCTTGAGCAGCGGAATATGCTGCGATGTTGTAAAGAGATAAAGCAAGCAGGCTACTATCACCAGGAAGAGCTAAGCGAGGGTGACAGGTAGACCCAGGTTGGAAGAGTTTCGAGTAGGCGATGGCGTTGGAGTCGGCCTGGGCATGGGCGTTGGAGTCGGCGGAAGCGTGGGAGTTGGCGTATGTGTTGGAGCCGATGTATGCGTTGCAGTCGACGTAGACGTTGCCGTTGAGCAACTTAAACTCACATATACGTTATTATTCGGTCCTGAGAAAGTAATAGTCTGCGAAGAACAGGGCAAATTACCAATGGGCACCGGTTCCGATACGTTGTTTTGATTGATATTACCCCCTATGGTGTCAGATTGGTTATAGGTTGCAGTCCAATGCAAGTTTGGATTTGTGCTTGTTAGTCCTTGTGCACTCACGTTTACAGTAATATTGCAAGACCGATTACTATGAGTGCCTGAACAGTTCTTACTACTATTGATACTGCTATTTTGTCCATTGACATAAAGCGTGGGTTGCGTGGGCGGCGTTCCATTGGCCAAAGCGGATACAAATTGACTTGAGATACTCAATAGACCACCTGTTATCATGCAACTTGCAATAGCTATCATTATTAAACGCTGAAATATATTATGCATCTTTTTTTACCTTTATCAGACAGGGATGACCAGCATGGTTAGATCGTCATCTTCTATATGTCCCTGGTGCAGCTCTTCGCGGATATACTCCTCAAAGTTGTGTAATTCCTTGATATCCAGTAATGGCTGCCACAGATTCGTCTGCTGCTCGATCTGAGTCAATAACCACTTAGCAAGTGTATCAGAGGTAAGTACGATACGATCTCCAGGCTTTACACTGACCAGTTCCAACGTTTGCTTGCTCATCCAGGTATGTTCCATCAAATCAGGCCGTAACATAGTCATCAACGTGTTTGGACGAGAACCAAACTGGCTCGATTGCTGGTATGGAAAAGCTTGCATCAAGTCCCAACTGCCAGCAATATTGGGGCGGAAGTGGAAAAACTCACCATCACCGATGGCAAAAACACGCGCGATGTTGGCCGATTTGCGTATGGCGCCACTAGAGTATAGCGAACAGCCGATCAGTGTTGTCTGCGCACCCAAACGTATATCATTGCTCCAATCGCCGGGCCTATCTCCGTTACGCGCTCGCATGGCATTCATTGTCGGTACCCACCGATTCTCCATCCACTGCTGCCATTCCTGGCTGCACGTGATAAGCCATTGCTTGAACTCATCTGGATTGACGAAATTGCCACCATGCTTCACAAAACTTCTAGAGACAATACGCGCCCAGGGGCCAGCCCCAAAACTTCCTGCCACTCCATCAGCCACCGCGTAACACCTCTGACTGGCATTCAACGCGTATCTATCCTGGCATTCGACCATTAGCTCGCCTTCTTTTGGCAGCATAAAGCATAAGACTCCATTGACAGGTGCATCAAGCTGGAAAAGCTCATCCTGATCAATAGGCACATAAGCAACTGGCGGCAGGGCGTTGTGAAGAACAATCGGGTTGTTTGCAAGCGCATTCCACCCCTGTTGTGACTGCCCATCGTAGCCTGTCTGTTAAGGGAAAAGCGGTTGAGGAATCTCTGCCTGCGCGTAAGCAAATGCAGATGTGTAAACCGGCTGCAAAGAAGGCGTGTAACGATTTGAAACAGGGTATTAAGCCTACGCCGTTCGCTTGCTACTATAAGTCAATCATCTTCTTGTGTTACTGCTTAGTTGATTTTCAAGGAAAACGATTACAAAATCTCAACTCCATTACTCAATTCATAATCGTACCTTTACCACTTCTCCATCAGCTTGTAACCCCTTGTCTCATACACTGTTCTTGCTACGTAGATAACAGATTGATTGCTTATCCTTGAGCGCAATGCGCTCGCTCTCGTGTCTCCACACTGTGGGGTTATATGGAGGGAGTTATATATAACCCTCAAGTGGGTTTTCTCTCTTTGGTGGCGACCTATTCTCAGGCATTTTTGTTGTTTCGTTTTTCTAGTTATTTGCAGGAGAAACACACAGGTGCTATTATTGTCAATTCTACCGGGCGGGTGGGTGTATACGGATCGGGATCGAATGGCTCGAATTTTGGAGGCGTTGGTGTGGAGGGGGTGAGTGACACAAGCTACGGCGTATACGGCATAAGTAGTGGCGCGTTAGACAATGGAGCTGGCGTTGGCGGTTTTACTCTCGATCCTAGTAACACCAGTGCTATTGGTGTGAGAGCCGATGGAGCAAGTGGATACGGCGTGTATAGTACGTGTGATGGTCCAAGTGGCTGGGGGGTGTATGGTGAAGGTGACAGTATTGGTGTAAATTGCAATAGCATCAATGGTACTGGTGTATTTGCTCAGGGACCCCTAAAAGCTGGAGAGTTCATTGGCGATGTTGACATCACAGGAACTCTCACAAAAGGCGGCGGTTCCTTCAAAATCGACCATCCGCTCGACCCAGCAAACAAATTCCTTTCCCACTCATTTGTTGAGTCACCTGACATGAAAAACATCTACGATGGAGTAGTCACCCTCGACGCAAAAGGCGAAGCAGTAGTTACCCTTCCTGCTTGGTTTGAAGTGCTCAACAAGGATTTTCGCTACCAACTCACTCCCATCGGTGCCCCAGGACCAAACCTCCATATCGCAAGCGAAGTCAGCAACCTCGGATTTAAGGTCGCTGGAGGTACGCCAGGTATGAAAGTATGCTGGCAGGTGACCGGCATCCGTCAAGATGTATGGGCCCAAGCCCATCCGATTATAGTAGAGCAGGCGAAGTCTCCCAGCGAACGGGGCCACTACCTACATCCAAAGGAACAAGGACACCCCTCAGACCTAAACATCCTAGAGATCCCGTATGCAGTAAAGCTGGCCAAGAATCACTAACTAACATAGCTCGTCAAGGGATGGGGAACACATACTTGCCATATGCACAAACACGCTCCCTATCCTCTGACGAAAGGTGTAGCCAAAGTCTCGTGAGTGACATCAGACGAGATACAAACTCATGCTCACCACAATCCCATAGCTGGCCAGCAGCTCCTGATAGTCATAACAAGTGTATTGGCTTCCCCGGTCCGAATTATGCAGTAAGCCCGGCTCAGGATGCCGACGCGCCAGAGCCATCTGCCAAGCATTTTCCACCAGAATGGCTTCGCGGTGCGCATCCATAGCCCAGCCTACTACCATGCGGGAGTAGAGGTCCAGGACGACCACGAGATAGAGCCAAACCTGTGATATAGGCCACCCACTTGGTATTGGGAGCCGTCGCGGTAAAATCGCGCCCCAAGACATTCTCCGCCAACGGATGGGTATGCTGGCTATCAGCGTGTAACTCTTAGCGTTTGGCCTTATTGCGTCAATGGCTAATGTGTTGACCAAAGGCGCAATACTGACAGACAACATTATTATGCAACGCGTATGGGCAATAACTCAATGTGTTGGCATAGACGCAGGCATGAGCGGCACTATCATTAGAGCGTTTCGTTTCCACCCATAACCGAAGAGGCGAACAACGAGCAGCTTCTTTTACCAGAGGGCGAACACACAGCGAACACCGCCCAGGAAGCCGCAGGAGATGAAGAAGAGGAACAAGGGACGAACAACGGCGAACGGGTGAAAGCATACTTGACTCTTCATTCAGACGCGAAAGTCCGCGAGGTAGCAGAGGCTTTATCAATTAGTGTCAGCACCGCGAACAAATGGATAGGAAGAGCAAAGGGGAGAGGTCGTTCTCACAGACGCAGACGTCTGCCAGATGCGCGAAGCACGTACAACACCTGCTCTCACTGAGATTGCATGTGTTCGTGCGTGCTTGCTGAAACCCTAGGTTCGGAGGACTTCACGATCCAGAGCTTCTCCTCCTGCTTGTGATGGAGTTGCATCACCCTGCATCTCTTCCATCAACACAGGTGTCTGTGGCAGTTCATCTGCATCAAGCACAAGCAGGAACATCTCAACCACATGGGGATCATACTGGCTGCCCGCACAGCGCTGCAGCTCGTCCCTGGCCTGGGCACCCGACAGGGGTTGACGATAAGGCCGCTGTGAGGTCATGGCATCATACGAGTCCACCACCGTGAGAATACGTGCCGCCAGGGGGATCGCGCTTTGCGCCAACCCAAATGGGTATCCGCGCCCATCCCAACGTTCATGATGGGCCACCACGATGTGAGACAACAGTTCAAAGACTCCGCCCACTTGCTCCAGAATGTGTTGCCCGAGCACCGGGTGACGGCGCATGACGATCCATTCTTCCTCCGTCAAAGGGCCCGGCTTGTGTAAGATGGCATCAGGAATGCCAATTTTGCCGATATCGTGGAACAGAGCTGCCAGTCGAACCAGGTGAATCTCTTCTTCTGACCGCCCTAAGTTGCGTGCGGTCGCCTCTGCCAGCCTGACTATGCGATGGGCATGCGCGCTCGTCTTCCCATCATGGACGCTTGCCACGGCGGCCAGGGTTTTGACGCCGATCGTCTCCGTGAACCGCCCCTGTGGCATGCTTGCGAGTACCTGCGGCGTCAGGGCTGTCTCTTCTCCAGCCAGGCGCACCTGGTTGCGCCCCATCTGCTTGGCATAATACATGGCGCGATCTGCCGCCTCAATCAAGGCTGCACGGGTGGTTCCATGCTCCCCATAGACCGCTATTCCAATACTCCCGGTGATGGCAATGACGTTTCCAGCTTGCCCGTTCTCCTCAGGCTCCAGAAGACACGGCTCTTCGGCGAGGGCGACACGCAAGCGCTCGGCTGTTTGTTTGGCGGCATGCAGATCCGTGTTGGGAAGCGTCATGACAAATTCTTCGCCGCCATAGCGTCCTACCGCATCTTCCCGGCGGATACTCTTCTTGAGCCGGCAACTGGCTTCGCGCAGTACAGCGTCGCCTGCCCGGTGTCCCCAGGCATCATTGATGTGTTTGAAATGATCCAGATCGACGAACACGAGCGCGCAAGACTGCTGTGTACGCTGGCAGCGCGCTAGCTCTTCCTCAATCCGATCCATCATGGTACGATGGTTGGGTAGGCCTGTTAGGGAGTCGGTCAAAGCCATTTGCTCTAGGAGTAGCGCACGTTCCGCCTGAGCCGCCTCGTTGATTTGGTACCTACGTACCACCTTCCAGAACAACAGGAGCAGGAAGAGGCCAACGCCAAACACAACAGGCGTGACCTTCAAGATCGTGCTCTGGGTCTGGTTGAGCTCTGTCAGGCTCTGAGTTGCCTGCAGGTGGTGTTCGTTCGCAGCTGTATTCACCTGCTGCTGGATCTGGTTGAACACTGGATCGATGTATGTATGATCAATGAGTATTACGCGTGCCGTATCATGTGCGTCAACCGCCACGAACATCAGGTTCGTTTCGATTAAATAGAGCTTATGTTCAGAGAGCACACGCTCTACAAGAGCGCGGTCGTTTCCATTGCCATCGCGGTACACTGTGTTGAGGACATTGACAAGCATATCGGCTGCCGCACGGTGACTTGCCCGTACGTCTGGACTCGGCTCGAGGCGGTACTTCCGTTCGAGCGATTCCTCAGCACCTACAGCAAAGCGAGCTTGCTGATACTGGTCGTTCAAGTACACTGACACTTCCACTTTATTGGCCAATTGCTCTGAGATCAGGGCCGCGCCGATCGAAAAAACAGCGAGGACAAGCAGCAGCGCAATGAGACCAAACGTAGCCAGACGGCCCTTCACGTGGTTGTATTTCATCAGCAGGTACTCTTTCCATGCAACTCATGAGAAAGCCGCATATTGAAAACAGGTCATCGTTCTGCTGAGTACAATCGGCAGATATCTGCCGCTCATTATCCCCAAAGTCCTTCTCTTTCGCTTTGCACTCACGTCATACTACTACAGTGCCACTTATAAGGTGAGATGGCTCCAGAAGCTGATTGCTGCTGTTCAGGCTTTTGTCGGAGACTGAGCCAGAGAAGCTATCTTACGACGATTGCTCCTTGCTAGGTGGCACTGTAGTACTAGATGAGCTTGCTTCCTCTCTCCCATCATCTCAGCAGGGTATGAAGAGCACGATAGAGGGGAATTCCACGTGGAGTTGTGAGCTACGGAAAAGGCTCTCTTGGGTTTGCCCATGGTAAGTACGAGTGCTTATCAGGATGAAGAGAGACAAGGGTGAAAAAGAGCTTTCCTCAACGTTGTTCTTGTAGGTAAGGCACGGTTCAAATGAACTTGACAGTTGTTGAGAGTCAAACGTATCAAATGACTTCTTGAGGCGTTTCGCCGCACTATCGGATGTGCTTTGGACTGTTCAAACTGTTGTCAAGTACGATTTATCCCTATTGAACCCGTGCCTAAAGGGTAATGACTTGTTGCTATCAATCATGACAGTAGAACTAGCGTGAAAGAACAGAGGAGAGAGCTATGAAAAGTTGGTTTATGGCTGGCAGCGATCCTCGAGACTATGAGCTAGGGATTGACGCGAACGCGGTCCGCAACGGCAAGAACAGTGGGTACCTGAAGGCCAAAGTAGCCGAACCGAGAGGATTTGGCACGATGATGCAAATGTTTAAGGCCAACGACTATCTGAACAAACGCATGCGCTTTTCTGCCTTTGTGAAGTCGGAAGGCATTGAAGCTTGGGCAGGGTTGTGGATGCGCATTGACGGCCCGCAGCAGAGTTCGCTCGGTTTCGATAACATGCAGAACAGGCCGATCAAAGGCACAACCGACTGGCAAAAGTACGAAGTGGTCTTAGATGTGCCTCAGGAAAGCGTTGCTATTGCTTTCGGTATCCTGCTCACAGGGAAAGGGCAGGCATGGTTAAGCGAAGTTCAGTTCGAAGAGGTTGGGGCTGACGTGCCGACTACATCCCATGAGGGGTACGACGACTTGCCAGAGAAAGCGGGAAACTTGGATTTTGCCGAAGACGGAGCGTGAGAAGGGATCACACCGTTTCGAGAGCCATGCCCTCAGGTAGGAGGAGCAATGAGGAGAGCGATTCGGCATCCACACAACCCATGGATGCGGCTCTCCTCTCTGACAACAGAGTCTCCAATTGCATTGATGTGAATCTATCAAAAAACTGAGCTACTGTCCAAACAAGCAGGCTCACTTAATTCGGGGATGAGCCAGAATAAT